>Ga0207868_1000764_pt1 | contig 28879 bp, 29 predicted proteins | sample Passage237B_FD_187370 | JGI IMG/M metagenome (GOLD analysis project Ga0207868, IMG submission 187370) | Cellulose adapted compost microbial communities from Newby Island Compost Facility, Milpitas, CA, USA - Passage2 37B (SPAdes) (version 3) ... | reverse complement strand
GGAGTGGCCTTCCGCGGGGTCCACGGGACCCACGGAGTCGTGCCCGGGGCCTGCCCGCCGCCCGGCCCCTCGGGCGCGTCGTCCCACGCGTCAGCGGCGGTGCGCACCTCCTCCGCGACGATCCCGAGCACGCCGCCCAGCCGCTCGAGCTCCCGGGCCGAGGCCCGGTCGCGCTCGGCGGCGAGCGCCGCCTCGATCGAGGAGAGCCCTGGCCCCGCGCCGTTGTCGATGTACTCCTGGCGCTCGCGGGCGGTGAGCTCGCCGCGCGGCAGGCCGTCGTACGCCGTCCAGGCACGCGAGACCTGCTCGGCGCCACGGCTGAGCGCGCCGGCGACGTCCTCGATGCCGTGGCCCCACGCGATCAGGTGCGAGCCGAGCGCGGACAGGCGCTCGGCGGCCGCGTCGCCCGCCTCGCCGCGCATGCCGGTGTCCGGGGCGAGCCGCTTGAGGGCGTCGCCGGCGTCACCGACGACCGCGGCGATGTCGTCGAGCGTGTCTGCGTCGGCGATGACGGTCCCGGGGTCCGCGTCGAGCAGGCGTGCCAGCTCGTCGGCCGCGCCCCTCACGCCGGGACCTCGATGGTCGGGTCGGTCAGGAGGCTGGTGAAGTGCTGGGACGTGCGCTCGTCGACTTCCATGTGGGCCTGCACGGCGCGCTCGAGCTCGTCGTGCGCCGCCTGCACCGCGGTGCGCGCCTCGCCGAGGCGCATGGCGAGGACGTCGAGCTCGAGGGACTCCGCCCGGACCACGTCGCGCACCACGTCGACGGTCGACCACGTGTCGGTGGTGGCCCGGCTGCGCACGTCCAGGACGTCCTCCCGGGCCTGCCGCAGCCGCTCCACCAGGTCGCGGAGGCGCTCGAGGGCGTGCCCCGCCACCTCCACGTCGATCGTGACCGTCATGACGCTCCTCCTGCCGCAGCGGCCCCGTCGTCACCGCGACCCGCGGCGACGAGACGCCCGGTTCGTCCGGGTCGGGCGTCACGGTACCGATCCGGCGGGGTGCCGTGGGTCGGGTCGGCGGGGCCTGTGGACGACGGGGCGTCGGCACCGCCGACGCGCCGTGGCGGCGCGCCTGACCTCCGGCCCCGCCGCCCCGGTCCGTGCTCCGGGCACGACGGCCCGGCGCGAGGTCAGACGAGGACCTGGGTGAGCGGCATCGAGGAGTCGACGGGGATCTCGAGCGAGGAGGGCCGCATGCCGCGGCGCACGACCGCGGAGCCGAGCGCGGCGATCATCGCGCCGTTGTCGGTGCAGTAGCGGATCGGCGGGATGCGCAGCTCGATGCCCGCCTCCGCGCAGCGCTGCGCGGCCATGTCCCGCAGCTGGGAGTTCGCGGAGAACCCGCCGCCGACGACGAGCGTGGAGACCCCGTGCGCGCGGCACGCGGCGATGGTCTTGGCGGTGAGCACGTCGGCCACCGCGGCGGCGAAGGAGGCGGACACGTCGGCCAGCGGGATCTCCTCCCCCGCGTCCTGGCGGGCCTCGACCCAGCGTGCGACGGCGGTCTTGAGCCCGGAGAACGAGAAGTCGGTGGCGTGCTTCGCCTGGTCCTTGGGTGCGGTGAGGCCGCGCGGGAAGCGGATCGCCTCGGGGTTCCCCTCGCGCGCGAGCCGGTCGATGTGCGGGCCGCCGGGGTACGGCAGGCCGAGGAGGCGGCCGACCTTGTCGAACGCCTCGCCGGCGGCGTCGTCGAGCGTCGAGCCGAGCTCGGTGACGTGGACCGTGTCGTCGAGGAGCAGCAGCGAGGAGTGCCCGCCGGAGACGACGAGCGCCATCACCCGCTCGGGGAACGGGCCGTCGACGAGCTCGTCGACGACGGCGTGCCCGATGACGTGGTTGACGCCGTAGAGCGGCTTGCCGAGCCCGAGCGCGAGGGCCTTGGCGGCGGACGCGCCGACGGTCAGCGGGCCGACGAGCCCGGGGCCGGCGGTCACGGCGATCGCGTCGACCTGCTCGAGCGTGACGTCGGCGGTGGCCAGGGCGCGCTCGATCGTCGGGACCATGGCCTCGAGGTGGGCGCGCGAGGCGATCTCGGGGATGATCCCGCCGAACCGGGCGTGCTCGTCGACGGAGGACGCGACGGCGTCGACGAGGAGGTCGTACCCGCGCACGAGCGCGACGCCCGTCTCGTCGCACGACGTCTCGATCCCGAGGACGAGGGGCTCGCTGTTCGGCATGTCCTCCACCTTAGGCGCCGTGGCGCGCGCGTCCTGCCACGCCCGCGTCGGTCTCCCGGGCGGCGTGCGGCCCTGTGGCGAGGGTCACCGGCCACGGCCGGACTCCTCCCGATTGGTTGATGTTTCAATGACTTCATGACGACGGAGACCACCGCACTGGACACCCTCGACTTCCCGACGCCCGCGTACGCCATCGAGGACACGGCCGCCGACCTTCTCTTCCGCGAGGCGCGCACCGTCGGCGCGTTCACCGACGAGCCCGTCACCGACGCCGACCTCGCCGCGGCCTACGACCTGCTCAAGTGGGGCCCCACGGCCATGAACACCACCCCGCTGCGCCTGCTCGTCGTCCGTTCCGACGAGGCCAAGGCCCAGCTCGCCGCGCACGCCGCCGAGGGCAACCGGGACCGCGTCCTCGCCGCGCCCGTCACTCTCGTCGCCGCCGCCGACCCGGCCTTCCACCGCCACCTGCCGACGCTCGCCCCGCACCGCGCCGCCATGGTGGACACGCTCGAGGCCGACCCCGCCGGGCGCGCGGCCATGGCGCGCACCAACGCGCTCATCCAGATCGGCTACCTCGTCACCGCGCTGCGCGCCACGGGTCTCGACGCCGGCCCGATCGGCGGGTTCGACGCCGCGGGCGTGGACGCGCAGTTCTTCGCCGAGTCGGGCTGGCAGTCCCAGCTCCTCGTGCTCGTCGGCCACCGCGACGGGGTCGGCACGCACCACCCGCGCGCCGCGCGCCTCACCTGGGAGCAGGTCGCCGCGACGGCCTGACCGAGCACCCGGCGACGGGGGCGGGTCCGCAGCGCGCGGAGCCGCTCCCGTCGTGGTTCAGAGCCCCGTCGCCACCGGCCGCGCGGGGTCGTTCGACCACTGCGACCACGAGCCCGGGTACAGCGCGGCCTCGATCCCGATGCTCGCGAGCGCCGCGACCTCGTGCGCGGCGGTCACGCCCGAGCCGCAGTACACCGCGACCGGCGCCCCCGGCACCGCGCCCAGCCCGGCGAACCGCTCACGCAGCGTCTCGGCGGGCAGGAACGTGCCGTCCGCGGCCAGGTTCTGCACGGTCGGTGCGCTCAGCGCGCCCGGCACGTGGCCGGCCCGCGGGTCGACCGGCTCGACCTCGCCCGCGTAGCGCTCGGCGGCGCGCGCGTCGAGCAGCGGACCGCGCTGCGGCCACGCGGCCGCCTCGTCGGCGTCGACCGTGGCCAGCGCCCCGGGGCGCAGCACCACGTCCCCCGGCTCGGCCGTGACCTCACCGGGCTCGAGCGACAGGCCCGCCGCCGTCCACGCGTCCAGGCCCCCGTCGAGCAGCCGCACGTCCGCCACGCCCGCCCAGCGCAGCAGCCACCACGCGCGCGCCGCGGCCGTCCCGCCGCTCGCGTCGTACGCGACCACCGGCGCGCCCTCGCGCACGCCCCAGCGCCGCGCCGCGTCCTCCAGCGCCGCGACGTCCGGCAGCGGGTGCCGCCCTCCCTGCGGGCTCGCCGGCGCGGCGAGCTCGGTGTCGAGGTCCACGTACACCGCGGCCGGCAGGTGCCCCGCCAGGTACTGCTCGTGGCCGTCCGTGCGGCCCAGCGCCCAGCGCACGTCGAGCAGCACGGGCGGCTCGTCGCCCGCGAGCTCGGCGGCGAGCGCCACCGCGTCGACCAGCACCGCCGCGCGCGTCGCGTCCTGCGTCACGTCCAGGTCACCCATGACCGTTCCCCCGTCCTCGCGCCCGAGCCCCGCGCTCAGGCCGCACCGCCCGGCGCCCGCGTCAGGTCCAGACGCATCGTCCAGGCGTCCTTGTTCTCCGGCTGGTAGTACCCGCGGCGCAAGCCCAGCCGCTCGAATCCCGCCCGCTGGTACAGCCGCAGCGCGGGCTCGTTGTCGACCCGCACCTCGAGCAGCACCGCGGGCGCCCCGAGCTCACGCGCCCGCGCGACGAGCGCGTCGAGCAGCACCCGCCCCACGCCGCGCCCCTGGTGCTCGACGGCCGTGCCGATGGTCATCACCTGCGCGTCGTACCCGTCGAACCACAGCCCCGCGTACCCGACGAGCGGTCCGTGCCCGTACTGCGCGCCCACGTACCAGCGGCCGGGGCCGGTGATCTCCTCCGCGAGGCTCGCGGGCGACCAGGCGCCCGCGCCGAACAGCGCGCGCTCCATCACGTCGAGCGCCGGGACGTCGTCGGTCGTCAGCGGCCGCAGCCGCAGGTCGTCGTGCGAGGTCATCCGTTCAGGACGCGCTTGCTGCCCGCGGACGGGACCGCGTCGGGCCGGCGCAGGTACAGCGGCTCGGTGCCCAGCGGCTCGCCCGCGGCGCGGCGTGCGAGCGCGAGCGGCACGAGCTCGGCCGCGTCGAGCTCGTCGGCGGCGTCCGCGCGGGCCAGGCCCGCGAACGCCTCGGGGTACAGGTGCGTGCCGGCGCCGACGACGAACCCGCCGGCCACCGCCGGCTCGTCGGCGACGTCCGAGGCGGGCCCGACGCGCGGCGCGACGACCGTGCGCAGCGCGCCGTCCGCGTCGCGCCGGTACGCGGCCCAGTAGACCTCGCGGCGGCGGGCGTCGGTCGCGACCACGAGCGGAGCGTCCACCGGGACGGCGCGCGTGGCGGCCGCGGCGATCGCGTCGAGGCTCGGCACGCCGAGCGCCTCGACGCCCAGCGCGAGGGCGAGCGTGCGGGCCGTGACGAGCCCGACGCGCAGACCCGTGAACGGCGCGGGACCCGTGCCGACGACGACCGCGGTGAGGTCGCGGCGGTCCACGCCGGCCTCCGCGAGCGCCTCCGCGACGAGCGGCGCGAGCAGCTCCGCGTGGTGGCGCGGCAGGTCCGCGCGGCGCCGGGCCAGCGCGGTGCCGTCGGGGTCGGTGACGGCGACGGAGACGGACGACGAGGTGTCGAGGGCGAGCAGCACGACGATCAGCCTGCCACGCCGTCGACGGCGGTCCGGCCGAGCGCCTCGTCGGCGACCGCGGCGAGGTCCGCGCCGGCCCAGCGCTCGCCGACGCCGCGGACCGTGACGACCCGCTCGCCCGCGCCGCCGTCGTCCTCGGCGTCGTCGACGCCCGCGCCGGTCACGTCCCCGCGCGGCCGGGTGATGGCGACCTCGAGCCGGTCGGCCGCGAGCGACTCGACCCACCCGGCGCCCCACTCCACGACCGTGACGGCCTCCTCGAGGCTCGAGTCGAGGTCGAGCGCCTCGACCTCGTCGAGCGAGGACAGCCGGTAGGCGTCGACGTGCACCAGGTCGGGCCCGCGCGTGCCGTCCTCGCGGACGAGGCCCGGGTGCTCGCGGGCGATGATGAACGTCGGCGAGGCGACCTGGCCGCGCACGCCGAGGCCCGCGCCGATCCCCTGCGTGAGGGTGGTCTTGCCCGCACCGAGGTCGCCGGTGAGGACCACGAGGTCCCCGGCGCGCAGCAGCGCGGCGAGCGCCCGCCCGTAGGCGCGCGTCGCCTCGGCGTCGGCGAGCCGCACGACGGTCTCGGTCATCGGTCCCCTCCGGTGGTGCTCGTGGTGGCGTCGCCCGTGGTGGCGTCCGCGGTCGTCGGGTCGCCGACGTACTCGCGCGGGACGGACGGCGCGAGGCGCGTGACGACCTCGTAGGAGATGGTCCCGGCCGCGACGGCCCAGTCCTCGGCGGTCGGGCCGCCGTCGGCGCCGGTGCCCCACAGCTCGACCCGGTCGCCCGCGAGCTCGGTCGCGTCGGGCCCGAGGTCGACGACGAGCTGGTCCATGCACACGCGGCCCGCGACGCCGAGCGTGCGGTCCCCCACGCGCACCGGCCCACCGAGCCGGCCGGGGCTTCCGGACGCGTGCCGCGGGATGCCGTCGGCGTAGCCGAGCGGGACGACGCCGAGCACGGTGTCGCGCGGCGTCACGTACTGGTGCGCGTAGGACACGCCCTGTCCGGCGCGCACGCGCTTGACGGTGGCGAGCTCGGCCTCGAGCGTCATCGCGGGCACGAGCCCGTACTCCGCGGGCCCGCCGAGCTGCGGCACGGGCGACAGGCCGTACACGGCGATGCCGGGGCGCACGAGGTCGTAGTGCACCTGCGGCGAGGTGAGCGTCGCGGCGGAGTTCGCGATGTGCCGCACCTCGAGCGCGGCGCCCGCGGACTCGGCGAGGTGGACCGCGTCGGCGAACACGGCGTGCTGGGCGCGCACGGTCGCGTGGTCGGGCTCGTCGGCGAACGCGAGGTGCGACCAGATCCCGACGAGCGCGACGGCACCCTCGGCCTGCGCGCGCAGGGCCGCGGGCAGCAGGTCCGCGAGCGCCTCGGGCGTGAGGCCGTTGCGACCCAGGCCGGTGTCGACCTTGAGGTGCACGCGCGCGGTGCGGCCGACGAGGCGCGCGGCGGCGACGACCTCCTCCAGCGCGAGCGCGGAGGACACCGAGACGTCGACGTCCGACTCGATCGCGCGGGCGATCGGCGCGCCCGGCGCGTACAGCCAGGTCAGGACGCGTGGCTCGGTGATCCCGGCGGTGCGCAGCGCGAGCGCCTCGCCCATCTGCGCGGTGCCGAGCCACGTCGCCCCGCCCGCGAGGGCCGCCCGCGCGGCCGGGACGAGCCCGTGCCCGTAGGCGTCCGCCTTGACGACCGCCATGACCTGCGCGGTGGGCGCGTGCGCCCGCAGGGAGCGGACGTTGGACGCGATGGCGGACAGGTCGACGACGGCTCGGGCGGGGAAGGTCACCCGCCCATCCTCCCACCGCCCGTCCGGCCGCCCGCGGCGGGGCGCGCACCGGTCGACGCGTCGGCGCGTCCCCCGGCCAGCAGCGCCCGCACGGTGGCGGGCAGCGACTGCGCGACGGCGAGCGCCGCGACCGGCCCGCCGGGGTTGGCGGCGTGCGCCGCGCGACCGTGCACGAGCGCCGCCGCGGCGGCGAGCGCGGCGGGCAGCGTCGGGTCCTGCGCCGCCGTGACGGCGTGCCCGGCGAGCAGCGCGCCGAGGACCCCCGCGAGCACGTCGCCCGCGCCCGCGGTCGCGAGCCACGCGGGCGCGTCGGCCTGCGCGTACGCCGCGCCGTCGGGTCCGGCGACGACCGTGACGTTCCCCTTGAGCAGCACGGTCGCGCCGGTGAGCGCGTGCGCACGCCGGGCGTGCTCGAGCGGGCGCGCCTCGACGTCGGTCCGGTCGACGCGCTCGCCGCGTGCGGCCAGCAGGCGCGCGAGCTCCCCGGCGTGCGGGGTCAGCACGACGTGCGGCGGGACCCGGTCCGGCAGCAGCTCGAGCGCGCCGGCGTCGACCACGGCCGGCTCGTCGCGGTGCAGGACGCCCTCGAACGCGTGCGCCACGCGTCGGCGCTGCGACGCGTCCTCCGGCGACACGCCCGGGCCGAACACCCACGCCTGCACCCGCCCTGGGCCGACGACGACCTCGGGACGCTGCGCGACGACGAGCTCGCCGACGTCCCCGAGGTAGCGCACCATCCCGACACCCGCGAGGACCGCGGCCGTGGTGGTGAGGACCGCGGCGCCCGGGTAGCGCCGCGCGCCCGCGACGACCCCGAGCACGCCGCGCGAGTACTTGTGCGCCTCGGGCACGGGCGCGGGCCACAGCGCGGCGGCGTCGGCGTCCTCGAGCCGCGCGACCGCGGGCCGCCCGGTCAGGTCGAGGCCGATGTCGACGACCTCGAGCGCGCCGGTCAGCCCGGCCGCGGGCGGCAGCAGGAGGCCGGGCTTCGCGCCGCCGAACGTCACCGTGCGGTCCGCGCGCAGCACGGTCCCGTCCGCGGACCCGTCGTCGACGCCGACGCCGGACGGGGTGTCGACCGCGACGACCACCGGGCGCTCGTCGTCCGCCGCGTCGAGCAGCCCGGACAGCCGCTCGACGAGCGCGCCCGCCAGGCCCGCCAGGCCGCCGGGGCGCGCCCCGATGCCGAGCACGCCGTCGAGCACGACGTCCGCCCGCGCGGCGCGCCCGGCCGCCGCGGCGACCCCCGCCTCGTCGAGGACCACCACGCGCCCGCCGGCCCGCTCCAGGGCGGCCCGGCCCTCGGCGTGCACGCGCGGCGCGAGCGCGAGCGCCGTCACGCCGACGCCCCGCGCCCGCAGGTACGCCCCCGCGTGGAGCGTGTCGCCGCCGTTGTTGCCGGGACCGACGAGCAGGACGACCACGGCACCCGCGAGGCGCCCGCGCCGCTCGCGCAGGACCCGGGCCACGGCTCCCGCGAGCGCGTACGACGCGCGCTGCATGAGCGGCACGCCACGGGCCAGGAGGGGCTCCTCCGCGGCGCGGACCTGCGCGGACGTCCAGGACTGCAGCACACCCACATCCTCGCCCCCGCCCGGGCCGCGGGCCACCGACAGCCCGGTTTGCTACCTTTCCCGCACCCCCGAGGAGGTCCCGCGTGCCCCACCCGAGCCCGCTCCCGCCGCTCCGTCGCCGCACGGCGGTCCCGGCATGACGCCCGTCGAGGCGCTCGGCACCGCCTGCGCGGCGTGCACCGTCGTCGCCGTCGTGCTCGCCGTCCTGGGGTTCCGCTGGCTGCTGGCCGCGCGGCGCGTCCGCCGCGTGCGCGTGCCCGCCCGCGAGCTGCACAGCACGTACATCGGCCCCGGGACGTTCGTCGACGTCGAGTACCCCGGCCCGGACGGCCGCCCGCTGCGCGGCAGCATGTTCGTCTGGCTCGTGCGCGCGCCGGGCGTGCCGTACACGTTCGACGGCACCGTGTGGGTCGACCCGGCCGACCCGACCGACATCACGCCCCGCCTCCAGGGCCGGACCACGCGCGCGACCCTCACCCTGATCTTCGCGGCGATCGCGCTCGTCGCGGCGCTGGGCACCGGGATGGGGGCGTTCATCGCGAACCTCGGCGAGACGTTCCCGGCCTGACGCGCACCTCGGACGGCCTCGCGCCCGCTCAGCTGCGTCCGGGCGTGAGACGCGCGCCTCGTGACCTGCCCGGACGCGCGTGCCGGGGGTACGGTGCGCGCATGCGACTCGGACTCTTCATCCCCCAGGGCTGGCGACAGGACCTCACCGGCATCGACCCCTCCGAGCACTGGTCCGTGATGAGCGGCCTCGCGCGGTACGCCGACGAGGGGGACGTGTTCGAGTCGATCTGGGTCTACGACCACTTCCACGCCGTGCCCGAGCCCAACGGCGAGGCCACCCACGAGGCGTGGAGCCTCGTCAACGCGTTCGCGGCGAGCACGTCGCGCGTGCGCCTCGGCCAGATGTGCACCTGCATGGCGTACCGCAACCCTGCGTACCTGGCGAAGGTCGCGACGACCGCGGACGTCATCTCCGGCGGTCGCGTCGAGATGGGCATCGGGGCCGGCTGGTACGAGCACGAGTGGCGCGCCTACGGCTACGGCTTCCCGACCGCGGGCGAGCGGATCGCGATGCTCGACGAGGGCGTGCAGATCTTCAAGCAGATGTGGACCGACGGCGTCGCGACGTTCGCCGGCAGGCACTACCAGGTCGACGGCGCGCAGCTCTCGCCGCTGCCGCTGCAGGCCGGCGGGCCCCCGCTGTGGATCGCGGGCGGCGGCGAGCGCAAGACGCTGCGCATCGCGGCGCAGCACGCCCGGTACACGAACTTCGACGGCTCGCCCGAGGGCTTCGCGCACAAGTCGCGCGTGCTCGCCGAGCACTGCGCGGCCGTCGGCCGTGACCCGGAGGAGATCACGCGGTCGGCCAACTACAACGTCGTCATCGGCGAGACCGAGGCGGACGTCGAGGCCAAGCTCGCGTGGCTCGAGGAGCACTACGCGCGCACGATCCCGGCGAAGGCGGCCGACCAGGTCGCGGACCTGCGCAAGGGCCCGCTCGTCGGCACGCCCGAGCAGGTCGTCGAGAAGCTCACCGAGCTGCGCGGCCTGGGGCTCGGGTACGCGATCACGTACTTCGCGGACGCGGCGTACGACCGCTCGAGCATCGAGCTGTTCGCCGAGCAGGTGGCGCCGGCGCTGCGCTGACGCGCGAACCCGGGCATACCGCCCGACACCCCCGCGCCAGGGTCGCAGGTCCCCCGGACGTGCGACCCGGCGCGGGATCCTCGCCTCGCACCGCTCCCGAGCGACCCGAGGACACCATGAGCCCTGTCACCACCCGCCGGCGGACCTTCGCCGCGCTCGCCACCGCCGTCGCGGTGGTCGCCGCCACGGTCGTCGCCGCCGCACCGGCCTCCGCCGCGTCGACGACGATCACCGGCCGTCTCACCGCACCCAGCGGCGTCGACCCGCAGGGCGTCCTCGTCCTCGCGTGGGCGCCCGGCGCCAAGGGCGCCGACGTCACCGCGGCCGCCGAGGTCCGCGGCGACGGCTCGTTCACGCTCGGCGGCCTGACCTCCGGGCGCTCGTACCAGCTGAGCACGTTCGACGTGTTCGGCACCGTCGCGAGCGGCTACTACAAGACCTCGACGACGCTCGCGTCCCGGGCGGGCGACGCGACGCTCGTGCGCAGCGGCACGACGGGCCTGAAGGTCAAAGCCGCGACGCCCGCGCGCAGCACGGACGTCACGCTCGTCGCGCCCGCCGAGGCCGACCCGCCGGCCTGGCTCACGGAGGACAACCTCATCCCCTACGTCGTGGAGCCCGGCAACGGGCGCCTCATGGGCGTGGCGGGCAACGAGCTGCTCGGCGGCTTCGACGCGGCCGCGTCGGCGGGCACCGACGTCGCCGCCACCGCGGCACGCGCGGCGCGGGCCGTGGCCCGCACCGACCGGGCCACCGCGAGCGCGGCGACGCTCGCGCTGCCGACCACGGGCCTGCTCAAGGGCGGCAGCTACACGCTCGCGTTCCTGCTGGACGACAGCGCGGACGTCGACCTGCTCGACTCGTACTTCTACGGCGGCGTGAAGCGCAGCCCCACCCGCTCGCTGGGCTCCGCGGGGACGTTCACGGGCGGCTCCACGGCGGTCGAGGTCTTCCTCCTGGGCACGGCGACGCGCACGCCCGTGTCCGTCTCCGGCACCGCGAAGGTCGGCCGCACGCTGACGGCCGTCCCCGCGACGTGGTCGCAGCGCGGCTCCGTGAGCTACCAGTGGCACCGCAACGGCAGCCCGATCACCGGTGCGACCGCGGCCACCTACCGCGTGCAGGCCGCGGACAAGGGCAAGACCCTCACGGTGCGGGCCGTCCTGCGGCCGAGCACCCCCGGGTACGCCTACGGCTTCTCGCTGTCGCAGAAGACCCGCACGGTCACCGCGGGCGACGCCCCGACCGCGAAGGTCCGACCCACCGTGACCGGGACGGCGAAGGTGGGCAAGAAGCTCACCGCGTCGCCCGGGACGTGGAGCACCACCGGCCTGCGGTTCACGTACCAGTGGCTGCGCGACGGCAAGGCGGTCGCGGGCGCGACGTCGTCCGCGTACCGCGTGACCAGCGCCGACGTCGGCAAGCGCATGCGGGTCAAGGTCACCGCGAAGCGCAACGGCCACCTGCCGGGCACGTCGACCTCGGAGGCGACGAAGGCCGTCACGCGCTGACGCGCGTCCTCCGCGGGGCCCGTCACCGTCGGGTGGCGGGCCCCGCGCGTCACCCGACAGGAGCAACGCGTACCTCGCGCGGACGGGTGCCGTGCGGGACGTCCGGGCTCGCCCGCACGGGTGACGCACCCCGGCGGAAGTCGGGCGGTGCGGGTCGTACCCGGTCAACTCACGCGAGTCGACCGGGTGACGGCCCTGGGACGGTGCCGTGACCTGCGGGATCCTCGCGCGGACGGGGCAGACCTCGTCCGAAGCCGAACGAAGGATCCGCATGACTCAGGCCCGTACCCGCACGCGACTCGCCGTCGCGTCGCTCACGCTCCCCGCGCTCGTCGCCGGCGCGCTGCTCGGCGCGGCCCCCGCGTCCGCCGCGACCGGCTCGATCGTCGGCAAGGTCGTCCTGCCCTCGGGCGTCGAGGCACCGTTCAAGCTCGCGCTCGCCTGGGCGCCCGGCGCGAAGGGCGCCGAGTTCGCCGACGAGGCGGAGGTCGACGAGGCCGGCAACTTCAAGTTCGACGACCTCGTCGCCGGCCGGTCGTACCAGGTCAGCCTCATCGACTTCCAGGGCAAGGTCGCCACCGGCTACTACGCCGGGTCGTCGAAGTACGTCGCGACGTCCGCCCAGGCGACCGCGGTGAAGACCGGCTCGAAGATCACGGTCAAGCCGGTCAAGGCCGCGGGGCCGACGACCGTCCGCGTCATCGCGCCGTACCTGTCGGAGCCGCCGAGCTGGTGGTCCGACTACTCGGGCCCGTACCTCGTCGAGCCGGGCACCGGTCGCTTCGCCGGGTACGCGGGCACGTACGGCGAGATGCCGCTGTCGGTGTCGTCCGCCTTCGGCGGCAAGAGCGCGCCCACCTCGTTCGACCGTCCCACGGCCGGCGGCAGCACCGTGCAGATGTCGCTCCCGTCCGGCGGCCTCTACCCGGGCGCGAGCTACACCCTCGGCTTCGCGAGCAACGGCGTGGGTGTCGACGCGTTCCTGAACGCGTACTACTACGGCGGCACGAAGCGCGTCGTGACGAAGAACCTCGCGGCGGCCGGCACGTTCAAGGCCGGTGCGTCGACGGCGGACGTCTACGTCTACGGCGCCAAGGCGACCAAGGCCGTCGGCGTCACCGGCACCGCGAAGGTCGGCGCCACGCTGAAGGTCAAGGCGGCGACGTGGTCGCTCGCCGGCACGACGAGCTACCAGTGGCTGCGTGACGGCAAGGAGATCTCGGGCGCGACGAGCTCGTCGTACAAGCTCACGGCGGCCGACCTGCGCAAGAAGATCTCGGTCAAGGCCACGCACCGCCCCACCGTCGCGGGCAACGCGTACGGCTTCTCGACGTCCACGAAGACCGCCGCGGTCATGGCGGGCAACGCGCCCGTCGCGAAGGCCCTGCCGGCGATCACGGGCACGACGAAGGTCGGCAAGACGCTGACCGCGTCGCGCGGCACCTGGGACTCGTCGGGCCTGACGTTCACGTACCAGTGGCTGCGTGACGGCAAGGCGATCTCGGGCGCGACGAAGAACACCTACGTGCTCACGTCGTCCGACGCGGGCAAGAAGCTCTCCGTCAAGGTCACGGCCAAGCGCGCCGGCCACCTCGCCGGCACCGCGACGTCGAAGCAGACCGCCGCGGTCTCGCGCTGACCGCACGCTTCGCTGGAGGCCCGTCACCGCTGCGGCGGTGGCGGGCCTCCGTGCGTCCCCGGTCGGGCCAGGCACTAGGTTCGGCGTCGTGAGCACCCGGACGCGCGACGGTCGGGACCTCGCCCGCCCGCGGGCGGCCGGCCGGGCCGAGGTCGCGGCGCTGCTCGCCGAGGCCCGCGCGGAGGCGGACCGCGCCGCGGCGCTCGTCGGGCACGTGGACGCCGCGCGTGAGGCGGTGACCGGTGCGTTCGAGGCGATGCGGGCCCGGCGGGCCGAGACCGACCTCGCGCACGTCGCGGTCGAGCGCGTGCGTGACGTCACCGAGGGCCGGCTCTCGCTCGACGGGCTGGCCGCGCACGGCGTGCGGACCGTCGCGGACGTGCTGCGCGCGGGCACCCACGGGCTGCGCGCCGTGCCGGGGATCGGTCCGCAGTCCGCCGCGCGGATCGTCGCCGCCGCCGAGCAGATCGCCCGCGCCGCGCGCGAGAGCGTGCGGCTGCGCGTCGACGTCGACCCGTCCGACCGGCTCGCGACCGAGCTGCTGCGCGCGGTCCGCCGGTGGGAGGAGCTGGCCGGGGACGACGAGGCGCTCGTCCCGCGGGCGCGCGCGTTCGCCGCCGACGTCGCACGCGAGTCCACGACCGCCGCACCGGCGGCCGCCCCGGCGTGGCGTCGGTTCCTCGTCGGCGCGGCCCGCAGGGCGGCGGCCGACGAGGCGGTCGTGTCCCTCGCGCAGCGCCTCGCATGGGCCCGCGGCGCCGACCTCGCCGGCGCGCTCGCGCGGGTCCGCGACGCGACGCGGCACGTCGTGCCCGCGCCGGCGCTCTGGGCGGACTTCGAGCGGCGGTCGGCGACGTACTACGCGCTGCTCGCGCCGCTCGTGGACCTGCGCGAGGACGTCGAGGCGGCGACCGGCTTCCTGCCCGGCGAGGTCGTCGAGCGCATCACCGCCCAGCACCTCGACGAGTCGCTGCTGCGCGCGTCGCTGCGCGGCTACCAGGCGTTCGGCGCCCGGTTCGCGCTCCTGCAGCGGCGCGTGGTCATCGGCGACGAGATGGGCCTGGGAAAGACCGTCCAGGCGATCGCCGCAGCCGCGCACCTCGTCGCGGGCGGCGCGACGCACGTCCTCGTCGTCGCACCCGCGTCCGTGGTGCACACGTGGTGCGCGAGATCGCGACGCACTCCGCGCTCACCGCGCTCCTGCTGCACGGCGAGCAGCGCGACGGGGCCGCGGCGCACTGGCTCGCCCACGGCGGCGTCGCCGTCACGACGTTCAGCACGCTGCGCCGGCTCGCGCTCGACGACGCCGCGCCCGCGCTGCTCGTCGTCGACGAGGCGCACTTCGTGAAGAACCCGCAGGCCGAGCGCAGCCGGGCCGTCGCGCGCCTCGCCGCCCGGGCCGAGCGCGTCCTGTTCCTCACCGGCACGCCCATGGAGCACACGCTCGACGAGTTCTGCGCCCTCGTGCGCTACCTGCGCCCCGAGGTCGCGGACACCCTCGACCCGGCCGCGGGCGTCGCGGGCGCCGACGCGTTCCGCTCCGCCGTCGCGCCCGTCTACCTGCGGCGCAACCTCGACGACGTGCTCGCCGAGCTGCCGCCGCTCGTCCAGGTCGACGAGTGGGAGGAGCTCGGCGCGGTCGACGGCGCCGCGTACCGCGCCGCGGTGGAGGCGGGCAGCTTCGCCGCGATGCGCCGCGCCGCGTTCGCCTCCGGCGACCCGCGCGAGAGCGCCAAGCTCGAGCGGCTGCTGGAGATCTGCGACGAGGCGCGGGCCAACGGCGCCAAGGTCGTCGTGTTCTCGTGGTTCCGCGAGGTCCTCGACCTCGTGCACGCCGCTCTCGTCCCGCGGGTACGGACGTTCGGGCCGCTCACCGGCTCCACGTCCCCGGCCGCGCGCCAGCGCCTCGTCGACGAGCTCACCGCCTGCCCCGAGCCCGCCGTGCTGGTCGCCCAGGTCCGCGCCGGCGGCGTCGGCCTCAACATCCAGGCCGCGTCCGTCGTCGTGCTGTGCGAGCCGCAGGTCTCCCCCGCCCTGGAGGCCCAGGCGATCGCCCGGGCGCACCGCATGGGGCAGGTCCGCACCGTGCGCGTGCACCGCCTGCTCGTGGAGGACACCGTCGACCAGCGCCTGCTCGAGACCCTCGAGACGAAGCGCGGCGTGTTCGACGCCTACGTGCGCGAGTCCGAGCTCACCGAGGCCGCCGCCGCGGCGGTCGACGTCTCCGCCCCGCACCTGGCCCGCGCGATCGTCGCCGAGGAGCAGGCCCGCCTCGCCGCCCGTTCCCGTCACGAGCCCGCGCACTGAGGTTCTCCGTCACGCTCCCCGTGCCGGTGCCGCACACTTCTGGTTTTCCAGAACTAGTTCTGGTTTCCCGGAAGTACTTCTGGTTTTCCAGAACCCCGGGTACCGTCGGGGCATGGACCTCTCCGCCCCCATCGCTGCCGCCGTCCCTGGCGTGCACGGCAGGGTCCTCGCCGTCGTCGCCCGCTCCGGTCTCCCGCTCACGGGCAAGCGCGTCGCCGAGCTGGCGGGCGCCTCGATCGAGCAGACCCGCCACGTCCTGCGCCGGATGGTCGACGACGGGCTCCTCCAGTCGTCGCACGCGGGGCAGGCAGTGCTCTTCGAGCCCAACCGCACGCACCTGCTGTGGCCCGCCGTCCAGCAGCTCGTCCACGAAGCCGACCAGGCGGTGTGGACGCTGAGTCGGCGGATCAGCGTGACGATCGAGGAGACGCTCGAGCTCGACGAGGCCCATGGCGTGACAGGAGCGCTTTTCGGTTCCGTCGCTCGCGGCGACTCCGGGCCCGACAGCGACGTCGACGTCCTGCTCATCACACCCGACGACCTCCCCGAACCCGCGGTGGAGACACTCGTCGTGGAGGTCATCCGCACGGTCGAGGCCGCGACCGGGAACGACGGCAACGTCCTCCAGCTGAGCCGGCAGCAGTTCGACGACCTCGCCCGCACACACGACCCGATGGTGACGTCGCTGATGGCGGACGCGACGGTCTTCTTCGGGCCCGACCTCCGCCGACGCGCCCGAGGGGAGCCATGGGACGGACCAGGAATGCCACGTCCAAGGACGTCCAGCAGCGCGCCGCGACCGCGCGAGAGCACCTCCAGGTAGCACGCGAGCGGCTCGACCTCGCGCCGGACGGCTCGTCGTCCGAAGCGCAGGTGGCCGCAGCGAACGCCGTGAGCGCCGCGATCGCCGCGGCGGACGCCATCTGCGGGCACGCGCTCGGCGTCCACTCGACCGAGCAGGACCATCGCGCTGCCGGACGGCTGCTCGAGGCGACCGGACCCGCCGGGAAGGCTCTCGCGCGCGCAAGTTCACGCGCCTCGCCTCCGACAAGACCGAGCTCACCTGGGGCGGCTGGTGCACGAAGGCCGTGGCGGCCCGCGCGGTGAAGGACGCGAGCACGCTCGTCGACGAGCTCGACAGACGCTCGCTCTAGTCGCGCTCCGCGACGACCATCGCCGAGGCGATGCCGGCGTCGTGCGAGATCGACAGGTGCCAGCGGGTCACGCCGAGCTCGGCGGCCCGGGCGAGCACGGTCCCGGTGACCTCGACCACCGGCTGCGCGCCGACGACGCGGCGCACCGTCGCGTCCTGCCAGGACATCCCCGGCGGCGCGCCGAGCGCCTTGGCGATGGCCTCCTTCGCGGCGAACCGCGCCGCGAGCGACGTCTCGGGCATGACGCGCTCGTCGGGCGTGAACAGCCGCTCGCGCAGCGCCGGGACACGGTGCAGCGTCGCGACGAACCGCGCGACGTCGACGACGTCGATGCCGACCCCGACGATCACGGCTGGGGCTCCCGGTCCTGCTCCTCGACCAGGTGCCGCCAGCGCAGCCACTTGCGCTCGACGGCCTCGTCGAGGTCCACGCCGAGCCGGTGCGCGACGATCATCAGCATCCCGAGCACGTCGGCGACCTCGTCACGCACGGCGTCCGCGAGCTCGGCGGGGTCGCCCTGGTGGCGCGAGCGGCCGGTCGCCGCGAGGTAGGCGCGCGTCAGCTCGCCGACCTCCTCGCCCAGCTTGAGCACCGCCCAGTCGTCCGTGCGCTCGATGCCGTGCAGCCGCGCGTATACACGGCTGATCGTCTCGACCTCACGCTGCGCGTCGGCGAGCTCCACCGGTCACTCGACCGTGACGGACTTGGCGAGGTTGCGCGGCTGGTCGACGTCGAGGCCCTTGGCGGTCGCGAGCTCGCACGCGAACACCTGCAGCGGCACGACCGCGAGCAGGGGCGCGAGCAGCGTGGGCGCCTGCGGCACGTAGAACACCTCGTCGGCGAACGGGCGCACGGCCTCGTCGCCGTCCTCGGCGATCACCAGGGTGCGGGCCCCGCGCGCGCGGATCTCCTGGATGTTCGAGACGACCTTGGAGTGCAGCGAGTGCCGGCCGCGCGGGGACGGGACGACGACGAACACGGGCTGGCCGGGCTCGATGAGCGCGATCGGGCCGTGCTTGAGCTCGCCCGCCGCGAAGCCCTCCGCGTGGATGTACGCGAGCTCCTTGAGCTTGAGCGCGCCCTCCATCGCGACGGGGAACCCGACGTGCCGGCCGAGGAACAGCACCGACTGCGTGTCCGCCATCCAGCGCGCGATCTCCCGCACGCGGCCCGCGCGGTCGAGGACCTGCTGGATCTTGTCGGGGATGGCGCGCAGCTCGTCGAGCATGCGCGCGACCTCGTCGGCGTACATGTTGCCGCGCAGCTGGGCGAGGTACAGGCCCAGCAGGTACGACGCGGTGATCTGCGCGAGGAACGCCTTGGTGGACGCGACCGCGATCTCCGGGCCGGCGTGCGTGTAGAGCACCGCGTCGGACTCGCGCGGGATGGTCGAGCCGTGCGTGTTGACGATCGCGAGCACCTTCGCGCCCTGCTCGCGCGCGTGGCGCACCGCCATGAGCGTGTCCATGGTCTCGCCGGACTGGGAGACCGCGACGACGAGCGTGCGCTCGTCCACGACCGGGTCGCGGTAGCGGAACTCGTGCGCGAGCTCGACCTCCACCGGGATCCGGCACCAGTGCTCGATCGCGTACTTCGCGACGTGGCCGGCGTACGCGGCGGTGCCGCACGCGACGACGACGATCTTGTCGACCGAGCGCAGCACGGACTCGTCGATGCGCACCTCGTCGAGCACCAGGTGCCCGGAGGCGTCCGTGCGGCCCAGCAGGGTGTCCGCGACCGCGTGCGGCTGGTCGTGGATCTCCTTGTCCATGAAGGAGCGGAAGCCGCCCTTCTCGGCGGCGGCCGCGTCCCAGTCGACCGTGTAGCGGCGGGCGTCCGCGGGCGCGCCGTCGAAGTCCGTGACGGTCACCGACGTCGGCGTGATCGTGACGACCTGGTCCTGGCCGAGCTCGAGCGCCTCGCGCGAGTGGGCGATGAACGCCGCGACGTCGGAGCCGAGGAAGTTCTCCCCCTCGCCCAGGCCGACGACGAGCGGCGAGTCGTGCCGCGCGCCGACGACCGTGTCCGGGACGTCCGCGTGCACGGCCAGCAGCGTGAACGTGCCCTCGAGCGACCGCGCGACGCGCGCCATCGCCGACGTGAGGTCACCGGTCTGCGCGTAGGCGCGCGCGAGCAGGTGCGCGACGACCTCGGTGTCGGTCTCGGAGGTGAACTGCGCGCCCTCGGCGAGGAGCTGCGCCTTGAGCACGGCGAAGTTCTCGACGATGCCGTTGTGGATCACCGCGAGGTCGCCCGCGACGTGCGGGTGCGCGTTGACGTCCGTCGGCCCGCCGTGCGTGGCCCAGCGGGTGTGGCCGATCGCGGCGGTCGCGTCGGGCAGCGGGTGCGCGTCGATCTCCTCGACGAGGTTCGCGAGCTTGCCGGCCTTCTTCGCGGTCGCGAGCGCCCCGGACGGCCCGACGAGCGCGACGCCCGCGGAGTCGTACCCGCGGTACTCCAGCCGGCGCAGACCCTCGATCACGACGTCGAGCGGGCGGGCGCTGGCGACCGGGCTACCGACGTAGCCGACGATTCCACACATGCCGGCGAGTCTATCCGGCGGCCCGGTCCCGACCCGCGGCGGTGCAGGTCGCGCACGTCACGTGTGCGCCGTGTCGCACGTGCCGTGCGGGCGCGCGCGGCGCCGCGTCCGGCACAATCGGAGGGTGCTCCCGTCGTCGTCGACGCCGTCCCTGGCTCCCGCCACCCCGTACGTCGACCTCGACCGCGAGGCCTGGCGGAGGCTGTCGGCGTCCACCCCCCTCCCGCTCACCGACGCGGACGTCGAGCGGCTCGCCGGCATCGGCGACCCGATCGACCTGGCCGAGGTCGACGCGATCTACCGGCCGATCTCGCGCCTGCTCGACCTGTACATCGAGGCCACGCGCGGGCTGCACGCCGCGTCGTCGACGTTCCTGCGCGAGGACATCACGCCCACGCCGTTCGTCATCGGGGTCGCCGGGTCCGTCGCGGTCGGCAAGTCCACGACGGCGCGTCTGCTGCGCGAGCTGCTGGCCCGGTGGCCCGCGACCCCGCGCGTGCAGCTCGTGACGACCGACGGCTTCCTCTACCCGAACGCCGAGCTCGAGCGCCGGGGCCTCATGCAGCGCAAGGGCTTCCCCGAGTCGTACGACCGGCGCGCGCTGCTGCGGTTCGTCTCCAAGGTCAAGGCGGGCAAGCCCGAGGTCACCGCGCCCGTGTACTCGCACCTGACGTACGACATCGTGCCGGGCGAGACGATCGTCGTGCGGCGCCCGGACGTGCTCATCGTCGAGGGCCTCAACGTGCTGCAGCCGGCGCGGCCGTCCGCCGAGGGCAGCTCGAGCCTCGCGGTGAGCGACTTCTTCGACTTCTCGATCTACGTCGACGCCAAGCCGCGCGACGTGCGCCAGTGGTACGTCGACCGCTTCCTCAGCCTGCGCGAGACGGCGTTCGCGAACCCGGCCTCGTACTTCCACCGGTACGCGTCGCTGTCCGACGACGAGGCGGTGACGCGCGCGGAGTCGATCTGGGACTCGATCAACGCCCCGAACCTCGAGCAGAACATCCTGCCGACGCGCAGCCGGGCGACGCTCGTGCTCACCAAGGGCCCGGACCACAGCGTCCAGCGCGTGCGGCTGCGCAAGCTCTGACCGGCCCGGCCTCCCGGGCGGCGCGCTACGGCGTGGGGCGGCCGTGGTGCTGCGGCGTGCGCACCTCGTCGGCGGCGTCCGCGTCGCCCGCGGCGGCGTCCGCGCGCTCGTCGGCCTCGAGGATCGCGGCGCCCTCGGGGTCCTTGTGCGCGAGCCAGCGGCGCAGCGCCCAGTCGACGACGACGCCGATCACGACACCGCCGATCACGCCGACGACGACGCCCCACAGCGGCGAGTGGTCCCGGAACGCCGCCCCGGCGCTCACGCCGATCACCGTCGAGTAGACCGCCCAGGTCACGGCCGCGACGGCCGCGAGGAACGTGAACCGCCGGCGCGGGAACCCGACGGCGCCCGCGGTCATGTTCACCGCGACCCGGCCGACGGGGATGTACCGCGCGGCGATGATGAACGACGCGCCGCGCCGCTCGAGGGCGCGCTCGGCCCACGCGAGCGCGGCCTGGCCGCGCCCTGATCGGAACACCCGCAGCCGGTGCACGGGCACGCGTCTGCCGATGCTGAACGCGATCTGGTCACCCGTGAACGCGCCGAGCGCCGCGACGGGCACGAGCAGCCACAGGTTCGGCTCACCGCCCGGGCCGATCGCCAGCGCGGCGAGCGCGATCACCACCGACTCGCTCGGGATCGGGGGGAAGAACCCGTCGATGGTGGCGAACAGGTACATGACGAGGTAGATCCACGGCGACGCCGCGAGGTCGAGCGCCCACGACTCCAGATCCATCTCGCTCCGTCCGTCCCCTGCGGCCCACCTGACCGCGGGCCTTGGTCCACCGTACGGGGCCGCGGCCCCCGCAGGCACGCGCGGTCCGCACGGTCACCCCACCGCGACGCGTGAACCACCTCATCGCGCGGGCATGCCCCCTCAACGCGCGAGCGGCCGCCGCGGTTCCGCCGTCAGGGCAGCGGGAAGCCCAGCGCCGCCGCGGCCGCCTCCGGGCGCGGCTCGCCCGACCAGCGCAGCCCGAGCTCGTCCGCCGACGCGAGCGACCGCAGCTCGGCCCGGTCGAGGTAGAGCGTGCCGCGCAGGTGGTCGGTCTCGTGCTGCAGGATCCGCGCGTGCCAGCCGACGACGACCTCGTCGAGCGGCGCGCCCGTCTCGTCGGCGCCCGTGAGGTGCACACGGCGGTGCCGCGCGACGACCGCCTGGTAGCCGGGCACCGACAGGCAGCCCTCGTAGAACGCGGCGCGCTCGTCGTCGACCGCCGTGTACGCCGGGTTGACCAGCACGCGCGGGGCGACGGGCACGCGCTCGCGCGCCCGCGCGACCTGCTCGTCGGCCACGCCCGGGTCCTCGACGACCGCCAGCGCGAGCGGCAGGCCGATCTGCGGCGCCGCGAGCCCGACGCCCGGCGCGTGCCGCATCGTGCGGTGCATGAGCGCGAGCAGCGCCGCGAGCTCGTCGTCGGCGAGCTGCCCGTCGTACGGGTGCGCCGCCGCGCGCAGGACCGGGTGCCCGGCGCGAACGATCGGCGCGACCCCGTCCCCGGCCTGCTCGACGAGCCGCAGGGCCAGGTCCCGCAGCGGCGCCGCGGTCACAGGGCGAGCCGCTCGCGCACCACGTCCGCGAGCCCGCGCGCGACGTCGTCGGCCTCGTCCTGCGTGCCGGCCTCGACCATGACGCGCACGAGCGGCTCGGTACCGCTGGGGCGCAGCAGCACGCGGCCCGTGCGGCCCAGCCGGGCCTCGGCCGCGGCGACGGCCGCCACGAGCGCCTCGTCGTCGGTGCGGTTCTTGTCGACGCCCGGCACGTTGACCAGCGTCTGCGGCAGGCGCTCGACGAGCTTGGCCAGCTCGTGCAGCGGCGTGCCGGTCGCGGCGACGCGCGACGCCAGGTGCAGCGCCGTCAGCACGCCGTCACCCGTGGTCGCGTGCTTCGACATGATGATGTGCCCCGACTGCTCGCCGCCGAGCGTGTACCCGCCCGCGCGCATCGCCTCGAGCACGTACCGGTCCCCCACCGCCGTGTCGAGCACGCGGATGCCGACGGACTCCATCGCCAGGCGCAGGCCCAGGTTGCTCATGACGGTCGCGACGAGCGTGTCGTCCGCGAGCTCGCCCGCGTCGCGCAGCGCGACCGCGAGGACGCCCATGATCTGGTCGCCGTCGACGAGCCGGCCCGACGAGTCGACCGCGAGGCAGCGGTCCGCGTCGCCGTCGAACGCGACACCGAGGTCCGCACCCGACGCGACGACGAACGACTGGAGCTGCTCCGGGTGCGTCGAGCCGCACTTCTCGTTGATGTTCCGGCCGTCGGGGGACGCGTTGATGACGACGACGTCCGCGCCGGCCTCGCGCAGCGCGACGGGGCCGACCTCGCTCGCCGCGCCGTTGGCGCAGTCGACCGCGATGCGCAGCCCGTCGAGCGGCGTGCCGATGCTGGACACGAGGTGCTGCACGTAGGAGTCGCCGGCGCTGCCGGTGTCGATGCGGATGCGGCCCACCGCGCCGCCCGTCGGACGCTCCCAGTCCTCGCCGATGCGGGACTCGATCTGCGCCTCGAGGTCGTCGTCGAGCTTGTGCCCGCCGCGCGCGAGGAACTTGATGCCGTTGTCCGGCATGGGGTTGTGCGACGCGGACAGCACGACGCCGATGTCGACGCCCATCGTCGCGGTGAGGTGGGCGACCGCCGGCGTGGGCAGCACGCCCACGTTGTGCACGTCCACCCCGGCCGAGGCGAGACCCGCCGCGATCGCCGCGGCCAGGAACTCCCCGGACGCGCGCGAGTCGCGCCCGACCACCGCGCGCGGGCGATGTCCCTCGAACTCCCCGCGGGAGCCGAGCACGTGCGCCGCCGCGACCGCCAGGTCGAGCGCGAGCTCCGCCGTGACGTCCCGGTTCGCGAGCCCGCGCACCCCATCGGTTCCGAACAGCTGGCCCATGTCAGACCCCTTCGTCGTCGCGCTGCAACGTTACTGGTCCCGCGACCTGCTCGCGGGCGGGCGCGGGCGTCCCGAGGGACGCGGCCCGGACACGCCGATGGCCCCGACGGTCGGGCGACCGCGGGGCCATCGGGCCGCGCTGCGAGATCAGCGCTTCGAGTACTGAGGCGCCTTGCGGGCCTTCTTGAGGCCGGCCTTCTTGCGCTCGACCACACGCGCGTCGCGCGTGAGGAAGCCGGCCTTCTTGAGGGCCGGGCGGTTCGACTCCGCGTCGATCGCGTTGAGCGCACGCGCGATGCCGAGGCGGACGGCGCCGGCCTGGCCGGACACGCCACCACCGGTCACGCGGACGATGACGTCGAAGCGACCCTCGACGTCCACGACCTTGAGCGGGGAGTTGACGAGCTGCTGGTGCACCTTGTTCGGGAAGTAGTCCTCGAGGGTGCGACCGTTGATCTTCCACTCACCGGTGCCGGGGACGAGGCGCACGCGCGCGATCGCCTCCTTGCGGCGGCCGAGCGCCTGGCCCGGCGCGGTGATGCTCTGGCCACGGCCGGTCGGGGCCGCGGTCTCGCTGGTGTAGCTGCTGGGCGCGTCGCCCTCGAGGTCGTAGTCGACCGTCGTCTCTGCCACGGGGATGTCCTGTCGTCTCTACTGTCGCGCCGGCCGTCAGGCCTGCTGCGCGACCTGGGTGATCTCGAACGGCTTCGGCTGCTGCGCCTGGTGCGGGTGCTCGGCACCCGCGTAGACCTTGAGCTTGCCGAGCTGCTGACGGCCGAGCGACGTCTTGGGGAGCATGCCCCGCACCGCCTTCTCGATCGCCCGCTCGGGGTGCTTGGCCAGGAGCTCCGAGTACGGGGTGGCACGCAGACCGCCCGGGTAGCCGGAGTGGCGGTACGCGAGCTTCGCCTCGCGCTTGTTACCGCTCAGCGCGACCTTCTCCGCGTTGATGACGATGACGAAGTCACCGCCGTCGACGTGCGGGGCGAAGGTGGCCTTGTGCTTGCCGCGCAGCAGCGTGGCCACGTGGGTGGCCAGACGGCCGAGGACGACGTCGGTCGCGTCGATGACGTACCAGTTCCGCTCGATCTCGCCCGGCTTCGGGGTGTACGTACGCACGGTCGTTGCCTTTGTCTCGTGTTGCGTCGTGTGGCGACCGCACCACCGCGCGCAGGCGCGACGGGACGGTCGATAGCTGTCGGTGGCGCATCCGCGACCGGCGAGTGGGAACGCACCGGTCTGACCATCGCCTCCGCGTGGTGAGAAGCCACGGGCGCACGACAGGGACGCACAACGACTCAACAGACTACCTGCGCCCCAGAACACGGGTCAAAACCAGATCCGTCACACCCCCACCCCGCTCCCTCCCTCACCGCACCGCCCCACCCCACCGCACCGCCCCCACCTCCGACCCCGTCATCCCTCCGGCTGTGAGCGCCCGTAGCCGGAGCAACCGCGGGGTCGGCCGGTGCTGGCTCGCCGAGACCGCGGTTGGTCCGGGAACGGGGCGCGAGAGCCGGAGCAACCGCGGGGTCGGCGGACGGTGGGACGGTGGGGCGGAGGGCGGGCGGTTCGGGGGTCAGCGCAGGGTCGTGGCGGCGGCGGTCGCGACGCGGGCGGTGAGGTCGTCGAGGGTCGGGGTGCGCAGGGACCAGTGCTGCCAGTACAGCGGCACGTCGAGCCAGCGGCCGGGCACGAGCTCGACGAGCGTGCCCGCGGCGAGCGCGTCGGCCGCGGCGGCCTCGGGCGCCATCCCCCACCCGAGGCCGGCGGCGAGCAGCTCGAGGAACGCGGAGCTCGACGGCACGTAGTGGGCGGGCGGGTCGACCTCGTGCCCGACGAGCGACGCGGCGAACCGGTGCTGCAGCGCGTCGGCGCGGTTGAACGCGAGCACCGGTGCGGCCGCGAGCGCCGCGGCGTCGACCCCGCCGGCGAACCACCGGTCGCGCAGCGCGGGCGCGACGAGCCCGAGGTACCGCATCGCGCCGAGCGGCCGGACGCGGCAGCCCTGCACGGCGTGGGCGTCGGCGGTGACCGCGGCGGTGACGCTGCCGTCGCGCAGGAGCTCGGCCGTGCGGTCCTGGTCCTCGCGCCGCAGGTCGACGACGACGCCCTCGGGGAGCCCGACGAGCGCGGCGGGGAACCAGCTCGACAGCGAGTCGGCGTTGACGGCGACCGCGACGCGTGTCGGCGGCCGGGACGCGGGCTCGTCGGCGGCGTCCGGAGGACCGCCGAGCGCCGCGACGGCGTCGCGCTCGAGCAGCGCGAGCTGGCCGGCGAGCCGCGCGAGGACGGCGCCGGGCTCGGTGGCGCGGCAGGGGCGGGCGCGCACGACGAGCACGCGGCCGACCCGCTGCTCGAGCGCGCGCACGCGCTGGCTGACCGCGGACGGGGTGACGTGCAGGCGTGCGGCGGCGGCCTCGAACGTGCCTTCCTCGAGCACGGCCGCGAGCGCACGGAGCTGCTCGGCGTCCAGGTTCATGAAGCCATGCTAATGGTGGTCCAGAAACCTGAGATGGACTGCGGGCACGCGCGCTCCTAGCGTCCTCGTCGTGATCCCCCTGCTCGCCCCGCTCGTCGCGGGGTTCCTCGCTCGCCCCGCTCGTCGCGGGGTTCCTCGCCTGCCTGGGCCTGATCGTCGCGATCGGCGCGCAGAACGCGTTCGTGCTGCGCCAGGGCGTGCGTCGCGAGCACGTCGCGGTCGTCGTCGCGCTGTGCACCGCGGGCGACCTGCTGCTCACCGCCGCGGGCATCGCCGGGCTCGGCCCGCTGGTGTCCGCGCACCCGGGCGTCCTCACCGCGACGCGCTGGGCCGGCGCCGCGTTCCTCGCGTGGCTCGCCGTGGCGGCGGTGCGCCGCGCGCGCCACCCCGACCGCCTCGACCCCGCGACCGCCGGGCCGGCGACGCTGCGCCGCGTGGTCACCACGTGCCTGGCGCTGACGTTCCTCAACCCGCACGTGTACCTCGACACCGTCGTGCTGCTCGGCTCGCTCGCGCACGCGCAGCCCTCGCCCTGGGCGTTCGGGGCCGGTGTCGTGCTGGGCAGCGCGACGTGGTTCGGCGCGCTGGGCTTCGGGGCGACGCGGCTCGCGCCGCTGTTCGCCCGCCCGCGCGCCTGGCAGGTGCTCGACCTCGTCGTCGCCGCCGTCATGGCGACGCTGGCGGTCACGCTCGTCGTCGCGTGACCGCCCGCGTCACCGGCAGCGCTCAGCGGACGCGGTCGACGCGGCCCTCGTCCCACACGGCCGTCGGCGTCTCGCGGACGTGGCCGTCGGCGCCGAACACGAGGAACCGGTCGAACGTCCGGGTGAACCAGCGGTCGTGCGTGACCGCCAGGACCGTGCCGTCGAACGCGGCGAGCCCCTCCTCCAGCGCCTCGGCCGAGTGCAGGTCGAGGTTGTCGGTCGGCTCGTCGAGCAGCAGGAGCGTCGCGCCGCCGAGCTCGAGCAGCAGGATCTGGAACCGCGCCTGCTGACCGCCGGACAGCGTCTCGTAGCGCTGCTCGGCCTGCGTGACCAGTTCGTACCGGTCCAGCGCGCGGCTCGCCTGCTCGCGGCCCAGCCCCGCGCGGCGGCCGTCGCCGCGGTGCAGGACGTCGAGCAGCGTGCGCCCCTCGAGGTCCAGGTGCGTGCGGTGCTGCGCGAACCAGCCGGGCCGCACGCGCGAGCCGAGCACCACGGTGCCGGTGTGCGCGACGGGCTCGACCACGGCGTCGTCGGCGGGCTCGTGCTCCGGGCCCGGGTCCGTGCCGCCACCCGCGAGCAGGCGCAGGAAGTGCGACTTGCCGGAGCCGTTGGACCCGAGCACCGCGACGCGCTCGCCGTAGAACACCTCGAGGTCGAACGGCCGCATGAGCCCGGTGAGCTCGAGCTGCGTGGCGACGACCGCGCGCTTGGCGGTGCGCCCGCCGCGCAGGCGCATCGTCACCGACTGCTCGCGCACGCGCACCGCGGGCGGCCCGGCCTCCTCGAACTTGCGCAGGCGGGTCTGCGCCGCCTGGTAGCGCGAGGACATGCCGTCGTTGTAGGCCGCCTTCTGCTTGAGCGTCGTGACGAGGGTGCGGAGCTTGGCGTGCTCCTCCTCCCAGCGCCGCAGCAGCTCGTCGGCCCGGCTCAGGCGCTCCTCACGCGCCTCGTGGTACGTCGCGAAGCTGCCGCCGTGCACCCACACCGACGCGCCCGCGGGCGACGGCTCGAGCGTCGCGACGTGCGTGGCGACGCGGGACAGCAGCTCGCGGTCGTGGCTGACGAGCAGCACGGTCCTGCCACACTCGACGAGCCGGTCCTCGAGCCAGCGCTTGGTGGGCACGTCGAGCGCGTTGTCCGGCTCGTCGAGCAGCAGGACCTCGTCCGGACCGCGCAGCAGCGCCTCCAGGACGAGCCGCTTCTGCTCGCCGCCGGACAACGTGCGCACCTCGCGGTACTGCGCGCGCTCGAACGGGATCGACAGCACCGCGTCGGTCACCCGGTCCCAGCCGGCCTCGGCCTCGTACCCGCCGACGTCCGCCCAGTCGACGAGCGCCTGCGCGTACCGCAGCTGCGCGGGCTCGTCGTCGACCTCCATCATGTGCAGCTCCGCGGCGGCGAGCTCGGCCGCGGCGTCCCGCACGGCGGCGGACGCGAGCGACGCGAGCAGGTCACGCACGCTGCGGTCGTCGTCGATGCGCCCCACGTCCTGGCGCATGACGCCCAGGCCGCCGGACCGCGCGACCGACCCGCTGTGCGGCTGCTCGTCGCCCGTGACGATCCGCAGGAGGGTCGACTTGCCGACGCCGTTCGGGCCGACGAGGGCCACGCGCGCGCCGTCGGCGACCCGGAACGTCACGTCGTCGAGGAGCGGGCGGCCGTCGGGCAGCACGTACCCGACACCCATGACGTCCAGGTGTCCCATGGCGCCAGTGTGCGGGTCCGCGAGGCCCCCGGCCAAAGTCTTTCCGCCGGTGGCGAGCGGCAGGTCGCGGTGCGAAGGTCGAAGCATGACCGAGACGCCTGCCACCAGCCACGACCCCTCCCTGGGCTCGGAGGGCGACAGCGACCAGCTCCCCCGCGAGGACACGCTCGTCGACCGCGGCGTCGACGACCTGCTCGACGAGGGCTACTCCCCGCCCGAGCGCGACAACCGCTCGCACTACGGCGAGACGGCGTGGGAGGAGAAGCACCGCGAGACGATCGACCAGCGCGCCCCGCAGGAGGAGCCGGAGGTCTGGGACGCGACGCCGCGCGTCACGGGCGAGCGCGAGGAGAACCGCGCGGGTCGGCTCGTCGAGGACGACGACGCGGTCGCCGCCGGCGGCACGGACACGTTCGCCGTCGACTCCGGCGTCGCGGGCGGCGCCGCCAGCGCGGAGGAGGCCGCGGTGCACGTCATCGAGGAGGTCTACGTCGACCCGGCGTACCGCGACGAGGACTGAGGCCCGGCCGCACGGCTCGGACGAGGGACTGCCCCGCAAGGTCACGATCCGATAACGTCCGGTTCGTGCCGGTTCCCCCTCCCGCCTCCGGCGGCGCCCCGTCGCCGCCCCAGGACCCTCATGGCGGTCCCCGACGCCGCGACCCGCGCCGCCGCGACCTGCGCGAGTGGCGGCGGGTGCGCAGCGGTCGGCGCCGTCGGCTCGTGCGCGCCGGGCTCGCGGCCGCGGTCGTCGC
>Ga0207868_1000763_pt1 | contig 28898 bp, 24 predicted proteins | sample Passage237B_FD_187370 | JGI IMG/M metagenome (GOLD analysis project Ga0207868, IMG submission 187370) | Cellulose adapted compost microbial communities from Newby Island Compost Facility, Milpitas, CA, USA - Passage2 37B (SPAdes) (version 3) ... | reverse complement strand
GCGGCCGCATCGCGCGTGGCGTCCTCGCCCTCGCTGTCCGCGAAGGAGGGCACGGCGAAGGCGCTCGACGGCGTGGCGGGCGCGGCGTCGTCCTGAGGCACGGCCTCGACGGCGTCGGCCACGTGGGGCACGGCGTCGGGGGTCGGCACGGGGGCGGCGCTCTCGATGGTCGCCATGGCCGCTGCCGCGAGGCGGCGGATCTCCTCTGCTGCGTCGGCCTCGGCCTGTGCGGCACCGCCGGCCGCCGGGGATGCGTCGGGGGTGGCCGGATCCGGAGCGGCAGACGCGGGCTCAGCAGCCGCCGCCTCCTCGGCCGCACGACGCTGGCTCTCCTCAAAGGCACGCGCCTGGAGCGAACCGGGCGGGAAGAGGTTCCTCAGGGGCAGCGGCGCCGACGGGACCGGCTCGGACGGCGCAGCCGTGGACTCTGCCGGCTCGGCGGGCTCGAGCGCCGGCCCTGTCGCGGCAGGAGCGGACTCCGCCACGGGAGCGGGCTCCGCCACAGGCGCCGGCCCTGCCGCAAGAGTCGGCTCGGACGGGGTGAAGGGCTCAGGGGCCGCACCGCCGAGCGACACCTCGCCGGTGATCTCGGCGGCGCGCTCGGGCAGGACCTCGGCGAGAGCGAGGCGACGCAGCTCGGCCGACGCGGCCTCCGCCTCGGCCTGCGCCTGGGCGGCCTTCTCCCGCGCGATGCGCTCCTGCTCGGCGATGACCTCGGGAGTGAGCGCCGGGATCTGGCCCGTCGCGATCATCTCCTCCTCCGCCGTCCACGTCTCCATGGGGTGCACGATGCGCTCGAGGCGACGACGTTCGCGGCGAGACAGCGTGCGCGGCGGGTTCAGCAGGGGATCCACGTCGGTGGGAGCTGTCGTCGTGGGGACCTCGCCCGTGCGGGCGCCTTCCTCCTGGGCACGCCGAGCGCGGCGCGAAAGCCGCTCTTCCGTCATGCGTTGCCTCCGAGGTACAGCCGGTGTCTGTCGATGTACTCGACCACGGCATCGGGAACGAGGTACCGAATGGGAGCACCGACGCTCACGCGGCGGCGAACCTCGGTAGAGGATACCGCTACGCCCGGAACGTCAACCACCTGCACTCCCCTGCCTGGATCGGGCGCCTCGTGCCCCGGCCGGGTCACTCCTACGAAACGCGCGAGCGTCATCAGACGCTCCGGGTCCTTCCACCGGTCCAGGGTCGCGACGGCGTCCGCCCCCGCGATGAAGGTGAGCTCGGCATCGGGATGGAGTGCGGTGAGGTCCGCGAGGGTGTCCACGGTGTACGTCGCCCCTCCCCGGTCCAGGTCCACCGTGCTGACAGAGAAGCCGGCGTCGCCCTCGACCGCCAGGCGCGTCATGGCGAGCCGATGCTCGGGCGAGGCCACCGGGGCAGGCTTGAGCGGCTGCGCGTGGGCAGGGACGAACACGACCTCGTCGAGGCCGAGCGCGTGACGCACCTCGTCGGCGGCGGCCAGGTGCCCCAGGTGGATGGGGTCGAACGTGCCGCCGAAGACGCCGAGGCGCCGGAGCGTAGGCACGTCAGTGCCGCGTGCCGATGCTCCGGAAGGCGTAAGCCACGAAGAGCAGGCCGATGAGGCCCGCGAAGGCCAGGAGGCCGTAGGCGAGGGGCGGGATCGGAAGCTCGCGGTGGGCTTCCTCGGCAGCGGCGGCGGCGCTCAGCAGGGTGTTCACGTGTGCTCCTTTACGTCTGTGGCAAGTATTCCACGGCGAGGCCGGGCTCGCGCCCAGCCCGCGTGTCAGGTCCGGATGTGTCCGTCGCCGTGGACGACCCACGTCGTGGTGGTGAGCTCTCCGAGGCCCATGGGGCCGCGCGCGTGCAGCTTCTGGGTGGAGATGCCGATCTCCGCCCCCAGACCGAACTGCCCGCCGTCGGTGAAGCGCGTCGACGCGTTGACCATGATCGCGGCCGAGTCGAGCTGGCTGACGAAGTGGTCCGCCGCCGCGAGGTCGCTCGTGACGATCGCCTCGGTGTGCTGCGTCGAGTAGCGGCGGATGTGCGCGATCGCCTCGTCGATGTCGGCGACGACCTTCACGGCGATGTCCATGCTGAGGTACTCCGTCGCCCAGTCCTCGTCCGTGGCCGGCACGGTGGGGACGCCCTCGGGAGCGAGAGCGGCGGCGGCATCGTCCGCGTGCAGGGTCACGCCCGCGTCGTGCAGAGCCTTGAGGACTGCCGCGCCGGCCTCGGCGGCGTCGCGGTGGATGAGCAGGGTCTCGGCGGCGTTGCACACGCCGACGCGCTGCGCCTTGGAGTTGAGCACGATGTCCACGGACCTCTCCAGCGGAGCGCTCGCATCGAGATAGACGTGGCAGTTGCCCTCGCCCGTCTCGATGGCAGGCACGGTCGACTCGCGCACGACGGTCTGGATGAGGTCGCGTCCGCCGCGGGGCACGAGCACGTCCACGAGGCCGCGGGCGTTCATGAGGACCTTGGCGCCCTCGCGGCCGTATGCGTCGATCGACTGCACGGCGTCGCGCGGCAGCCCCACGGACTCGAGCGCGTCCTGGAGCACGGCGACGATGACCTCGTTGGACTCGCGCGCCGCCGAGCCGCCGCGCAGCACCGCGGCATTTCCCGACTTCAGGGCGAGCCCGGCGGCGTCCACGGTGACATTGGGTCGCGCCTCGTAGATCATGCCGACCACGCCGAGCGGGACCGCCTTCTGGATGAGTCGCAGGCCGTTGGGCAGCGTGGAGCCGCGACGGATCTCCCCCACCGGGTCGGGCAGCGACGCGAGGAAGCGCAGCGCCTCCGCGATCGCGCCGATGCGCTCCTGCGTGAGCGTGAGGCGGTCGAGCAGGCCGGGTGACATCCCGCCCTCGCGTTCGCGCTCCACGTCCACCGCATTCGCGGCGAGGATGCGCTCGGACTGGGCGACGAGGGCGTCGGCCATGGCGTGCAGGGCGGCGTCCTTGACGGTGCGGGTGGCCGTGGCGAGCGCGCGGGATGCGAGCTTGGCTCGCGAGCACGCCTCGAGGACCGCGGCCTCGACGTCGATCGCAGTGTCGGTCATGGCGCCCAGTCTAGGCAGGGGCGTCGGCGCCGCGACAGCCCCGCATGGCACCTGCGCCCCTGCACGCCCGTCTTCCCCGCTGCGCTGCACCCTCACGCACGGGGGCCGCGCCCGCACTCGCGCAGAGGGGCCGCAGACGCGCAGAGGGGCCGTTCCCGCAGGCACGGCCCCTCTGACGAGTCGGCTGAGCTAGATCCTCACGTTGCCGGAGCGGCGACGCGCCAGGGCGTCGACCGTCGCGGCGAGGATGAGGACGGCCCCGGACACGGCCAGGTTCGCGCCGGCGGAGAAGCCCATGAGGCCCAGGCCGTTGGCGATGACCGAGATCACGAGCGCACCGATGGCCGCGTGCACCAGGCGTCCGCGCCCGCCGAAGAGGCTGACGCCGCCGACGACGGCGGCGGCGACGCCGGACAGGACGATCTCGCGGCCCGTCGACGCGTCGACCGAGCCGACCTTCGACACCTGGAACACGCCCGCGATGACCGCGAGCACCGAGCACGTGACGAACGCCATCCACTTCACCGCGTCGACGTTCACGCCGGAACGACGCGCGGCCTCGGCGTTGCCGCCGATCGCGTAGATGTAGCGGCCGTACTTGGTCCGGTCGAGGACGTACGTGCCGACCAGGAGGATGATCAGCACGATGGGCACCACGATCGGGACGCCCTGCAGCGACTTGGCGGCCGTGCCGCGGTCGAGGTTCATGTAGTAGACCATGAACGCGCCCACGAGCGCGATGCCGGCCAGCTTGATCCACATGACCGTCTGCGGCGGGTTGGGCGCTCCGGCGCGGGCACGGCGCCAGCGGTCCAGGTACGCCACCGCAAGCAGCAGCGCCAGCGCGATGGCGAGCATCAGCCATCCGGCCCACGTGGGCATGTTCGAGTTCTGGATCGCCTTGATGGGCTCCGGGATCAGGCGGTACGTGCCGCCCGCTCCGATGATGACGAGCAGCACGCCCTGCAGGCCCAGGAACAGGCCGAGCGTCACGACGAACGACGGGACGCCCACTTTCGCCACGAAGAAGCCCGTGAAGGCGCCGATCGCCGCACCGATGGCCAGGGCGATGACGAGGGCGAGCACCCAGTTCAGGCCCTCAGGCTGGGTGAGTCGGACGAAGACCGATGCCGCCACGCCGAAGGTGACGCCAGCGGACAGGTCGATCTCGCCCAGCAGCAGGACGAAGACGAGGGCCATGCCGAGCGTCACGAGCGCCGCGGACTGCGTGAGCAGGTTCGCGATGTTGCGCGGACCCAGGAAGTTGTCGTTGAGCTGCGAGAAGAGGATGAGCAGCACGACCAGGCCGCCGATGGCCGGCAGCGCGCCCATGTCGCCCGCACGGATGCGGCTGATCCATGCATCGAAAGCCCCCTTGAGCGAGGAGTCCATGCCCTTGCCCAGCAGGCTGGGGGCCTGCTCGGGATTGGCCGCGGTCGGAGCGTGCGAGTCCTGAGCGCTCATGCGGCTACCTCCTCCATGCGCTTGGTGCCGGTGATGTAGCCGACGACGTCGTCGGGCGTCGTGTCCTTGGCGGCGATGCGCGCGGTCATGGTGCCCAGGTACAGGACGGAGATGTCGTCCGCGACCTTGAAGACGTCCTGCAGGTTGTGGGAGATGATGATGACCGCCACGCCCGAGTCGGCGAGGCGACGCACCAGGTTGAGGACCTGCTCCGTCTGGGCGACGCCGAGCGCGGCCGTCGGCTCGTCGAGGATGACGACCTTGGCCTGCTTGACGACAGAGCGCGCGATGGCGACGGTCTGGCGCTGTCCGCCGGAGAGCGAGGACACCTTCTGGCGCAATGACTTGACGGTCTTGACGGACAAGGACTGGAGCGCCTGAGCGGCCTCGACCTCCATGCGCCCCTCGTCGAAGGTCCCTGTGAGGAGCTCCTCACGGCCGAGGAACATGTTCTGCACGATGTCGAGGTTGTCGCACAGCGCCAGATCCTGGTAGACGACCTCGATGCCGTGACGGGCCGCATCGCGCGGGTGGTGCAGGTTGACGGGCTCGCCCTCGAAGAGGACCTCTCCGCCGTCGTAAGGCTGGACCCCTGCAAGGCCCTTGATGAGCGTGGACTTGCCAGCACCGTTGTCACCCACGAGCGCGGTGACGCGGCCCGGGTAGGCGGTGAAGTTGACGCCCCTGAGCACGTCGACCGGGCCGAAGCTCTTGGTCACGTGCCGCAATTCAATGATCGGCGTGTTCACTGTGTCTCCTTTGACGTGAAGGCTCGCGCAAACATCGTTGCTCACGCGGGGAGGGTTCCGCACCCCTAGAGATGCGGAACCCTCCCTTTCGAGCGGTGATGCGCTGCTCAGGAAGCGGGCTTGAGACCCACCTCGTCGCAGGCGGCCTTGACGTCGCCGGCGCAGATCTCGTCGTACGAGGCGTTGCCGTCGTCGATGACCTGCTGGATGTTGTGGCGGCGGACGTCGATCGGCGGCGACGCGATGAACGGCGTGCCGTCGTCGAGGGTCTTCTCCACCGTCACGGTCTCGCCCTTGAGGAGCTTGATCGCGAGGTCGGCGGCAGCGGCGGCCTCAACCTGGTACGGCTTGTAGACCGTGCCGGTCTGCTTGCCGAGCAGGATGTTCTGGAGACCCGCGACCGAGGCGTCCTGACCCGAGACGGGAACGGTCAGGCCGTTCTTGTCGAGGATCGTGATGACGCCGGCGGCGTTGGTGTCGTTCGCGGCCCACACGGCGTCGACGGAACCGCCGAGCTCGGTCAGAGCCTGCTCGAACACCGTCGCGGAGTGGTCGCCGTCCCACTTGCCCGGCGGCTCGGCGGCCGGCGTGATGCCAGCGGCCTCCATGACCGACACGGCGCCGTCGTGGAACATCGCGGCGTTGCCGTCGGCCGGGTCACCGCCGATGTAGACGACGGTCGCGGTGGCGGGGTCGATGCCGTTCTCCTTCAGGCCGTCGACGACCATCTGGCCCTGCAGGGCGCCGACGGTGAAGTTGTCGAAGGAGACGTAGTAGTCGGCACCGGGGATCGGGCGGTCGTACGCGATGACCGGGATGCCCTGAGCCTGGGCCTTCTCGGTCACGGCCACAGCCGCACCCTGGTGGTCAACGAGCAGCATGACGTCGCAGCCCTGGGTGAGCATGCCGTCGGCGATGGTGGCGTACTTGGCCGTGTCGCCCTGCGCGTTCTGGATGTCGACCTCGAAGCCGGCGGCCGTGATGGCCTCCTCGAGGGCCGGGCGGTCACCGTTCTCCCAGCGGGGCGACGAAGCCGCGTCGGGAAGGATCACGCACGCACGACCAGCGGAGTCTCCGCCGCCGTTGCCCCCCGGAGCAGCGGAGTTGTTGGTGTTGGAGTCCGAGGCCGAACAGCCGGCCAGGACCAGTGCAGACGCGGCAGCGAAGACCGCCGCAGACTGAAGGGTGTACTTCTTCCTCACGTCACACCTCTCTGTGTGTTGATCTTGGATCCCCCAAGAACGCCCCCACGGTGTGAGGGCTATCTCACGCTAGCGCGCCGAGTTTCGCGGATGCTCTACCAAATGGGCACGGTTTGGCAACGAAAAGTTTCGAATCGGTTCATTGGCATATACCAGGACATTCGATGCCCGCAGCCTCGGCGTGGACGCAAAATGGGCCCGCGAGCGCTCGACGAGGCGTCGTCTCAGCGCGCCAAGCTCGCGAACGAGCGCCCGGTCAGCCCCGCCGGGCGGACAGCCGGTGCAGGCTCGCGACGAGGGCGTCGACGTCCTCGGGAGTGTTGTAGAGGGCGAGCGACGGCCGCACCGTCGCCTCGACGCCGAAGCGCCGCAGGATGGGCTGGGCGCAGTGGTGGCCCGAGCGCACGGCGATGCCGTCCTCGTCGAGCGCCTTGCCCACCTCGGGCGGGTCGTAGCCGTCGAGGACGAACGACACGGCGCCCGCGCGCTGCGTCGGCGAGCCGATGAGCCGCAGCCCGCGCACCTCCCCCAGCCGCGCCACGAGGTAGTCCATGAGCGAGTGCTCGTAGGCCGCGATCGCGTCGATGCCGCGCGCCGCGACGTAGTCGAGCGCGGCGCCCAGTCCCACGGCATCGGCGATGTTGCCCGTGCCCGCCTCGAAGCGCGTCGGCGGGCCGTGGAAGAGCGTCCGATCGAACGTGACGTCCGCGATCATGTTGCCGCCGCCCTCCCACGGAGGCATGGACTCGAGCACCGAGCGCTTGCCGTACACCGCGCCGATGCCCGTCGGGCCGTAGATCTTGTGCCCGGAGAACACGAGGAAGTCGGGGTCGAGGGCCTGCACGTCGACGCGCGAGTGCGCGATCGACTGCGCGGCGTCGAGCAGGACCGTCACGCCATGGGCGCGGGCGATGCAGACGAGCACCTGGGCGGGCGTGACGGTGCCGAGCGCGTTGGACACCTGGGTGAACGCGGCGATCTTGGTGCGGTCCGTGATGAGGCGCTCGAACTCCTCGACGATGACGTCGCCGTTGTCGTCCACCGGCGCGACGCGCAGCACCGCCCCGGTAGCCGCGCACAGCTGCTGCCACGGGACGATGTTCGCGTGGTGCTCCAGGTGGGTGATGAGGATCTCGTCGCCCTCGCCGATGTTCGCGGCGCCCCACGTCTTGGCGATGAGGTTGATGCCCTCGGTGGTGCCGCGCACGAACACGATCTCGTCCGTGGACGCGGCGTTGATGAAGCGCCGCACGGATTCGCGGGCGCCTTCATAGGCGTCCGTCGCGCGCGCGGCGAGCGTGTGCGCGGCGCGGTGGATGTTCGAGTTCTCGTGCTCGTAGAACTCCACGAGGCGCTCGATGACCTGGCGCGGCTTCTGCGTCGTGGCCGCGTTGTCGAGCCACACGAGAGGCTTGCCGTGGACGGTGGTGCGCAGCAGCGGGAAGTCGCGGCGCGCGATGTTCGCGTCGAAGCCCACGTGCGCGTGCCCGACCGCGGGCACGGAGACGAAGGACTGGACCCCGGCATCGGCCGGCAGCTCCGTGCGCGGCGCGACGGTCGCGGGCGAGGGCAGGTGCGGGCTGAGCGTGAGCGGCACCTCCGGGAACGCGAAGGGCCACTGCGGCGTGACCGCGAGCGCGGCGAGGCTGTCGAGCGCGGCGAGCGAGCCGTGGCTCGTCACGCTGTCCGCGCCCGCGCCCGCAGGCACCGCCTCCTGGCCGCGCGGCGCTGACGAGGGCGCCACCGCAGGCACGCTCTCCGGGATGAGCGGCACACGCGACAGGTCGAGGACCGATGCGGACACGCCAGGGAGGGGATGCGCTGCCCCCGCGTGCGAGGGCGACGGAGCGGCATGCAGGCGCGGAGCCACCGCGGGAGCCGGGGGCGACGCCGGGGCGGGCGGCGGCGAGTTGGTCGCCACAGGAGCGGGCGCAGAGGCGGCCCCGAAGCCGTAGAGCTCGTTGGCCAGACGCGTCAGCTCGTCGACGCTCGGCAGCGATGCTCCCGCATCAGGCGTAGTCATAGTAGTTCGTCACGTCGACGTCATCGAGCGCGCCGAGCGCATCGTCCGTGAGCGCCGCGGCGGAGCAGTACAGCGAGACCAGGTAGGACGCGACCGCGCGGTTGTCGATGCCGTTGAAGCGGACCGACAGACTCGGCTGGATCTCGCCGGGCACGCCCGGCTGGAACAGGCCCACGACACCCTGCTTCTCCAGTCCCGAGCGCACGAGCAGGATCGACGTGCGCCCCTTGGAGTTCACGGCGAGCTTGTCCGTGGGGACGATCGGGATGCCCCGCCACGTGAGGAAGCTCGAGCCGAAGAGGCTGACCGTTGCCGGCGGGACGCCGCGGCGCGTGCACTCGCGGCCGATGGCGGCGACGGCGCGCGGGTGCGCGAGGAAGAACGACGGCTGCTTCCACACCTTGGAGATGAGCTCGTCGAGGTCGTCCGGCGTGGGCGGTCCCTTGCGGGTGCGCACGCGCTGGGAGTCGACCACCTGGTTGAGCAGGCCGTAGCTGGGGTTGTTGATGAGCTCGCGCTCCTGGCGCTCCTTGACCTTCTCGACCGTCAGGCGCAGCTGCTCGCGCACCTGGTCGTGCGGCGAGGAGAAGAGGTCGGACACACGGGTCTGGACCTCGAGCACCGTCTGACCGCGTTGAGGACGAACTCGCGAGGGCTCTCCTCGTAGTCGACGAACGACTCGGGAAGGCCGCGGTTGCCCTCGGGGCTGCACTCGATGTCGGCGACGTCCTTGGTGTCGTTCGCGTCCTTGACGCGGTTGACGCGGTAGACGCCGGACTCGACAGGCACCCACTCGAGCAGCGGCACCACCCAGCGCGGAGTGATGCCCGACCACTGCGGTGCGCTCGTGGTGACGGTGGCCAGCTGACGGGCAGCGGCCTCTCCCAGCGTGCCGGCATGCGGGTTGACGTCAACCATGCCCTTCCCCCTTCGACTGCGGCCGGTCCTCGCCCGCACTGTAGCGGACGCATCGTCCGAGATTCTCTCCGTGACGTCTATAGGTTGAGTGGGAATTGACAACCGTAAGGCAGGGCGCGCGAGGACGGCTCAGACGACCGCGCGAGGGCTCAGCCGACGACGACGAGGTCGTCCCGATGCACAAGCGGCCTCGCGTAGTGCTCCCCCAGCTGCGTGCGCAGCTGCTCGGTCGACATGCCGAGCATCGCCGGGATCTCGTGCGCGGCGAACGCGGCGAGCCCGCGCGCGACCACGACGCCGTCGGGCCCCACGATCTCCACCGGCTGTCCCGGCTCGAACTCGCCGCGCACGGCGGTGACGCCGGCGGCCAGCAGCGAGGCGCGCCGACCGCGCACCGCCTTGACCGCGCCCGCGTCGAGCACGAGCTGGCCGCTGGTCTTGGCCGCGTGCCTGAGCCACGTGAGCCGGGTGGCGGAGCGCCTGCCGCGCGCCAGGAAGAGCGTGCCGACGTCCTCGCCCGCCACGGCCTCCATGGCATCGGCCGCTCCCGCGAGGACCACGGTGATGCCGTTGCTCGTCGCGATGTTCGCGGCCTCGAGCTTGGTGACCATGCCACCGGTGCCGATCGCGGAGCCGCGCCGGGACACGTCGATGCCCTCGATGTCGGCCTCGCTCGCGACGGTCGAGATGCGCGCGGCCCCCGGCGTGCCGGGAGCGGCCGTGTACAGGCCGTCCACATCCGTGAGCAGCACGAGCGCGTCCGCGTGCACCACCGTCGCGACGAGCGCCGCGAGGCGGTCGTTGTCCCCGAAGCGGATCTCGTCCGTCGCCACCGAGTCGTTCTCGTTGACGATGGGCACGATGCCGAGCTCGAGCAGGCGGTTGAGCGCGCGCTGCGCGTTGCCGTAGTGGGTGCGGCGGATCATGTCGTCTGCGGTCAGGAGCACCTGGCCCACGTCCAGGCCATGCCGCGCGAAGGCCGTCGTGTACGACGCGATGAGGATCCCCTGCCCCACGGCCGCGGTCGCCTGCTGCAGGGCGAGCTCGCGCGGCCGGGCGGGCAGGCCCAGGTGGCCGATGCCGGCGGCGATCGATCCGGAGGTCACGAGGACCATCTCGCGACCGGCGCGGCAGCCGGCGGCGACCGCATCGACGATGCGGCCCAGGCGCGCCTCGTCGAGGTGGCCGTCGGCTCCCGTCAGCGAGGAGGACCCGACCTTGACCACCATGCGGCGTGCGCGCGAGATCTGCTCACGGGCGGTGCTCATGCCGGGGTCGTCCTCATTCCATGTCCTCGTCGTCCGCGGAGGGGTCGATCCAGTGTCCCGCATCACGCTCGGTCCACAGCTCCTGGCGCGCCGCCGCCTTCGCGTCCATGCGCTCCTTGAACGCCTGGCGGCGCTCCGCGCGCGTGGCGCGGTGACCGCGCTCGTACTCCTCGATGCGCAGGTCGGTGCCGCGACGGCCCAGGAGCTCTGCGCCGGCGGTCATGGTCGGCTCCCAGTCGAAGACGACCCCGCCGTCCAGCGGGCCGACGACGACCACCGAGCCCGGCACGGCGCCCGCCTCGAACAGCGCGTCCTCCACCCCGAGCGCGGCGAGGCGATCGGCCAGGTAGCCCACCGCCTCGTCGTTGCGGAAGTCGGTCTGCTTGACCCAGCGCTCGGGCTTGGAGCCGCGCACCTGGTACACCACCTCGCCGCCGTCGGTCACGCGGCTCACCGTGAACGGCGACTCGTCCACGGCCTTGGGCCGCAGGACGATCGGCGCCTTCTCCAGGGCCGGAGCCGCCGCGCGCTCGCGCTCCACCATGGCCGCGAGCGCGAAGGACAGCTCGCGCAGGCCCTCGCGGCTCACGGCGGACACCTCGTACACCGGCAGGCCGAGCGCCTCGAGGTCCGGGCGCACCATCGCGGCGAGCTCGCGGCCGTCGGGCACGTCGATCTTGTTGAGCACGATGACCTGAGGGCGCTCGGCGAGCGGGACGCCGGAGATCGCCTCGTCGGCGCTGTAGGCGCGCAGCTCGTTCATGATGACCTCGAGGTCGCGGAGCGGATCGCGGTCGGACTCGAGCGTCGCGGTGTCGAGCACATGCGCGATGACCGAGCAGCGCTCGATGTGACGCAGGAACTCGTGACCCAGGCCCTTGCCCTCGGACGCCCCTTCGATGAGGCCGGGCACGTCGGCGATCGTGTAGCGGACGCTGCCCGCCTCGACCACGCCGAGGTTGGGCTGGAGCGTCGTGAACGGGTAGTCCGCGATCTTGGGACGCACGCGGCTCATCGCGGCGATGAGGGACGACTTGCCGGCACTCGGATAGCCCACGAGCGCCACGTCGGCGATGGACTTGAGCTCGAGTATGACCTCGACCTCCTCGCCAGGCTCTCCCAGGAGCGCGAAGCCGGGAGCCTTGCGCTTGGTCGTGGCGAGCGCCGCGTTGCCCAGCCCTCCGCGACCGCCGCGCGCCACGACGAACTCGGCCCCGTCGCCGATGAGGTCGGCCAGGACCTCGCCGTCGCGCGACTTGACCACGGTGCCGTTGGGCACCGCCAGGCGCAGGTCGGGGGCGTTGGCGCCGTGGCGCATGTCGCCGGCGCCCTGGCCGCCGTTGGGCGCCTTGCGGTGAGGACCGTGGTGGTAGTCCAGGAGCGTCGTCAGCTGCGGGTCGACGTACAGGACGACGGAGCCGCCGCGGCCGCCGTTGCCGCCGTCGGGCCCGCCGAGCGGCTTGAACTTCTCGCGGTGCACGGACGCGACGCCGTGACCACCGTTGCCTGCCGTCGCATGGAGCACGACGCGATCGACGAAGGACGCCATGCCCCACACCTCCTCCTGATGCCCTCTATTGTGCCTGGGATCGGGCGGCGCGCTCGCCCCGCGCGACGCGCGGCCCTCGCCCTACACTGGCCGCATTCGAGCCAGGAGGGGAGAACTCATGCCCGACGCACGCGACAACGCCACGCCCGAGGAGCCGACTCGGCCGTTGCCCGCGGCGGGCGAGGACCAGCCCACCGAGGTGCTGCCGCCGCTTGCCGACGCGCAGCCGACGCAGGTCCTGCCGCCCGTGCACCACGCACCCGCGGACATGCCGCCGTCGGTCGCCCCGCCGGTCGGCGAGCCTCCTGCCGCCGCGCCGGGCAGCAAGGCGACATCGGTCGCGCTGTGGGTGCTCGTCGCGCTCGTCGTGATCCTCGCCCTGTCGCTCATCGCGTCCCTCCTGACGCGCGGCGGCTCCTCGCCCGAGCCGAGCGCCTCGCCCACGCCGTCGGCCACGGTGAGCGCCTCCCCGAGCCCTAGCCTGAGCCCGTCGCCGAGCCCGAGCCCGAGCCCGTCGCCGTCGCCGTCGGCCGAGCCCGAGCCCGAGCCGGAGCCCGAGCAGCCTCAGCAGCCGCAGCAGCCGCAGCCGTCCGGCCCGCAGTTCACGGCCTTCAGCGCCCCGGCGAGCGTGGTGTGCGCGGACGACTACAGCACGCCGGAGGTCACGATCTCGTGGTCCAGCAGCAACGCGGCCTACGCGTGGATCGGCGTCGCCACGGACAACGCGAAGCTCCAGCCGTACAGCGACGTCCCGCCGTCGGGCTCGGCGACGCTGCCGTTCTCGTGCTCGAACGCCTCGCAGCAGTACACCGTGACGCTTGAGGATCCCAACGGGGTGCTCACGCACCGCTCGGTGGTCGTCACCCGCCAGTAGGCCGGCGGGGCGGCCTCAGTCCCCGTCGAGCTCGTCGAGCAGCTCGAGGCCGCGCCTGGCCCAGGCGATCTCGGCCTCGGCGCGCGCGATCTTGCCCTCGTAGGCGAAGAGCTTGAACGCCGCGATGCGGTCCCAGTCCTGGGGGTCGTAGCCCGCGAGGCGGCGCTGGAGCGTCGGGCTCGTGCGCTCGCGGATGTCCTGCGCCTGCTTGAGCGCGCTCGCCTTCGCAGCCTCGTAGGCGGCGATGTGCTCGCGCAGGCGCTCCCGCGCGGTCTCCGGAGTGCCCCACTCGAAGTACGCGGCGAGCAGGTGGGCTTGGTCGCGCTCGGGCGCGTACTGGAGTGGCGTGGCCTGCCACTGCGCGAGGGCCTCGCGCCCCGCGGGCGAGATCGCGTACTGGGTCTTGGTCGCGCCCTTGCTGCCCCACGGCACCTCGGTCGCCTCGAGCAGCCCTTCGGCCTGCATCTTGCGCAGCTCGGGGTAGATCTGGGAATCCGGCGCGTGCCACACGTGGCCCACGGAGCTGCGGAAGTGCTTGACGACGTCGTAGCCCGTGAGCGGGCCCGCGGAGATGAGCGCGAGCAACGCGGCCCTCAGGCTCATGATCGCTCCTCACTCTTGGCATCGGCGGCAACCGGGGGTAGCGTATCCCCTGAGCCACTAACTATGTAGATAGTTATACGCGGCGACGAAGCCGCATCTGGCCCGCGATGGACACAAGGGAGTGCCACCATGACGGTCGAAGCGTCGTCCACCCACACCGCCAAGCTGCTCACGTACCCCATGAACGGCTGGTACGTCGCCGCGTGGGACTACGAGGTCACGAGCAAGGGCATCCTCGCCCGCACTGTCGCCGGGCGGCCGCTCGCCCTCTACCGCACCCAGGACGGCAAGTCCGTCGCTCTCGCCGATGCGTGCTGGCACCGCCTCGCTCCCCTGTCCCAGGGCAAGCTCATCGGCAAGGACGAGATCCAGTGCCCGTACCACGGCCTGCGCTTCAACCCCGCTGGACGGTGCACGGCGATGCCCGCGCAGGAGACGATCAACCCGTCGGCGCGCGTGCCCTCCTTCCCCGTGGTGGACCGGTACCGCTACGTGTGGGTGTGGCTCGGCGACCCCGAGCTGGCTGATCCCGACACGATCCCGGACATGCACCAGATGACGTCGGACGAGTGGGCGGGCGACGGCGAGACCATCTACGCCCCGTGCAACTACCAGCTCGTGCTCGACAACCTCATGGACCTCACGCACGAGGAGTTCGTGCACAAGTCCTCGATCGGCCAGGAGGAGCTGTCGCAGTCGGAGTTCCGCGTCACCCACGACGACAGGTCGGTGACCGTCACGCGCTGGATGCTCGGCATCGACCCGCCGCCGTTCTGGCTCAAGAACATGCGCGACAAGTTCCCGGGCTTCGAGGGCAAGGTCGACCGCTGGCAGATCATCCACTACTACTACCCGTCGACCATCTGCATCGATGTGGGCGTGGCCAAGGCCGGCACCGGCGCACCCGAGGGCGACCGCTCGCAGGGCGTCAACGGCTACGTGATGAACACGATCAGCCCCGAGACCGACCGCACGTGCCACTACTACTGGGCCTTCATGCGCAACTACCGCCTGGAGAGCCAGACCATCACCACACAGCTGCGCAACGGCGTGCACGGCGTCTTCGGCGAGGACGAGGTCATGCTCAAGGCCCAGCAGGAGACCATCGACGCCAACCCGGACTACGAGTTCTACAACCTGAACATCGACGCGGGCGGCATGTGGGTGCGCCGCATCCTGGAGAAGGCCCTCGAGGCGGAGGGTCGCGGCGCGGCCTCGCCCGCCCACCCCGGGAAGTAGCGCCGATGGCGGACAAGCACGTCGAGTGGCAGGACGCCCGCGTCAGCGGGCGCACGGAGATCGCCGAGGGCATCGTCCGGCTCGACTTCGAGCCCGTGACGCCCACGCCCGCGAAGCCCGGCGAGCACATCGACATCGCGGTGACGCTTCCCGACGGGCGCCACGACACCCGCTCGTACTCCATCTCGGGAGCGGCACCGGACGGCAGCTACCTGTCGATCTCCGTCGCGCGCCCCGCGACCTCGCGCGGCGGCTCGCTGTTCATGCACACCCTGCGCACGGGCGACACGGTGCGCATCACGCATCCGCTGCAGGACTTCCCGCTGCGCATCGGCGCGTCCTCGTACGTGCTCGTCGCGGGCGGCGTGGGCATCACCGCGATCCGCGGCATGGCCTCGATGCTCAAGCGCATCGGCGCGGACTACGTGCTGCACTACATCGGCAACAGCCGGGCTCGCATGGCCTATCTCGACTCGCTGGAGGCCGAGCACGGCGACCGCCTGCGCGCGCACGTCACCACGGAGCACGGCCGCCTGCAGGTGGCCGACCTCGTCGCGTCCGCGCCGGCCGATGCCGAGATGTACATGTGCGGCCCCATCCGCCTCATGGAGGCCATCAAGCGCGTGTGGGACGCATCGGACAGGGACAAGACCTCGCTGCGCTTCGAGACCTTCGGCAACTCCGGCTGGTTCGCGCCCGAGGTGTTCCAGGTCGAGGTGCCGCGGCTGGGCGTGACGGTCGAGGTCCAGCCCGGCGAGTCGATGCTCGAGGCGCTCGAGCGCACCGGCGTGGAGATGATGTACGACTGCCGCCGCGGCGAATGCGGGCTGTGCGAGGTCTACATCGAGGGCCTCAGCGGCCGGGTGGACCACCGCGACGTGTTCTACTCCGAGCGCCAGAAGGCCCCCAACGCGAAGATGTGCTGCTGCGTGTCTCGCGTCATCGCGTCGGACGACGGCGCTCCCGCCAAAGTCACGATCGACGTCACCTGACGTGGCCCTCGGGCCCGCTGCGGCAGAGAGCACAAGGGGCGCCTCCCGAAGGAGGCGCCCCTTGTGCTTCAGAGAGAATGGGTCAGCTTGCGACCACGTCGACGACGCGGCGGCCGCGGCGGTTGGTGAAGGCCACCGAGCCCGCAGCGAGCGCGAACAGCGTGTCGTCCTTGCCACGGCCGACGTTGTGGCCGGGGTGGAAGTGCGTGCCGCGCTGACGAACGATGATCTCGCCGGCGTTGACGACCTCGCCGCCGAAGCGCTTCACGCCCAGGTACTGGGGGTTCGAGTCGCGACCGTTGCGCGAGGAGCTCGCGCCCTTCTTGTGTGCCATGAGTGGTCCTCGCCTACTTGATGCCCGTGACCTTGAGGCGCGTCAGGTCCTGACGGTGACCCTGGCGCTTGCGGTAGCCGGTCTTGTTCTTGTACTTCAGGATCGTGATGCGGGGTCCGCGCTCGTCACGGACCACCTCAGCGGTGACCTTGACCTTCGCGAGGTCCTTGGCAGCCGAGGTGACCTTGTCACCGTCGACGAGAAGCACCGCAGGAAGCTCCACCGTCTCGCCAGCGTCCGCCTTGAGGCGGTCCACCACGACGATGTCGCCAACGGAGACCTTCTCCTGACGGCCACCGGCCTTGACAATCGCGTACACCATTTCGAATCCCTTAGGTCTTGACAGAGGTCCTGCCGCGGCCGCTCCCGTGAGGGCGCTGGCAGGGCTGAGCGCTCGCGCGCCGACTGTCTAGGTTACCCGTCGCGAGCGCACACGGTCAAACGGCGCACCGACGGCATGGACTACTGCTCCGAGCCGGTCTCCCCCGCCTCGGCATCGGCCTCCGCGACCGGTGCTGCGGCATCGGCCGCCGGAGCCTCGGAAGCCTCGCTGGCCTCAGGCGCCGGGACCTCGGAAGCCGCCCCGGCATCGGCCGCGGGAGCCGCTGGAGACTCCACGGCATCGGCGCTGGCATCGGGCGCCGCCTCGTCCGCGGCGTGCTCCTCGCCGTGCTCCTCGTGCGCGTGGTGCGCCTTCTCCGCCGCCGCGGCGATCGAGGCCAGCGTGGCCTTGACCGCCGCACGGGCGTCCTCTCGCTCGTCGAGCGCATGCGTCTCGACGGGGGCGTGAGCATGCTCCTCCGCGCGGCCCTTGCCGCCGCGCGAGCCGCGACGGCGCTGCTCGGGCTGAGCCCCGGAGGACTCCGCGACGGGCTCCCCGTGGACGAGGAAGCCGCGGCCCTTGCAGTGCTCACACGTCGTGGAGAACGCCTCGACGAGGCCCTGGCCCACGCGCTTGCGCGTCATCTGCACCAGGCCCAGCGACGTGACCTCGGCGACCTGATGCTTGGTGCGGTCGCGGCTGAGGCACTCGATGAGGCGACGCAGGACGCGGTCGCGGTTGGACTCGAGGAGCATGTCGACGAAGTCGATGACGATGATGCCGCCGATGTCGCGCAGGCGCAGCTGGCGCACGATCTCCTCGGCCGCCTCAAGGTTGTTGAGGGTCATCGTCTCCTCGAGCGTGCCGCCCTTGCCCACGAACTTGCCCGTATTGACGTCGATGACCGTCATCGCCTCGGTGCGATCGATGACGAGCGAGCCGCCGGAGGGCAGCCACACCTTGCGGTCCATGCCCTTGGCGAGCTGCTCGTCGATGCGGTGCTCGGCGAAGACGTCGCCGGGGCCCGTGTGCTTGCGCAGGCGGCCCGCCAGGTCGGGAGCGACCTGGCCCAGGTAGGCGCTGAGGGAGTTCCACGTGTCCTCGCCCTGGATGGTGAGCGACTCGAAGTCCTCGTTGAAGATGTCGCGCACCACGCGGATGGCCATGTCGGGCTCGCCGCGCAGGAGCTTGGGCGCCTTGCCGTCGGCTGCCTCCTCCTGGATGATCTGCCACTGGCGCTTGAGGCGCTCGACGTCCGCGCGCAGCTCCTCCTCCGAGGCTCCCTCCGCGGCGGTGCGCACGATGACGCCCGCATCCGGCGGGATGACCTCGCGCAGGAGCTTCTTGAGGCGGCTGCGCTCCGTGTCGGGGAGCTTGCGGCTGATGCCCGTCACGCCGCCGCCCGGCACGTAGACGAGGAAGCGCCCGGCGAGCGAGATCTGCGAGGTGACGCGGGCGCCCTTGTGTCCGATGGGGTCCTTGGTGACCTGCACCATGACGGTGTCGCCCGGCTTGAGCGCGAGCTCGATGCGGCGCGGCTTGCCCTCCAGGCCAGCGGCGTCCCAGTTGACCTCGCCCGCGTACAGGACCGCGTTGCGGCCGCGGCCCACGTCGATGAACGCGGCCTCCATGCCCGGCAGCACGTTCTGGACGCGGCCCAGGTACACGTTGCCGGCCATGGACTGCTGCGCCTGGTGGCTCACGTAGTGCTCCACGAGGATGTCGTCCTCGAGCACGGCGATCTGGACGCGACCGTCCTTCTCACGCACCACCATGTCGCGCTTGACGGACTCGCGGCGCGCCAGGAACTCGGCCTCGGTCAGGACGGGGCGGCGACGCGAGCCGTCGCGGTTCTCCCGCCGGCGCTGGCGCTTGGCCTGCAGGCGGGTCGAGCCCTGCAGCGGGTCCTCGACGGCGGCGACGCTCGAGCGCGAGCCGCGGCTGCGGCGACGGCGGCGCGAGCCGCTCATGCCCTCGCCCGCCTCGTCGTCGCCCTCGGCGTCGTCGGCGGAGTCGTCGTCGACTCCCTCGCCCTCACCGGGCTCGGTGCCCTCGGCGCCCTCGGCAGCGCGCTTCTTGCCGCGACCGCGGCCGCCACGGCGGCGGCGACGCTTGGGCGCGCCCTCGCCCGAGCCCTCGCCGGATTCGGAGCCCTCGCCGGGTTCGGAGCTCTCGCCGGGTCCCTCCGCGTCCGCCTCGCCCGAGCTCGCGGGCGCCTCGGCGGCCTCCGCCTGCTCGGCAACGGCATCGGTCGCGGCCTTGCGCGATCGCGAGCGCTTGGGCGCGGTCGCCTCGGCGTCCGCCTCCGCGGCAGGGGTCGGGGTGGCCTCGGCATCGGCCTCTGCGGCAGGCTTGCGCGCACGCGAGCGCTTGGGCGCGGGGGCCTCGGCGTCGTCGATCTGCGGCGGGCCGGCAGGGGCCGATGCGCGGCGCGATGCTCGGGGTGCGGGTTCGGGTGCCTGGAAGACGACCGCAGTCGTCACAGTGATGTTGTCCTCGCTCACGGCGGGTACCTCAAAGCCTGGTGACCGTCCACACTCGGTCCCGGCAGTTCGTCGGTCGTCCCGCGCTCTGCGGTGACGGAAGTCTGATGGTCGCGGCCATTGCTCGGTGTCCGGCGCCAGGAGTCTGTCGACTCAGGCTGCCAGGGCCTCACGATCGCCACGGGCGTGCGCCCGGTGTGGCCGGGCGTGAACCTGTGCCCATTGTGACACAGTTGCCCGCTTTCGCCCCGGAATGCGGTCCCCAGGCGACACATTCCCCGCCCTCGCTGCCGGAATGCGGTCCCCCACGCCCCCTCCCCCGCCCCCACTGCCGGAATGTGGTCCCCAGCCGACACATTGGCGGGGGTCGGGGCCTGAACATGTGCCTGAGGTGACACATTTCGCGAGGAGGGGTGGGGGTGGGGCCGATGCGGGTGGGGACCAAGGTCCCGGGATGATGTCTTGGGCCCTGGTTACCTTCGCCCTAACCGTCCAGAAGGAGACCCCTGCATGGAAGCGCTCGAGCTTGCGCGGTGGCAGTTCGGCATCACGACCGTCTACCACTTCATCCTCGTCCCCCTCACCATCGGCCTGTCCCTCCTCGTCGCCGGCATGCAGACCGCCTGGGTCCGCACCGGCAAGGACTCGTGGCTGCGCCTGACCAGGTTCTTCGGCAAGCTCCTGCTGATCAACTTCGCGCTCGGCGTCGCCACGGGCATCGTGCAGGAGTTCCAGTTCGGCATGGCCTGGTCCGAGTACTCGCGGTTCGTCGGCGACATCTTCGGCGCGCCGCTCGCGATGGAGGCCCTGCTGGCCTTCTTCCTCGAGTCCACGTTCCTGGGCCTGTGGATCTTCGGGTGGGACCGCCTGCCCAAGAAGATCCACCTGCTGACCGTGTGGTGCTTCTCCGTCGGCTCGATGCTCTCCGCGTACTTCATCATCGCGGCGAACTCGTGGATGCAGCACCCCGTGGGCGCCGAGTTCAACCCGGAGACCGGCCGCGCGGAGATGACCGACGTGTTCGCCGTGCTGACGAACAACACGACGCTCGTGGCCTTCCCGCACGTCATCGCGACCGCGTTCCTCGTGGCGGGCACCTTCGTGTGCGGCATCGCGGCCTGGTGGATGGTCAAGACGGTGCGCACGAACGGCGACCCCGTCGCCGCGAGCACGTACCGCACCGCCGTGCGCTTCGGCGCCGTCGTGATGATTCTCGCGGGCGCCGCCGTCATCTGGACGGGCGACCTGCAGGCCAAGCTCATGTTCGAGCAGCAGCCCATCAAGATGGCCGCCGCCGAGGGCCTGGTCGAGACGGCCGAAGGCGCCCCGTTCTCCATCCTCGCGATCGGCGACCTCGCTGGCCAGGACCCCGCGTCCGTGGAGCACCTCATCGAGATCCCTGGACTGCTCGCCTGGATGGCGACCGGCGACGCGAACGCGGAGATCAAGGGCCTCAACGAGCTGCAGGAGATCTACGCGGAGCGCTACGGCGCCACGCTCGAGGACGGCACCCAGATCGAGTACCGCCCCAACCTTGCCGTGACGTACTGGTCCTTCCGCCTCATGATCGGCCTCGCGGTGTTCTGCGCCGCGCTCGCCCTGGCCGCGCTGTGGCTCACGCGCAAGGGCCGGACGACGGACAAGGGCTGGTTCTCCACGCTCGCGATCGTCTCGCTGCCCATGCCGTACCTGGCCGCGACGTTCGGCTGGATCTTCACGGAGATGGGCCGTCAGCCCTTCGTCGTCGCGCCCAACCCGACGGGCTCCGACCAGGTCTTCCTCATGACCCAGTTCGGCGTGTCCGAGGTCGTCTCGCCCGGCGTGATGCTCACCTCGCTCATCGTCTTCACCGTCGTGTACGCGGTGCTCGGCGTGTTCTGGTTCAAGCTCATCCGCCGCTACGCGGTCGAGGGCCTGCCGGACGCGACGGCTCCCGAGGTCCACGACGACTCCGACAAGCCCCTGTCCTTCGCGTACTGATCGAGGAGCATCGACATGGAACTCGCGATCGTCTGGTTCATCCTGCTCGCCGTCCTGTGGACGGGCTACCTCGTGCTCGAGGGATTCGACTTCGGCGTGGGCATGCTCATGCCCTTCGTCGGCAAGAACGACAAGGAGCGCCGCGTGGCGCTCAACACCATCGGCCCCGTGTGGGACGGCAACGAGGTGTGGCTGCTCACGGCCGGCGGCGCGACCTTCGCCGCCTTCCCCGAGTGGTACGCGACGATGTTCTCCGGCTTCTACCTGCCGCTGCTGATCATCCTGCTCGCGCTCATCGTGCGCGCCGTGGCCATCGAGTACCGCGGCAAGATCGACACGCCCGCATGGCGCCGCCGCTGGGACTGGACCATCATCGGCTCCGCGTGGGTCCCCTCGATCCTGTGGGGCATCGCGTTCGCCAACCTCGTCCGCGGCGTCAAGCTCGACGAGAACCACCAGTACGTCGGCACCTTCTGGGACCTGCTGAGCCCGTTCGCCCTGCTGGGCGGCGCCGTGACGCTCATCCTGTTCCTCTCGCACGGCGCGATCTTCCTGTCGCTCAAGACCGATGGCGTGGTGCGCGAGCGTGCTGAGGCCCTGGCCAAGCGGTTCTCGCTCATCGCGGTCCCGGTCACCGCGGCGTGGGCTCTGTGGGCGCAGTTCGCCTGCTCCAACAACGCGTGGACGTGGGCGCCCCTGGCCATCGCCGCCGTGTCGCTCGTCGCGACGTGGTGGACCACGAGCATCGGCCGTCACGGCTGGGCCTTCGTCGCCAACGCCGTGGCCCTGGCCGCCGCGGTGGCGTTCATCTTCGGCGCGATGTTCCCCGACGTCATGCCGGCGATCAACGACGCGGCCAACTCGCTCACGGTCTACAACGCGTCCTCGACCGACTACACGCTCGGCGTCATGACGTGGGTCGCCGTGATCCTCACCCCGGTGGTGCTGGCCTACCAGGCCTGGACGTACTGGGTGTTCCGCAAGCGCATCAGCGCCACGCATATCCCGGAGCAGCACGGAATAACCTTCACTCGGAGCTGATATCGAGTGAAGCCTCTGGATCCGCGCCTGCTGGTGCGGAGCGCGCCGGCCCGCCGTCACATCGTCGTGACGGCGGTGCTCGGTTTTCTGACGGCGGTGGCGATCGGCTTCCAGGCGCTCGTCATCGCGCGCGTGCTGGCTCCTGTGCTCGCCCCCGCACCCCTCGCCGCCGACGGCCTGGGCTGGCTCGGCGGACTGGTCCCGCTCAGCGCGCGCTCGCCCGAGGTCGCCTTGGCGCTGCTCGCGGGCGTCGTCGCCGTGCGCGTGGCGCTGCATTGGACGCAGGAGCGCCTGGCGCACCGGGCCGGGGTGCGGGTGGTCACCCAGCTGCGTGAGGAGGTCGTGGCGCACGTGGCGACGCTCGGCCCGCGCTGGGCGGCGGCCGGACGCGGCGCGGAGATCACCACCCTGGCCACGCGCGGCCTCGACTCGCTCATGCCCTACTTCGTGCGCTACCTCCCGCAGCTCATGCTCGCGGTGACGGTGACGCCGCTCATGTTCGCGGTGGTGCTCGGGCTGGACGGCCTGAGCGCGATCATCGTCGTGGGGACGCTGCCGCTGGTGCCGCTGTTCATGGTGCTCATCGGGCTCATGACGCGCGAGCGCTCCGCCAAGCACCTCGAGGCGATGGCCCGCCTGTCCGAGCGCACGCTCGACCTCGTCGCGGGCGTGCCCACCCTGCGGGGCCTGGGCCGCGAGCGCGGCCCCGCAGCCCGCGTGCGCACCCTGGGCGACGCTCAGCGCAAGGCGACCATGGGCTCGCTGAGGATCGCGTTCCTGTCCGGCATGGTCCTCGAGCTGCTCACGACGCTCGCCGTCGCCATCGTGGCGGTGACGCTGGGCTTCCGCCTGGTCGAGGGGGCCGTGTCGATCGAGACCGCGCTCGCCGTGCTCATCCTCGCGCCCGAGGTCTACCTGCCGCTGCGCAATGTCGGCGCGCACTTCCACGCCTCCGCGGACGGCCTCGCCGCGGCCGACGCGGCCTTCGAGACGCTCGCGCTCGAGCCCGAGCGCGTCGGCACTCCCGGCGGCGCCCGCCCCGACCTGCGCGGCGCCTCGGTGAGCCTGCGCGGCCTGAGCGTGGCGACGCCCGACGGCGCGCGGCTCGCCCCCGCCGCGCTCGACGTCACCGCGCGACCCGGCACTGTCACAGCGCTCGTCGGCCCCAACGGCGAGGGCAAGTCGACGGCACTGCTCGCCGCCGCAGGCCTGCTCGCCGCGACGCACGGCGAGGTGGTCGCCACGCTCGCCGACGGAGCCGAGGTCTCGCTCGCGCAGGCCGATCCCGACGCGTGGCTCGCCCAGTGCGCGTGGGTGCCGCAGCGCCCCGACCTGGGTCCCGAGGGGCGCAGCCTGAGCTTGGGCCAGCGTCAGCTGCGCGCGCTCGAGGGCGCGTTCACGTCCGGCCGCCCCGTCGTCCTGCTCGACGAGCCCACCGCCCACCTCGACGGCGGCGCGAGGGATGCCCTCGTGGCGCGCCTGCGCGAGCTCGCCGCATCGGGCGCGACGGTGATCGTCTCGACGCACGACGATGCGATCGTCTCGGGCGCCGATGTCGTGGTCGAGGTGCGAGCGGCGGTCACGGAGAGGTCGGCATGAGCGAGCCCTTCCGCACCGCCCACTCGTGGCGCTCGCTCGCCGAGGCCGCGGAGGTCTCGCGCGGGCGCATCGTCGCCTCGGTCGCCGCGGGCACCGCCGCGCTGGGCTCCGCCGTGGGCCTGTCGGCCGTCGCGGCGTGGCTCATCGCGCGAGCCGCCGGCATGCCCTCCCCGGCCGACCTGGCGGTGGCCGCCGTCGCGGTGCGCACCTTCGGCATCGGGCGCGGCGTGTTCCGCTACGTGGAGCGCCTGGCCTCGCACGAGACGGCCCTGCGGGCCGCCGTGGCGCTGCGGGCGCGCGTGTACGACGCCGTGGCGCGGGCGGGCGGCTCGCGCGCGCTGCTGCTCAAGCGCGGCGACATCGTGGCCCGCCTGGGAGCGGACGTGGACGCCGTGACGGACGTCGTGGTGCGCTCGATGGTGCCCCTCGGGGTCGCGGCGACGGTGAGCGCGATCGCGGCGGCGATCAGCCTGGCGGTGCTGCCTGCCGCGGGCGCGGTGCTGCTGATCTGCCTGCTCGTGGCGGGCTTCGGCTCTGCGGCGCTGTCGTGGCGCGAGGCGCGACTCGCCGCGGAGGCGGGCGCGAGGGCCCACGCCGCCGTGGCTGTCGCCGCGCTCGCCGCGATGGAGCACGGCACCGAGCATCGTGTATGGGGCACCGCGGAGCGCGCCGCCGCCGAGCTGAGCGCGGCCGATGCGGACTTCGAGCGTGCCGTCGACTTCGCCGCGCGTCCCAACGCCCTCGGCTCCGCCCTGCACCTGCTCGCGGGAGGCATCGCGCTCATCGGCGGCATCGGCTTCGGCGTCGCCGCGGCCCAGGCGGGCGAGCTGTCCCCCATGGGCGCCGCCGTCGTGTCGCTCCTGCCGCTCGCGGCCTTCGAGGCCGTGGGGGCCGTGCCGGGCGCCGTGGTGAACGCCTTCCGCGCGCGGTCGTCCGCGTTGCGCATCGCGGAGCTCGTGGGCGAGGACGCCGCGCCCGGGCTCGGTCGCGAGCGCGGCGCCGCTCCCGAGACTCAGCCCCCGTCTCGCGCGACTCCCGTGCTCGAGCTGCGCGGCGTGTCCGTCTCCTGGCCCGGAGTGGCGCCCACCGTGCCGGTCGATGCGCGACTCGAGCCGGGAGGCGCGCTCGGCATCGTGGGCCGTTCCGGCGTCGGCAAGACGACGCTCCTGCTCACCATGGCCGGAGCGCACGAGCCCACGACCGGAGAGGTCCTCATCGACGGCCGACCCGTGACGCCCGCGGACACGGGCACCACGGTCGCGCTCACTCTCGAGGACGCTCACCTGTTCGGCACGACCGTCCTCGAGAACCTGCGCGTCGCCCGCGGAGACGTGACCGAGGAGGAGGCGCGCGACGCGCTCGACGCCGTGGGACTCGGGCCGTGGCTCGCCTCGCTGCCCGAGGGCCTCGAGACGCTCGTCGGCACGGGCGGAGGCACGGTGTCGGGCGGCGAGAGGCGGCGCCTGCTGCTCGCCCGCGCGCTCCTGTCACGCGCCCCCGTGCACCTCATCGACGAGCCTGCGGAGCATCTGGACGCGGACGGCGTCGACGCGCTGCGCTCGGCCGTGCGCGCGATGCGCGCGCGAGGCCATAGCGTGGTCATCGTGACGCACGACCTCGCCATCCTCGACATCGTCGATGCCGTGATCAGCCTGGACAGGGAGGGAGCACATGACTGAGCACACCGACGCGAGCTCCTCGCTCATCGACGCGATCATCGCGCTCGGTCGCGAGCTCGAGCTTCCCGCGGTGCTCGACAAGATGCTCGCCGCCGCCATCGACAACACGGGCGCGCCGTTCGCGGCGATCAACGTCGTGGACGACGACGGCGTGAGCGTCGACTTCCACTTCCGCGGCATGGACCAGAGCGTGTGGGAGAAGATCGGCCGAGGCCCCAACTCGGTGGGCGTCCTCGCACAGATCCCCGCCACGGGAACGCTCGTGATCGACGAGGTCACCCAGCATCCCGCGTTCCGCGGACTGCCCAAGGCCCACCCTCCCCTCGGCTCGTTCCTGGGCACCGCGCTGCGCATGCGCGACGACGTCTTCGGCTACCTGTACCTCGCGTCCAAGCCCGGCGGCTTCACGCCCGACGACGAGGCGATCGTCGCGGCCCTGGCGGCCGCCGCATCGGTCGCGATCGAGAACGCGGAGCTCTACAAGGAGGCGCTCGATCGCGAGCAGTGGCTCAGCGCGTCCCAGGCCATCACGACGACGCTCCTGGCGAACCCCGGGGACGAGGAGGCGATCGCGGGGATCATCGCGACGGCCCGACGCCTGGGCAGGGCGGCCTCGGCGGCGCTCGTGCTCCCAGGGCTGGGCGACGAGTGGGTCATGGAGTTCACGGACGGCGCCAGGGCGGACGAGCTGCTGGGCCAGGTGCTTCCCGAGGACGGCTTCGCGATGTCCGTCATCCGCTCGGGCAAGGGCACCGTGGCACCCGCTCCCCCTGGGCCGACGATCCTGGAGCCGGTCAAGGATTTCGGCCCCACGCTCTACGCGCCGCTCATCGCGCAGAGCCGCACCGAGGGGCTGCTGATGCTGTGGCGCGAGCCGGGCGACGCGCAGTTCGACGAGCACGACCTGGCCATCGCCCAGCGCTTCTCCAACCAGGCCGCGGTAGCGCTCCAGCTCGCGGAGCTCGCGCATGTGAAGAACGTGGAGAGCCTGCTGGCGGAGCGCGAGCGCATCGCTGACGACCTGCACGACTTCGTCTCGCAGGAGCTGTTCGCCACCGCGATGCAGCTCGAGGCCGTGTCGGAGATCGCGCCGCCGGAGATCGCGGAGCGCCTCAAGGCCACGCTCACGCACGTCAAGCGCGCCCAGCACGAGGTGCGAGGCGTCATGAGCCAGCTGCAGGGCGAGCGCACGTCGGAGCCGCTCGCGGAGCGCGTGCGACGCGAGATCCTGCTCGCACAGGACTCCCTGGGCTTCTCCCCCGCCCTGTCAGTGGACGACTGGGGCGCGGCATCGGCGGCCGTCGAGAAGGACCCCACGCTGTCCGACGACATCTGCGCGGTGCTGCGCGAGCTGCTGTCGAACGTGGCGCGCCACGCGCACGCGAGCTCGGTGTCGGTGGCGCTGACGGCGAGCGACGGGCGCCTTGCCGTGGTCATCGTGGACGACGGCATCGGCCCTGCCGGAGCGACGACGCGCCACTCGGGAACGTCGAACCTCGCCAACCGCGCGCTGCGACGCAACGGCACGTTCCGGCTCGTGCCGGCGACCGATGCGGCGGAGCGGCCGGGCACGCGCGCGGAGTGGAACGTCTCGGTCGAGATCGACTAGCGCGAGGGGCGTGGCGCGGCCAGCGCGCCGCGGCGCGATCAGCCGAGCGGGACGCGGACGGGGCAAGCCGGCCCCGGCGGAGCGGAGCTAGCCGCGGAAGGACGATGCCGTGCGGCGCGTGGCCCAGGCGACGACCTGGGTGCGGCGCTGCAGCCCCATCTTGGCCAGGACGCTCGTCACGTGGTTCTTGACGGTCTTCTCGGCGATGCCGAGCTCCTCGCCGATCTCGCGGTTCGCCATGCCGCGGCCCACGAGCTCGACCACGCGACGCTCCATCGGGGTCAGCCGCTCGAGCACCTCGTCGTCGCGGACGCGGATGTGCTGGCCGTGCTCGCGTCCGGCGGCGGCGCGACGCACCGCCTCGACCACCTCGGCAGAACCGGCGGTCTTGGCGAGGAACATGTCGGCGCCTGCCGCACGCGCGGCGGAGCGGGCCTCGTCGTCGTCGTAGGACGTGAGGACCACGATGTGCGCCTCGGGAAGGGTGCGGCGCACGTGCGCGATGACCTCGAGGCCCGTGCCGTCGGGCAGGCGCAGGTCAGAGAGCACCACGTCGGGGCGGACGGCGTCGACACGGCGCACGGCCTGCGCGACGGTGCCCGCCTCGGCGACCACCTCGATGCCCTCGGCGCGGTCGAGGATGTCGCAGATGCCGCGACGGACGACCTCGTGGTCATCCAGGACCATGACTCTGACGTTGCTCATGTCTCGATGCTATGGGCGGGTCACGGCTTTGCACGGGTCGAAGGTCCCGGGTCCCGTCTGGGACCGCATCGCCGTGGCCGGCTGCGTCCCTGCTAGGAGGCGGCTGAGTCCGTGCTGGGAGCCTGTCCTCCCTGGCGGACGGCGGCCTCGGCCTCGCACCTGCGCCCACGAGCCGCCGCGCGGTGGAGACGCCCCGCGACCACCGAAGCGTAAACTAGTTTCATCATGAAAGCAGTTCTCGGCGATGAGGGCCCGCTGCTCAGCCTGATGCGGCTCCTGTCCGCGCTCAGCCCGGCATCCCTGCAGCGGCGCTTCGTCGACGACGCCGCCCTCCCTCCGGACCCGAACGCGCTGCCCGTGCTCATCGAGCTCGCGATGAACGGCGCCCAGCGCCCCAGCGCGATCGCGGACAAGCTCCACGTCTCCCCTCCCACGGCGACCCGCCTGGTCCAGCGCCTGGAAGGCGCCGGGCTCGTCGCGCGCCAGGCCGATGCATCGGACGGCCGGGCGCACCTCGTGACCCTCTCCCCCGCAGGACGCGAGCTCGTCACGGGCGTGCTCGCCCGGGGAGAGCGGCTCATGACCCAGGCCCTCGAGACGTGGACGCCCGCCGAGCGGGACGCTCTCGCGCCCACGCTCGCGCGCCTCACCGACGACTTCCTGCGCCAGGTGGACGGCTCCACCGACGACACCACCCCCATCACGAAAGAAGGCCCGCGATGAGCACCTACGCCATCACCGGTTCCGCGTCAGGCATGGGCCTGGCCACCGCCACCCTCCTGCGCGAGCAGGGGCACACCGTCATCGGCATCGACCTGCGCGACGCCGACGTGGTCGCCGACCTGTCCACCCCGGAGGGCCGCGCGTTCGCCGCCGAGGAGACGCTGCGCCTCGCGGGCGGCACGCTCGACGGCGCGGTCCTCGCCGCCGGCTTGGGCCCGGTGCACGGCCGCGAGCGGCTCATCGCCGAGGTGAACTACTTCGGCGTGGTCGACCTGCTCACGGCGTGGCAGCCCACGTTCGCCAAGAACGACGCGACCCACGTGGTCATCGTGTCCTCCAACTCGACCACCACTGTGCCCGCCGTGCCCAAGGCGACCGTCAAGGCCTTCCTCAGGGCCAACCGCCCGCGCATCTACTCGAGCGTCAGGGTCTTCGGCAAGAACGGAGCCGCGATGGTGTACGCGGGCTCCAAGATCGCCGTCACGCGCTGGATGCGCCGCACGGCCGTCACCGC
>Ga0207868_1000762_pt1 | contig 28936 bp, 26 predicted proteins | sample Passage237B_FD_187370 | JGI IMG/M metagenome (GOLD analysis project Ga0207868, IMG submission 187370) | Cellulose adapted compost microbial communities from Newby Island Compost Facility, Milpitas, CA, USA - Passage2 37B (SPAdes) (version 3) ... | reverse complement strand
CCGAGGAAACGATTGTGAACACCCGCCAGTGTCTGACGGTCTTTGCCGCACGTTACCCAAGCGCGACATTCATCATGGAGACCGGCACCCACAGCCCGTAAATGGCGCGCTGAAAACTTTAGCTGTCCTTTAGCGCGGCGAAGCGAGCGTGCTGGGTTTTCCGGATGGTCTCGCTTGCCGTTTCCGTTTCGTCCACAACGCTGCGACTAGTATCCCTGCCTTGGCAAAAGACTAAACGATGAAGCTCTGGAAGATTGAAGCCGTCCGCGGTCTTGCCGCGCTCTATGTCGCGATCAGCCATCTATTCCACGAGTCGCTTTTCATCTTACGATTCGGGCAGGAGGCCGTGATCGTCTTTTTCCTGATCTCGGGATTTGTCATCGAATACTCGCACCAACAAAGCCGGGACAAATCTTTCAAAAGCTACTTCCTGAAGCGCTTCGCGAGGATCTATTCCGTGTTCATCCTCATGCTGATTTTGGTCGGCGCAATCCAACACCCCAGCCTGGCCGATTGGAATTTTCTAAAAACTCTCGGGGGCAACCTGCTCATGCTGCAGGATTTTGATATTGGGAAGCCGAACGTCATCGTGCCCACCCTTTTCGCTTCTGCCCTATGGTCACTGCACTACGAGTGGTGGTTTTATATGTTTTACCACCCCATCGTCAGCAAAGTCAGGAAGGATCAGCAGTCGCTTCTCATTGCCGCCACTTCGATTTTCTCAGCTCTCCTCTACATCTTTTACCCTCACGCGCTGCCGCGGCTTTTGATGTATTTTGTGATTTGGTGGACTGGTGTTGATCTAGCCCGATCTTATCTCTCGCACGGTCGAGTTCTCGCCAAGGACATGCTTGGCACAGGAATTCCCGTGCTGGTTGTGACATTCATTCTTATCGGCAATGTTTTCGTTCATCATCACAACGGCGGCGCGCTTAGATTTGGGACTCATCCCATTTTGGAGTTAAGGCATTTCATCGCTGCCATCGTGACCCTAGTCGGGGCTTTGGTTTGGCAAAAAGCACGTTGGGTGGGCTTCTCGTTGCTTAAACCCGGCATCATCATCGCGCCCATATCCTACTCCCTCTATATTTCACACCAACCGCTGTTGGCAGAAGCCAGCTACCTCAAGGCAATCGGGAACAGCACGATCGAATACACGCTCTATTTGGCGATCCTTTTGGTGTTTTGCTGGTTTACCGAATTAAAAGCTTATCCAGCCATCAGGGCCTTTCTACAACGTAGAACCAGAACTCTCAAAAGCGCCGCTGCCGACATCCAAGCTTCACCGTGAAGCACGGCGCGCCGCGCATACACCACGCTACTTTTAGCTAAGCGCAGCGAGTGTGCGCTGCACGGCGCCGACGTTGGCTTGATGCCAATTGCGACCGGCAAGGGACATGGATTCGCGGCGCGCAGGATCGCTTAACAGCGCGGTGATCTGTGTCGAAAGCTCCGTAGCATCGGTTACGGTTTGCGCGGCGGCGCAGGCGGTGAGTTCGCCAGCGATCAAACGAAAATTCCCCATGCCGGGGCCGAACAGAATCGGGCGACCGAGGATGGCGGATTCAACCGGCGTCTGACCTCCGGTGTGCGGCGGCAGGCTTTTGCCGACGAAAACCACGTCGGCGAGTTGAAGAAATTTGCGCATTTCGCCGGTCGTGTCGCCGACGGCCACATCGACCGCTTGTTTCGCGGCGCCGCGGGAACGGAGATGATAACTCACGCCGTGACCGCGCAGAAGTAATTCGATCGCGCCGCGGCGTTCGGCGTGGCGCGGCACGAGCAGAAGCGAGCAAGCATGACCGGCGACACGCGCGTTTTGCAGCGCTTTCACCAACGCAGCCTCCTCGCCTTCCCACGTGGACGAACCCACGATCACCAATCCATCGGCAGGCAAACCGAGCTCACGGCGCAGTTGTGCTTTCTCGTCGGCCGTCAGCGCAGGAATCATCACGTCGAGTTTGATACTGCCGGTCGTGGTGATGCGATCTGCCGGGAAACCCAGCGCGCGGAATCGCTCCGCGTCGTGCCCCGAGCAGGCGAGCAGTTTGGTGATGCCGCCGAGCAGCGGTTGCACAGCCCATTTGAAGCGCGCCATGCGGCGGAAACTGCGGTCGGACAAACGCGCGTTGATGCACACGATCGGAACACCGCGGTTCGCAGCTTGGTGAATATGTTCGGGCCAGCGTTCGCCTTCGGTCAGGACGGCGAGATCGGGTTGCACGGCGCGCCACACGCGCGCGCTAAAGAGCCACCAATCGAGCGGAAAGTAACCGATGCCGATGGTCGCATCCCGGTAGCGCTCTTTGGCCAGTTGGTAACCGGTGCTGGTCGTGGTCGTCAGGTAAACCTCCACCCCACCCTGACGTTGCCACGCGGCGAGCAGCGGACCGATGGCGAGCACTTCACCGACGCTCACCGCCTGCAGCCAGATGCGCTTCACGCCGGGTGGTTTTGGCGGCAATTGAGCGACGCGCCCGAAGCGGTGTCCGAAGTTTTCGCGATAGCCACCGCGCTTGCGCATGCGCCACAGATAAAACGGCGCGCCCAGCACCAAGGCCGGCAGGTAGAGAATGCGGTAAAGCCACAACATCGCGTGTCGCCAGCATGCAAAGCGGTGATGCCGCAACTTTCCGAGCCTTTTGTGTAATGCAAAATACCTTTTGACCACAGAGAAGAGCACAGATGCACACGGATATCGGAAAACACAGAACCACTCATACTCGTCCGTGCGATTGATTCTTGATTGGGCGATTTGTGATCATCCGTGCTCATCTGCGGTTAAAGTCGGTTTCTTTTCAGCGTGACGGTCCGCGGGAGTTGGCCATTTATGGCGCGGTGCTTCGCTTAAGTTTCCTCCTCGCCTTGGGGTTGCTGTCGTCCGCGCATCCCGTGTTGGCAGAATCCGTTTGGACGCATGAGCGAATCAATCTGCCGGCCGATCCGGAAATCACGTGGGGCGTCCTGCCCAACGGCGTGCGCTACGCCATCCGCCCCAACGCCGAACCCAAGGGCCGCATTTCGCTGCGCTTCCTCGTGCTGGCCGGTTCGATCCACGAAAATGACGACGAGCGTGGCATCGCGCATTTTCTCGAACACATGGCGTTTCGCAGCACGCGCGATCATCCCGAAGGTTCACTCGTGGCCAATCTCCAACGCCTCGGCATCGGGTTCGGTCCCGACAACACGGCGTTCACCACGCACGACTACACCATTTATCACCTCGAGTTGCCCGATTCGAAACCGGAAACCTTGCGCGAAGGCTTGGACGTTTTTCGGCAATACGCCGACAGCATCACCTTTTCCCCTGAGGAAATCGATCGCGAGCGCGGCGTAGTGCTAAGCGAGCTTTCCACACGCGCCGTGCCCGAGGCACGCGCATGGGAGGCGCGCCATCGAGCGCTCATGCCGGAAGCGCGCATGAACGAGCGGCTACCCATCGGTTTGGAGGCGCAAATCCGCCGATTTCAGGCCGCGGATTTTCAGGCGTTTTACGACGCGTGGTATCGCCCGGAGCGCATGATTCTCACCCTGGTGGGTGATGTGACGGCGGAAACCGCCGAGCCGTTGATCGATGAATTGTTCGGCCACTTGCAGGCGCGCGGCGAGCCGCGGCCCGAGCCATCGCAATTCATTGCCAATCGCGACAGCACCGCGACGCAACGCTACTTGTTCAAAGATCCGGGCATCATGGGCGCGAGCATCGCGCTCGAACGTGCGCGGCCCGACACCGAACCACGAGACAGCCAGCCCCGCTGGAAACGCGATCTGCATGGCGCGATGGCGTTTCACATGTTGCAACGGCGGATGGAGCAAATGGCGATGGAACGCGGCGCGAGCTTTTCCACGCCGGTGCTGAACTACGCCGGCTTCACCAATGGCTGGGTCGTGCATTCGCTTTTCTTGGGCGGTTGGGTGCACACGTGGCGGCTGGCCTTGCGCGAAGGCGAACAGGAACTGCGACGCGCGTTGGAGTTTGGTTTCACCGAGACGGAACTCCAAGACGCGAAGACATATTATCGCACGTATTACGAACAAGGCGTGCGCTCTGCCGCCACGCAGCCCTCGGATGCCATCGCCACCGGCCTGGCTGCGGCGATCGCCTATGATCGCGTGTTCTGCAGCGCGCAACAGGTCGCCGACATCATGCTGCCGTGGCTGGAAGAGGCCACGCTGGATGACTGCTTGACTGCTCTGCGTCACGCTTGGGGCACGGAACCGCCCAAGCTGTTCATCATCGCCAACACCGCAGCCGACGCCGCCAACGCAGACATCGTGCAGGCTTACCAATACAGCCAGCGCGTCGAAGTGCTGCCGCCGCGGGATCGCAACGAAGTGCAGTTTGCCTACAACGATTTTGGCCCGACGGGCACTTTGGAAAAAGAAGAACACGTCGCCGATCTCGATCTCTGGCAGAGCCAGTTCGCGAATGGCGTGCGTTACAATTTCAAGCAGACTAATTTTGAGCATGACACGGTGCTGGTGAGCCTGCGCGTGGGCTATGGTCGGCTGACGCATCCGCGCAACGTGCCCGGCCTCGAATTGCTGGCCAACTACGGATTCCTCGCCGGCGGTCTGGGCAAGCACACGAATACGGAGATCAGCACGCTTCTCAACGGCCACGTCATCGGCCTGAACTTCCGCCCTGATACCGACGGCTTTATTTTCTCCCTGCAATGCGCGCCGCGCGAACTTCAGCTCGGGCTCCAATTGCTCGCGGCCATTCTCACCGATTCCGCCTATCGCCCCGAAGCGATCCGCGCCGCGCGCGCGGGCTACGGCGCGCTGTATGAATCGCTCAGCAATTCACCCGGCGGCCCGATTTTCGCCGGCACGCCACACTTGCTCTCCGGCGGCGACAACCGTTTCGGTGTGCCCGACGGCCAGACCTTGTCGCAACGCTCGATGACTGAATTGCGCCAGTGGCTCGATCCCGAGTTTCGCCACGGCCCTGCGGAAATCAGTGTGGTCGGCGACATCGATCGCGCCACCGCCACGGCCGCCGTGGCCAGCACGCTCGGTGCGTTGCCCAAGCGCAACAGTGTTCGCCAAAACAAAGATGACGACACACTCACCGTGCCGAACGCACCGCCCCAGCCTGTCATCTGGCCGGTCAATCCCGCGCTACGCCAAGTCGCGCTCGCCTATTTCTGGCCGGTCAGCGGAGCGTCCGACGTGCACTTGGAACGTCGCTGCCACTTGATGGCCGATGTGATTGAGGAACGCCTGCGTCAGCGGGTGCGCGAAGAACTCGGCGTGGCTTATTCCGTTACCGCCCGATTCACGATCAACGAAGGCTTTCCGCATCAGAATTTCATCGAAGCCTACGCGGAAGTAGAAACCTCGCGCGCCGACGAAGCCGATCGCATCATTCGACGCGAAATCGCTTCCATGCGCAGTGAAGGCATCACGGCAGACGAGTTTAATCGCGCCAAGCAGCCGTTCATCGCGCAACGCAGCGTGGACCTGCGACGCAACGGCTACTGGGCATTCACTGTGCTCGCGGGCTCGCAGGACAACCCCGCCAAGCTAAATGCCGCCCGTGACCGCACCGAGGACACCGCCAGTATCACGCAACGCGAAGTGCAGATCTTGATCGACCGGTTACTCGACCCGGCGAAAATGCACACCTTCCGCACTGCGCCCTATCAGCAGTAATTGTAGGGCGGGATCAGCGATTCCGCCCTACATTAATCACTCCGCTTTCGCGGTCGGCAAATCCGCTTCACTCGCCAAGCGCAGATTAAAGAGCGGCAGCAAACACAGCAGCCCGAGCACCGTCAGCCCCAGCACGGCGTAACCCGCGACATCGTGCACCGTGCCCTCGATGGCTTCGGGACCGTAATTATAGGCCCAGCCGGTAAGGAATAAGCCGCGCAGGAGATTGGTGAAAAAGGCGAACAGCATCGAGACCGCGACCAGCAGCACCCTTTTCCAAAATCGGTTGAGAAACACCGCGGAGAGAAACGAGCCCGCAAACAAGCAGGCCGTAAGCGAACGAATGCCCGAACACGCATCGGCCACGCCCACGCGCCCGGTGGGCAGCACAAGAACATTGCCCTGCTGCTCCACCGGCATGCTCAGGATATCGAATACGAATGACACTACCGTCACCACCTTGTGCAGCAGGAACAGGCTAACTTGATTTTCCACCACCGAGACCATCGGCGCGGACACAAACCAAATCATCACCGGGAAAATAAACAACGCAACCAGCTTCAACCGCGCGTCCTCGAACCAACCACCCACTGAGGGCGACGGACTTTCCGGTGCGTTGATCAACAACAGCCCGAACAGTAATCCAGCCGTGCCCATCGTAATCGCCAGTGTGCCCGGATAAGACGGACCCGCGCCCGCGCGATAAAATGCGCCGAGCAAAAAGAACAGCGCGCCAAACAACAGAAAGCAGCCGATGATCAGCATCAGCACGGCCTTGCGCCAACCGCGCACGCGCGGGCTTTGTGGCGCGATGCAGGCCGCGACGGCGGCTTTGATCGCCTCCCAGCGATCAAACACCACATAGCCGGTGAACATCGGCACCAACCAGCCAAAGCTGTAATCCTCCTTGTGGCTCCACCAGTGCGACTGGTCCCACGTCACAAAACCGCAAAACGCCGCCCCCAACAAAAGCGCCGCCATGAACGGTCCCGGGATGTCGCGCGTCAGATTCTGCCAAAGGGTTTTCACGGCCGCGAGCGAACCATGCGGCCCAGCAAAGTGAACCGCAAAAATTGTGCGGTGCTGTCAATTTTTCATCAGGCAACACCCCAATTTAAGGTATTTCCCCATGGGCTTTCACCCCAGAGCGCCTAGATAAAATCACATACTGCTAATATTATGCGATAAACAGATTATATATATAAATAATCATAGACTTTCACATTGGCTTTCTATGAATTGTATTTATCAATACGAAGTGCCCATCAGTTTTCCAGAGCATGGGACCCGCTTTCCGCCCCACGATGAAATCAAAGCGATCCAACTTCTGCGCACTTATTCTGGTTACCACCCTGATTGGCACATCCGTTTGGGCAGCCGATAGCGATTACGATGACTTGACCGATCTCAAGCAGCTCAGCTTGTCCGAATTGATCGACCTTGAAGTCACGACTGTTTCTCGCCGCGCCGAAAAACTATCCCAAGCCGCTTCCGCCGTGCAGGTGATCACGGATGACGATATCAGGCGTTACGGCGCAAACAGCTTGCCCGAAGCGCTGCGGCTCGCCGGCAATTTGCATGTTGCCCAGAAAGGGGCGCACGCGTGGGGCATCAGCGCTCGCGGTTTCAACACCGAATTGGCGAACAAGCTACTCGTGTTGATTGATGGCCGCGCGGTCTATACGCCGTTGTTTTCCGGCGTATTTTGGGATCGGCAGGATTATTTGCTCGAGGACATCGACCGCATCGAAGTCATCAGCGGCCCCGGCGGCACGCTCTGGGGCGCGAACGCTGTGAACGGCGTAATCAACGTCATTTCCAAGCCGGCACACGAAACCCAAGGTTGGTATGCCGAAGCGGCCACGGGCAGTGATTTGGAAGGATTGGTGGCCGCGCGCTACGGCGGTCAGATCAGCCCTAACGTTCATTTCCGAGTTTACGGCAAATACAGCGAACACGATGGCGCCAAGTTGGCCAATGGCAGTGACGCGAATGATCCGTGGCGCATGCAGCAAGGCGGCTTTCGGCTCGACGCCCGAACCGACAACTCTGGTTCGATCACCGTGCAAGGCGACGTATATGAAAACACTATCGGCCAAGCCGGCATCGCGTCTGCTAAAACCTCGGGACATAACTTGCTCGCCCGCTGGAATCGCGAGTTGGCCAACGGATCTAACTTCTCCCTGCAGATCTATTACGACCGCACTCATCTGTCTGTGCCGGAAACCGAACTGACGGCCGGCGGACTGGTGCTGGCGCCGCCGGGAACCTTGACCGACGATTTGGATACCTTCGATTTGGATTTCCAATACACCGTCGCATCGGGCTCGCATCACAAAATAATTTGGGGATTGGATATCGTTTCACGCATGACGTGGTGCAGAACTCTCCGCCGCTCGGTTTTTTTCCTCCCACTCTCGATCAGGATCTGCTGAGCGCATTTATTCAGGACGAGATTCGCCTGCACGATGCGTTCACACTGACCGTCGGCACCAAGTTCGAACACAACGACTACACTGGCACGGAATTCGAGCCCAGTATCCGTCTCCAATGGACCGGCTCGCCCGAGCACACCGTTTGGGGTGCAATCTCGCGCGCCATCCGCGCGCCATCGCGCATCGACCGCGATTCGTCGCTCGGCACCCCGCCCTATTTTTACCCTTCTCACCGGCAGTCCGGACTTTGAATCCGAGAAACTCATCGCGTATGAAGCCGGCTGGCGCGGACAATTTTTCCGCGCCGCCACCGCCGCGGTGTCAGTGTTCTGGAATTCTTACGACGACGTTCGCAGCACCGTCCTGCATCCCACCACGATCTTCCCGCTCTATTTCCAAAACGGTCTCGAAGCCGACACCTATGGCGTGGAAGCCACGGTGATGTGGCAGCCGTCCGAAAACTGGCGGCTAATCGCCAACTACAATTTGCTGCGCGAAGACCTGCGGGTGAAGCCGGGTCAGACGGACTTTAACAACGCGCTCAATGAGACCGCCGATCCGCGGCATCAATTTTCTTTGCGCTCACTTCTCAATCTCGGCGCCGGCTGGGAATTCGACGCTCTCTTGCGTCACGTAGATTCATTACCCACCAACAACGCCGGCGTGATTGTCACCGTGCCCGCCTATACCGAACTTGATCTTCGGTTGGGATGGCACGTGACCGATCAATTAGAGATTTCCTTGGTTGGAACCAATCTCTTACACGATCAGCACGCCGAATACCGGGTATCCAATTCCCCCGCTGAGATTGCGCGTGCTTGGCATGGCAAAGTCACATGGCGGTTCTGACCTTCACATCCTTTCTTTCTTGGTTAGCGGCGCGCCAACGCTCCCTCTGGCAACTGCCAGCGGTGTTGGTTGCCCTCCTTTTCTGCGCGCCGACCGACACAGCCGCTCAAACGGTTAATCGCGAATACCAGATCAAAGCGGTTTTCCTCTACAACTTCGTCCAATTCGTCGAATGGCCAGCGTCCGTCTTTGCCGAGCCTGAGTTACCCTTTGTCATCGGCGTGTTGGGAGATAATCCCTTCGGCGACGCTCTGCATGAAGTCGTCAGCGGCGAAACAGTGGGCGCACGTTCCATTGAAGTCCGTTATTATGAGCGGATCGCGGACATTGACACATGCCATATCCTGTTCATCAGCCAATCCGAGGTCGGACATCTCTCGACCATTCTCACCGCGTTGGGTAAGCGTCCCATTCTCACGGTAGGCGATACGGCAGAGTTTGCCCGACGAGGCGGCATGATCCGCTTTATCAAAGAACAAAACCGCATTCGCTTGCGCATTAACATACAGGCAACCAAGGACGCCGGTCTTGTCGTCAGCTCAAAACTGCTTCGCGCCGCAGATCTCGTGGGGAGGTAAACCCGATGCTACGCAACGTGCCCATCAGGACCAAGCTAACCCTGATCATCCTGGCGATCAGCGGGGTGATATCAGTCCTGACTTGTGCGTCTCTCTTCGTTTACACGTTTATTTCTTTCCGCGAGAAGGCCGTCAGCCAGCTCTCCACGCTGGGCGAAATCATCGCAAGCAACAGCACGGCCGCACTTGCGTTTCAAAATAACGACGATGCCGCGGAAGTGCTGTCCGCATTGAAGGCCGAGCCACATATTCTCGCCGCCGTTCTTTTTAACGACACCGGAGAGCCTTTTGCCACTTACCACGTTGAAGCCGACGTGATCGAACTGCCCTCTACGCCCGGAGTCGATGGATACACGATCAACCCCCAATCCCTGACCGGAATTTTGCCTGTCATGCAGGGCCAACGTCGCCTCGGCACGCTTTACCTCCGCTCAGACATGCTCGCGCTCTATCAGAGCTACAAGCACTACGGTGTGATTCTCATCGTATCCACGCTCATCGCTTTCGGCGTCGCCTACATTCTCGCCCATTTGATGCGGAAGCAGATCACGCGGCCCATTCACGCCCTTGTCCAAACCGCCAATGTAGTCGCATCTGAAAGCGATCATTCCGTGCGGGCGCAGCGCTTCGGTAATGACGAACTGGGGTTGCTTACCGACGCGTTTAATAACATGCTGGAGCAGATTCAAAAGCTGAACTCTGACTTGGAGCGACGTGTCGTGGAACGCACCGCACAACTCGAAGCGACCAACAAGGAATTGGAGGCCTTTTCCTATTCCGTATCGCATGACCTTCGCGCCCCGGTGCGACACATCGATGGCTTCGCTCAACTGCTTTCCGCCCGCAGTCGCGAGCAAATGGACGACACTTCGCGGCGTTACCTCGATACGATCATCACCTCCACCAAGCGCCTGGGATTACTGATTGATGAATTGCTCGTGTTCTGCCGCATGGGTCGGACGGAGATGCACCGCAAGGATGTGGATATGCGCGCCATCATCGACGAATGCATCTAGGAATTTCAGACCGACATCCAAACTCGCAACATCGAGTGGCGCATCGGCGACTTGCCCGCCGTGGATGGAGACCCGGCCATGCTGCGACAAGTGTGGAGCAATCTGATCGGCAACGCGCTCAAATACTCCCGCCATCGCAATCCCTCCGTCATTGAGATTTTCCACCGCCACGATCCCGCCGACGGCCATGTATTCGCCGTGCGCGATAATGGCGCGGGTTTTGACATGAGCTACGTCGGCAAATTGTTCGGCGTGTTTCAGCGCTTGCACAACGACAAGGACTTTGAAGGCACAGGCATCGGACTCGCCAATGTCCACCGCATCATTCTGCGTCACAACGGTCGCACTTGGGCCGAAGGCAAGATCGATGCCGGCGCCACGTTTTACTTTTCCCTGCCGGACCACTCTCCGGTGTTACCACCAACCGTTAATTCGAAATCATGACCCCAATTCCCCACATTCTCCTCGCGGAGGACAATCCCAACGACGTCGAGCTGACCCTCACTGCTTTGTCCGCCCACAAATTGGCGAATGAGGTCGTCACCGTCGGTGATGGCGCCGAAGCCCTCGATTATCTTTTCTGCCGAGGAAGGTTCCAAGGCCGCAGCAACGGCCCGCCGGTCGTGGTGCTCCTCGATCTCAAAATGCCCAAAGTGGATGGCATCGAGGTTTTGCGCGCCATCAAAGCCGACCCAAATCTCCAAACCGTTCCAGTCGTCATGCTCACTTCTTCGCGAGAAGAACAGGATCTGGTTTGCAGCTATAAACTCGGAGTCAACGCCTACGTCGTGAAGCCCGTGGACTTTCAAGCCTTCATGGACGCCGTGCGACAACTGGCCGTGTTCTGGGTCATTCATAATCAGCGCCCGAAATACATCCCGTCCGCACAAACCGACTGATCTGATCATGGAGTCTTCCTCAAAATCGGATCAACCTCTGCAAATCCTCCACTTGGAGGACAACCCGCTTGATGCCGAATTGATCCACGGCAGCCTGCTGTCGGAATGGCCTGATTGCGGCATCATCCGCGTGGACAACCGTGCCGATTTTGTGACGGCATTAGAGCAAGCGGAATACGATTTGATTCTGTCCGACTTCTCGATGCCCACGTTCGATGGTCTCACGGCTTTGAACATCACGCGTCGGGTCAACAAGAACGTGCCGTTCATCTTTCTGTCCGGCAGCATCGGTGAGGATTATGCCGTGGCCGCCTTGCAACAAGGCGCGACCGATTACGTGTTGAAGGACCGCCAAGTCCGCCTGATCCCAGCTATTCGTCGCGCCTTGGAGGAGGCCAAAGAAAGGCAGCATCGCCGTATCGCCGAGGCCCAATACCGCGAAAGTCAGGACCGTTTCCTAAAACTCGCTGAACAAAGCAGCGATGTATTCTGGTTCGTGCAGCCACAACCCGAGGAGATTCTCTACGTTAGCCCCGCTTTCGAACAAGTCTGGGGCATTAAGATCACCCAGCTGTATGCGAAACCCGAGCTGGCGCGTATGGCGATTCATCCCGCGGACCGCGATCGCGTGCGCACCGCTTTCATGGATTGCCTCGAAGGTCGCGCCCCTAAGTTTGAACAGGAATACCGTATCCGCCGGCCCGACGGTAGCGAGCGTTGGCTCATGGACAGCGGCATCCCCATTTTTGACGCCAACAAAAACCTGATCCGCATCAGCGGCATTTCCAAGGACGTCACCGATCGCAAAATCGCCGAGCAACACATCCGCGAGCAAGCCGAGCTCATCGACAAGGCCAACGAGGCCATTTACCTGCGCGGCCTCGATGATCGTATTTTCTATTGGAACAAGGCGGCGGAGCAAATCTTCGGCTACACCAAGGATGAAGTCTTCGGCCGCAAGATCACCGAACTAAAATTCCAAGGCGGCAACTTGGAGCGGTTTTACGAAGCCAAGCAGCTGTTGCTTCAAAACGGCGAATGGACCGGAGAATTTCACCTCATCAACCGGCACGGACAGGAACTGGATCTTCAGACCAGCTGGACCCTCCTGCGTGACGAAGAAGGAGCACCGAAGAGCGTGCTTTGCATCGACATGGATGTGACGCAGCAACGCTCGCTCGAAAAACAATTTTTCCGCACCCAACGCCAAGAGAGCATCGGCACGCTGGCCGGCGGTATCGCTCACGATTTGAACAACGTGCTGACGCCCATCCTGATGTCGATCGAGCTATTCCAGAGCAAACCACTCGATGCCGAACTCAAGCGCCTGCTCGAGGTGCTCGAGGCCAGCACCAAGCATGGAGCTGGCTTGATTCGCCAAGTGCTCGCATTTTCACGCGGATCCGAAGGCGAACGCTCGGACATCCAGCCCAAAATCGTAATCAAAGAGGTCATCAAACTCTTGGGCGAAACCCTGCCGCGCTCGATTGAAATACAAGCCGATTTTGCTCCTGATCTACAAACCGTGCAGAGCAACTCGACGGAGCTGGGGCAAATCGTGATGAACCTTTGCGTCAATGCCCGCGACGCCATGCCGAATGGCGGACAACTCACCATCAACGCATCCAATGTGATATTGGATGAGTCGACAGTGCAGCCTTATCCGTGGGCCAAGCCGGGCGCTTATGTTCAGATCAGCGTAACCGACACCGGCACAGGAATTCCGCCGCAAATACTTGATCGTATTTTCGATCCATTTTTCACCACTAAGAAACTCTCCAAGGGCACCGGCCTCGGGCTCTCCACCGTTCTCGGAATCGTGAAATCCCATCGCGGTATTTTGCAGGTCGAAAGCCACCTCGGCAAGGGCACGACTTTTATCGCTTCCCTCCCCGCCTCCTCCGCTCAAGCGCCCAGCGTTCGCAAGCCTGCTGCCTCCGGCGCGCTTCCCCGCGGCAATGGCGAAACCATTTTGGTCATTGATGACGAAGAGCCCGTGCGAACCATCGCGCGCACCATTCTCACGGTGCAAAACTACCAAGTCCTCACCGCCGAAGATGGCATGGCAGGCATCGCCCTTTACAAGCAAAATGCCGACACCGTGAAGGCCGTCATTACCGATATGATGATGCCGACGATGCAGGGACAGGAAGTCATCCAACACCTCATCCAAATCAATCCCGATGTCCGCATCGTGGCGATGAGCGGCATGCTCGGCAGTGATCAGCAATCACCGGACGAATCAGGCCGCATCACGTTTTTGCAAAAGCCCATGACCGCAACGCAGCTTTTGGCGGCGTTGCAGCGCGTGCTTCCGGCTGAGAACCTTTGAATTAAACCTTGGCGAACACGAGTGACGCGTTGGTGCCACCGAAGCCGAAGCTGTTGGCCAGCGCCGCGCGCACTTCCTTCTTCACGGCCGTATTCGGCGTGAAGTTCAGGCCGGTTTCAGCGCAGGCCGGATCCACGTTCGCAAGATTGATAGTCGGCGGCACGAGGCCTTCTTGAATCGCCTTCACCGCTGCAAACGCACCCATCGCGCCCGCGCCACCGAGCAAGTGGCCGGTCATCGATTTCACGCCGCTGACATGGAGATTCGCCTTGTTGGCGGCGAACACTGATGCGATCGCGGCGGCTTCTTCACCGTCGCCACCGGGCGTCGAAGTCGCGTGCGCGGAAACGTAATCGATATCCGTTGCCGACAAACCGCTGCGTTGCAGCGCCGCGAGCATCGCGCGCGCCGAACCTTCGGCACCGGGCGCCAGCGAAGAAAGATGGTAGGCGTCCGCCGTCGCGCCATAACCGCGCACCTCGGCGTAAATCCGCGCACCGCGCTTTTTGGCGTGTTCGTATTCTTCGAGCACAAACACCACCGAGCCTTCGCCGAGCACGAAGCCGTCACGATCCTTGTCGTAAGGCCGCGACGCCGCTTCCGGTTCGTCATTGCGGGTCGAAAGCGCGCGCATTTGTGCAAACGCGCCGATAGCCAACGGCGTAACGGTCGATTCCGCACCGCCGGCAATCATCACCTCGACATCGCCGCGGGCGATCGCCGCAGCGGCTTCGCCGATGGCATGGCCACTGGTCGCGCAAGCCGAGGCCACGCTCATGTTGGGGCCGCGAAAATCGAGCAGCAGGCTCACTTGGCCCGCGAGCAGGTTGGGCGCGATCTGAATGATGAAAAACGGCGATATCTTGCGGTAGCCGCCGGTTTTCCACGTGTCGTGCATCGCTTCCATTTCCGGCAGGCCACCGAGGCCGACGCCGAGATTCACACCCATGCGATCCGCCGCCAGTTCCGCGCGATGCGCGTCGAGCCCGGAATCGGCATACGCTTCCACCGCGGCCACGGAGCCTAGATGCGTGAAGCGACCAAACTTTTTCAAATCCTTCGGCGTCAGCACTTGCGTGAGCGGGGTCTCGTTGGCACCGCGCGGATACAACGGCTGGGCCAACAGCTTGGTCGGATCAAAATCCTTCACTTCACCCGCAATTTGCGCGGTGCAACCGGTCGCGTCGAAACGTGTGATGCGCGTGATTCCGCTGCGACCGGCTGAAAGCGCCGCCCATGTGTCCGCGGCGGTGTTTCCCACGGGGGAAACGGCACCCAATCCAGTGATGACCACACGGCGAGGCGAAGCGTTCTGGGTAGAATTCATATGGTTAGTGAGATGCAAAAGAGCACGAATCTTCCCTGCTGCAACCGCCCGCGTAAAGGATTATTGCCAGCCCCCGGCGGAGGCGCGTTGCGGCTTTGACTTTCGCTATTCGGGGGCTTTTGTTCGCGGTCCCTATTCTGATGGAGCAACTGCACGCTTATTGGCGCATGGAGTATATCGAGGCGCCGCGCTATCCCGCCACCGAGCGGCCGTTTACCGATTTACCCGGCTTGGGTGATGACCGGACCGCATTGGTCGTGCATCGCAGCCGGTTTTCCTACCTGCTGATGAACCGGTTTCCCTATAATCCGGGGCACCTGCTCGCGATCCCGTTTCGGGAGGTCGTCGAACTCGAAGCGCTTAACTCCGAGGAACGCGCGGACCTGATGGAGACTATCGTTTACGGCAAACGCCTGCTCCAAGCCGCCATCAAGCCGGACGGCTTTAACGTCGGCTTCAATCTCGGCTCCGCCGCCGGCGGCAGCATCGCGCACTTGCACGCTCACATCGTGCCGCGTTGGAACGGCGACACCAATTTCATGCCGGTCATCGGCAAAACCCGCACCCTGCCCCAATCGCTCGACGCCATGTGGACGCGATTGTCCGAAGTCGCCAAAACTCTTTCCGCCTGAACGTGGTTTCCAAAACCCTGCATTTCGCCAATCCGCGGCACCTCAATCAGCTTTACGCCGGCCATGAGGAAAACCTGACGCGCGCGGAGGAGTTGCTCGGCGTCAAACTCATCACCCGCGAAGGCTGGCTCAAGATCGAGGCGCCTGCCGCCGCCGCCAAAGTCGCGGAAGAATTGTTCACTTTTCTCGACGCCGCCCGCACACAGGGCATGGCCATTCGCACGCCGGATTTCGAGCGCATCATCGAAACGTTCGCAAAGGGCGAAGGCGCGTCGCTGCAACCGCTCGTCACCGATCCGCTCATCATCCCGACCAATCGCAAGAGTATCATTCCGAAAACGCTCGGACAAAAACTCTACCTGCAATCGATTTTGCGGCACGATATCGTGTTCGGCATCGGCCCCGCCGGCACGGGCAAAACCTATCTCGCCATCGCCGCGGCCGTGCGCGCACTGCTGAAAAACGAAGTGCAGCGCATCGTGCTTACCCGCCCCGCGGTCGAAGCCGGCGAAGCGCTTGGCTTCCTGCCCGGCGACTTGCGCGAAAAAATTCTGCCTTATTTGCGTCCGCTTTACGACGGGTTGAACGACATGCTTGATGGCGACGACGTCACACGTTTGACCGAGAAGGGCATCATCGAAATCGCGCCGCTCGCCTACATGCGCGGTCGCACGCTTTCGAACGCGTTTATCGTTCTCGATGAAGCGCAGAACACCACACCGGAGCAAATGATGATGTTCCTCACGCGTCTCGGCGAAGAGTCGCGCATGGTCATCACCGGCGATATCACGCAAGTGGATTTGCCGCGCAGCAAGCAATCCGGTCTTATCGAAGTGCGGCGCATCCTCAATCACGTGCCGGGCATCGCGTTTCACAATTTCAGCGGCTCCGATGTCGTGCGCCACCCGCTGGTGCAAAAGATCATCGCCGCCTACGATCAGTATCAGAACCCCATCCAGTCGTCCGAATAAGCTTCGCAAGCGATGTCACTGCTCAACCAGTTGAAAACCATGCTCGGGTTGCGGCGTCAGCGCCGCACGGCTGAATCGGGTGCAGTCGTGACGTTCTTGGAGACGAGCCGGCTCGTCCGCGGTTTTATTTTTGTCATCACCGTCGCCGCGATCGTCGCGATTAGTTCCGTCGGCCTCCATACCGCGCATCTGCCGGTGCTGCCCAACCAGCTCGCCACGGCGCGAATCACGGCGGCCATTCCGTTCTCCTACGAAAGTGCTATTCGCACCGCCATCGCGCGCGAGCAACTGCTCGATCGTGTGCCGCCGGTTTATCGCCTCGACCTCACACCGTTGAACAAATTCGAGCAGGCCTTGCACGAATTGGAGCAGCATATCATTGAGGCGGAGCGCTTCCTCCCCGACTCGCATTCCTCGCGTGCCGATTTGCTGATTGATCTGACGGCGGCGTTTGAAGCCTTCAACGCCAGCGGCCCTTACCACGCGAGTTACGACGACTTCAAAGTGATCGTCACGCAGGTGTCATCGGAACAACGCGCGATCTTGTTCGAATCCGGTCTGGTCATCCTGCGCCAGATCTACGCCGATGGCGTGCATGACGGCAGCCTCGCCAGCAGCACGCCGGGCAATGTCACGGTCACCCAGATCGCGCAGCCCGACGGATCGGTCGCCATGCGCCGCATCCAGTCGCTCGAGGAAGCGCTGACTTTCCTGCGGCTCAACCTGACCGGCGAGGACGTGCCCCGCACCGTTTCGTCCGCTTTGTTCCGCTTTCTGCGCAACGGCATCACAGCGAACCTGATTTTCGATCGCGAGGCCAGCACCGAGCGCGAACGTGCCGCGCTCAGCCGCATGAAGCCCGTGAAGGTGGATGTCGTGCGCGGCCAGACCATCATCGAACCCGGCACGCGCGTGTCGCCCGAGCAATACGAGATGCTGGTGGCCCATCGCGAAGCGTTGCGCAACGACATCGACAATCAACGCGAAGAAGGGCTGCGCCTGTTTGGTCGCATCTTGCTCGTGCTGGCGATGGTGCTCGCCAGTGTTTTCTACATCCGTCTGGAAGACCGCGAGACCTTTCAAAGCAACGGGCGGCTCGGCCTGCTCGCGTTGGTGATGATCCTTAACATCACACTGGTTCGCGCGGTGTTTTCGCTATCGAGCGTGGACTTCTTCGCCACCAACAGTAACTGGGCTTCCACCCTGCCCTACATCGCGCCGTCGGCCTTCGCGCCGTTGATCGTGGCCATCCTGATCGACGCCGGCTCAGCGATCTTCATGGCGCTGTTCATCTCGATTTTCACCGGCGTCATTTATGGCAATCGCCTCGACCTGATCGTGGTCACGTTTCTCGCGTCCACCGTCGCGATCTTCATTTGTCAGGATGTGCGCAAACGCAGCCGCGTCGTGCGTGCCGCGGGTTTTGGCGGCCTCGCCATCGCGACGTTCGCTCTGCTGGTCGGCATCGCCGATCAATTGCCCGCGGCCACGCTCTTCATGCAATTCGGCGCCGGTCTCGTGTCGGGCGTTTTGACCGGCATCATGGTCGTCGGATTGCTGCCGGTGTTGGAAAGTCTCTTCAAACGCACGACCGGCATCACGCTGCTCGAACTCACCGATTACAACCATCCCCTGTTGCGCCGCATGCAATTGGAAGCACCGGGCACTTATCATCACTCGCTCATCGTCGCGCAGCTCTCCGAAAATGCCGCCAGCGCCGTCGGTGCGAATCCGCTGCTGGCCCGCGTCTGCGCGCTATTCCACGACATCGGTAAAACCGTGAAGCCGGAGTATTTCATCGAAAACCAACGCGGTCGCGGCAATCCGCACGACGACAATAATCCGTCGCTTTCGGCTTTGATCATTAAGAGCCACGTCAAGGAAGGCGTGGACCTCGCGCGCAAACACCGTCTGCCGCGCCCGGTGATCGATGTCATCCAACAGCACCACGGCACTTCGCTCATCCGCTATTTTTATCATCGCGAAATCACGCGCGCGCAGACCAGCACTGCGCCGTTCCGCCGCGGCGATTCCAAGGATCCGCTGCCACCCGGCCTGTCGCCGGCGGAGGTTTCGGAAAGCACCTACCGCTACGACGGACCGCTGCCGCAGTTCCGCGAGAGCGCGATCATTTCGCTCGCCGACGGCGTCGAGGCCGCCTCACGCAGTCTGCGCCGCGTCACTCCGCAGCATTTGAACGAATTGATCGAGGCGATCTTCAAGGAGCGCATCGATGATCATCAACTTGACGAGTCGCCACTGACGTTCGCCGAGCTCAAGAAGATCAAGGAGAGCTTCGCGTTCACAATGCTCAACATGCTGCATTCGCGCGTGGAATATCCTGCGGAAGAAACACCGGAGAAGCCGGCCAATCCATGAGCGACGCCCGCAGCATCAGCATCGCCAATCATCACCGTCGCTTGAAACTCGACCGCCGAGCGGTGCAGGCCGTGGTGCAAACCCTGGACGCTCACGCCGCGCGCTTTCCCGGTGGCTGTCCTCCCGGCGAACTTTCGCTCGTGTTCATGACCGACAAGGCGTTGGCCCAACTCCACGCCGACTTTCTCGATGATCCCACTGTCACCGACGTGATCACGTTTGAAGGCGACGCAATGCTAGGCAGCGCCGGCGAAATCTGCGTTTCGGCCGATCGCGCCGCCGCCTACGCGAAGGAAACTGGCCGGGATTTTTCGACTGAACTTACACTTTATCTCGTTCACGGCTGGCTGCACCTCGCCGGATACGACGACTTAAAACCACATTTGAAGCGGCGGATGCGCGCCGCCGAGGCCCGGGCCATGAAGCTCTTGCAGGCAAACGGCGTCATGCCCCGTTTCGTGCTGCGCAAATAATTTTGCTTCCCGCGGGCCGGCCGTGAAAAATCCGCGCGTCATCATGTCCGACCACGACGACTCCAAGCTGATCACGTTTCGCAATGCCTTCATCACGGGCATGGTGGTGCTCGCGCCACTGGCGGTCACCATTTGGGCCCTGCGCAAAATCATCGAAATCGTAGGCGGATCGGTCAGTCCGTTGTTCATCTATTTCCTGCCGGATTTTCTGAGCGACCGCCCCGGTTTCTATCTACTGTGGGATATTCTCGCGACAATCATAGTGCTCCTGCTGGTCACCCTGCTGGGCTACGTATCGCGCCATGTTTTTGGCAAATATCTATTGAGCGCCGGTGAACGTATCATGCTCGGCATTCCGGGCGTCAGCGCCGTTTACAATACGGTCAAACAGATCGTGGACACCTTCGGTTCACAGAAGCGCAACCTCTTCAGCAAGGTCGTGCTAGTCGAGTTTCCCCGCAAGGATAGTTGGGCGATCGGGTTTCTCACGAACAAGAGCCAAGGCGAAGCGCAGGCCAAAACCCGGCAGGACACATGGATGGTGTTTGTGCCGACCACGCCCAACCCGACCAGCGGTTTTCTTATCTTCGTGCCGAAGGAAGACATCGTGGAGCTCGATATGAGCGTCGGCGATGGCATGAAATTAATCATCTCCGGCGGCGGTGTGGTGCCGCCATGGAACGGCCCTGCTTCGGCTCTGCCCGCCCAACCTTCCGACAACTGACGCGCGTGCCCGGACTCACGCTCCAAACCGACGCCATCGTGCTGTTGAAGCGCCCGCCGGGCGACACGTTTCAAACCTGCACGGTCTTTTCAGGCGATCACGGCAATCTCACGATCATGCAGCGCCTGCCCAAGAAATCCGGCGGCGCGCTCGCCCCGCTTGATCTGTTCGACGAGGCAGCCTTGCTGCTGGAAAGCTCCAACCAAGGTCAGACGTGGTTCGTGAAGGAAGCGCGATTGCTGCACCGCGCGACCGGCATCGGCCAAAGCTACGACAATCTCAAACACGCCTCGGCATTCACCGCCACGCTCGCGCGCAATCACGTGCCGGAAGAAAGTCGCGAGCCAGTAATGCAACTGCTGCGTCAGGTTCTCGCCTCGTTTGCCGAGACCAAGCGGCCCGACATCACGCATTTCAAAGCACTCTATCTTTTCGCGCGCGACGAGGGTTATCCTATCCGGCAGCATTGGTTCCCCACCCTGCCGTCCGCCGATCGCGAACTCGCGCGCACCTTGCTCAATCAACCCGTCAACGGGCAGACCGCACCGGCGGAAGATGTTTCGCGCCTACAACAGCGCCTCGCGGAATACCTCCGCGGCCACACCGAAATCCTGATCGACTGACTCCATGGAATTCGATCTCGATCAGCGCCGGGTCGTCATGAGCGTCGGCGAATTTTCCCGCTTCACGTTCGGTCCGCACGATCCCGGCGAAGGCATGCACGGCATCTGGCGCGCGCAACTCGGCACCCAATGGCATCAGGAGCTGCGCTCTCGCGTCGCTGCGGAAAATCCGTCGGCGACGTTCGAAGCCGTCATCGAAGGCGAGTTTGTGCACCAAGGTTGGCGCATCGCGCTCAACGGCCGCATCGATCAAATCATTCCCGAGGCCAATGCTCTTGTCTTGCGCGAGATCAAAACCGTCATGCGGCCATTGCCCGCCGGCGAAGACGAACTGCGCTCAACGCATCCGGACTATTTTGCTCAAGCCGCCGCCTACCTGCGTTTGAAACGAATCGCCGACCCGAGCCAGCGACTGCGCGCAGAATTGATGTTTATCGAAGCCGGCAGCGGCCTGGCGCAAAACATCGCGATCACGCCGGCCGACGAAGCCGCCTTTCTCGCGCAAGCGGAGCGCATCATCGAGTTTCTCAATCTGCAACTGCGCGCGCGCGAACGTCTGCGGCACCTGAGTTTTCGTCCTGCCTTCGCCACCCCGCGACCCGGTCAGGAAACTACGCTCGCCGATCTCACCCAAGTTTTCGAGCGCCACCCCGCCGTGCTTTTTGAAGCACCGACTGGATTCGGCAAAACCGGCGTGCTGCTCGAATTCGCCCTCGGCCAACTTCAACGCGGCCACTTCGACCGCGCGCTTTATCTCACCAGCAAATCCACCGGACAGATTCAGGTCATGCACCAGCTCACCGCCATGACCGCCAGTGACGACGGCGGCACCGCTGTGGCCGCGTGGCATGTGCGCAACAAGGGCGAGCACTGCATCAACCACACGTTTCACTGCGTGAGCGAAAGCTGCGCCTATCTCGCCGATGTCGAGGCCCGCTGGCCGCGGAGTGGACTCGCACGATTTTATTTAATCGAAAATCACGCGCGCGACCTCGACACACTGCGCGCAGCTGGACGCGAGGCCCGCATCTGCCCTTACGAAATCACGCGTGCCGCGCTCGCGTTCAACGATGTGTGGATCGGCGACTACAACTACGTGTTCTCTCCTGGCAGCCGCGGCTTGTTCTACAACCAACCGGGCTTCGATCCGGCGCGCACATTGCTCATCATCGACGAGGCGCATAATCTGCCCTCGCGCGTCGCCGACGCTTGGTCGCACGCTGTCACCGCCGGAGCCGCGCGCACTCTCTTGGCCGAACTCGATCACCTCAACGCGCCGGACAATCTGGTTCGCGCTTGGGAGAGTTACACACTGCTGCTCTCTGCGCTGCAGCCTACCGATCGACTCGATTTCACGCTGGAGAGCGACCTGCTTGAGACGCTCGAAAAAATCGCGTCACTCCTCGCCAGCCAGTCCTTGGATTACGCCGCACTCGGACCGGATTTCAGCTCGCAACTTTGGCGCGTCGGCGAACTGATCGCATGGCTGGAAAACACACAGTTGAAAAAACTTCTGTGGTGTCCGCGCGAGGGCGAACTCGCCTTCACCTGCTTCGATGCCTCCGCCGAGATCGGCGAAACGCTGCTTTCATTTGGCGGCGTGGTCCTCGCCTCCGCCACACTCACGCCCACGGCCGAGTATTTGGAGACCATCGGCCTGACTGATTTTGCGACACAGAAATCAGAGAGCGAAAGTTCAACCGCAGATTCTGCCTCCGATCTTTCCGGTCTCCGGCTTTCGCAACAGGCAGTCACGACACTCACCGCCACCACGCCGTGGCGTGAAGGCGCCTACGACATCGCGGTGGATTGTCGGGTGGACACCACGTTTCAGCATCGCTCGCGCTACTTCAGCACCACCGCCGCCACCATCACCGCGATGCACGAATCGTCATCTAGCGCGATAGCGGTGTTTTTCCCGAGCTACGCCTACGCCGAGGCCGTGCGCAAACAATTGGAAAACGACGGCCATCCGCTGCGCATTTCCCTGCAGCCCCGCTTGCCCGATCTCGCCGCCCAAACCGCTTGGGTGGAGGAATCCATCGCCTTCACCGACGCGCTCTTTTTGGTGCTCGGCAGCAGTTTTGCCGAAAGTATCGACCTGCTCGGCGGACGCATCAGCCACGCCATGGTCGTCGGCCCCGCCCTGCCCGAGGTCAACGCCGTGCAACGCGCCCGCCAAGCCGAACTCGAACCACTGGGCCGCGAACACGCTTTTCGCCGCGTTTACCAGATTCCGGGCCTGCAAAAAGTAAACCAAGCCCTTGGCCGCCTCGTGCGCGCCCCCGGGCAACGCGCCAAGGTTTTACTGCATTGCAAACGCTTCGCCGAAGCCCGCTACGCCAACCTCCTTGCCCGCGATTATCAATTCGGCGTGAACATAACGACCGACGGCGAACTGGCCGCGTGGTTAAAGGCATAATCCGGCCCCGCCATACGCATGCATGCGTATGGCGGGTTGCTTGTTTTTCGGCTAAACTGCCGGCGCGTGACCCGACCAGAAACGGTCAGCCTACAGCCACGGGTTCGCAGGTGAACTAGCCGCCGGTGTGTGGACACCGGCGGCTTTTTCGATTCGGCGCCGGATTTCCGCTTTACCGGTTTGGGCCGTGGCTCCAAAACCTGTGGTCGTGGCCAAAACGCAAACCCTCGGATCCGACACCATCCAAGCCGCCATCAACCGGCTCGCCGAGTCCATTTCCGAACGCCATCGCGTAACTCCCAACCTGATTTTGCTCGGGATCGCCAACGGCGGCATCACCCTCGCCCGCCGCATCGCCAAACGGTTGAACTCGGCCAAAGTGGGCACTCTCGATGTCTCCTTTCATCGCGACGACATCGGTCGCAATCCGATTCCCAAGGAGTTTGCGCCAACTTCCATCCCTGCCGACGTGCACGGCGCGACCGTGATTTTGATGGACGACGTGCTCTTTTCCGGCCGCACCGTCAAAGCCGCACTCGACGAACTCTTCGACCACGGGCGCCCTGCGAAGGTTGAACTGGCCGTGCTGGTTGAGCGCCCCGGCCGCATGCTGCCCGTTGCCGCCGATTACGTGGGTCTGAAACTCGACACCACCGCTGACGAGAAAGTCGTCGTGCGTCTCGACAATCAGAGCCCCAAAGCCGATTACATCGAAGTCCACCACCAAGCCAAACGCTGACCACTTTCATCAATGCCCTGGACGCGCCGACATCTCCTGACTCTCGAGGAACTCTCCCTCGATGAGATCGAACAGATCCACGCCACTGCCGCCGCCTTTAAGCGCACGCTCAAACGCAGTGTAAAGAAGGTCCCCGCCCTGCGCGGCAAGACCATCGTCAACCTCTTCCTTGAGCCCAGCACGCGCACGCGCATGGCCTTCGACATGGCCGCCAAGCGACTCAGCGCGGATGTGATCTCGCTCGACGGCAACAGCTCCTCGACGACCAAAGGCGAAACGCTGCGCGACACCGCGGAAAACATCCAAGCGCTGCAGGCCGACATGATTGTGATCCGCCATGCCGCCGCCGGATCACCGCTCTACCTCTCCAACATTCTCGATATCCCGGTGATCAACGCCGGCGACGGCGCGCATGAACATCCCACGCAAGGACTCCTCGACACGTTCACGATGCGCGAACACCTCGGTTCGCTCAAAGGCCGCCGCGTCGTGATTCTCGGCGACATCCTCTTCAGCCGCGTGGCGCGCTCCAACATCCACGCGCTCACCAAATTCGGCGCCGATGTCACCGTCGTCGGTCCTTCCACGCTCGTGCCGGAATGGTTTTCCGCGCTCGGCGTCAAAGTCTCGCACGATCTGCGCAGCGCGCTGGCCGACGCCGAAGTCGTCATGCTCCTGCGCATTCAGCACGAACGTCAATCGCGCGGCATGTTCCCTTCGCTCGGCGAATACACCAGCATGTTCGGCCTCAACAAGACCCGCGCCTCGTGGCTCAACCCCAAGGCGATCATCATGCATCCGGGCCCGATCAACCGCGGCGTCGAAATTGACAGCGACCTCGCCGACGGCGAACGCAGTGTCATCCTTGAACAAGTCACCAACGGCATCGCCGTGCGCATGGCCGTGCTTTATCTCTGCAGCGGCGGCCAACCCGAATACGTCCACGCCACTGAATAACCTTCCGCGTCATGCCCAATCTCTGGATTAAAAACGCCCGCGTCATCGACCCCGCCACCAAGCGCGATTCCATCGGCGATATCTTCATCAAGAACGGCCGCATCGCCGCATCACTTTCCGCCACCGAGAAGAAGCGCGCCAAGGTCATTGACGCCTCCGGACTCGTTGCCTGCCCCGGACTCGTCGACGTCCACGTGCACTTCCGCGAACCCGGCCAGACGCACAAGGAAACCATTGCCACCGGCACGCGCGCCGCAGCCGCGGGCGGATTCACCACCGTCGTGTGCATGCCCAACACCACGCCGCCGGCGAGCAACTCGGGCACGATTCAGTTTATCAACGACGCGATCAAGCGTGACGCCGTGGTTCATGTTTATCCGACCGGTTGCATCACGGTGGACATGAAGGGCGAAGCACTCGCGCCGATCGGCTCGCTCGCGCGCGCCGGTGTCGTAGCCATCACCGACGACGGCGATTGCGTGCAGAGCAACGAACTCATGCGCCGCGCCTGCGAATACGCCAAGATGTTCAACCTGCCGCTCATGGATCACTGTCAGGATCACTCCATGACCGTCGGTGCGGTGATGAACGAAGGCGAAGTTTCCACGCGACTCGGCTTGCGCGGCTGGCCCAATGCCGCCGAGGACATCATCGTCTCGCGCAACGTCATCCTCTCCACCTACACCGGCGCGCACATTCACATGCAGCACATCTCGTCGAGAAACTCAGTCGAGATCCTGCGCCGCGCCAAGGCCCGTGGCATTCGCGTGACCGCCGAAGCCACGCCGCACCACATCGCGCTGACCGACGCCGCGCTCAGCACTTACAATACGAACTTCAAAATGAATCCTCCGCTCCGCACCGAGGAGGATCGTCAGGCTATCATCGCGGGTCTCAAGGACGGCACGATCGACATCATCGCCACCGACCACGCGCCGCACACGAATTACGAGAAGGACAAAGAATTCGACTTCGCGCCCAACGGGATTCTCGGACTCGAAACCGCCCTGCCCGTCACGCTCAGCGTGCTCGTGCGCGAGGCCAAAATGAAGCTTCCCCGTGTGATTGACTTGATGACGCGCCGTCCCGCCGAATTGCTCGGTCTACAAGCCGGCACCCTGGCCGAGGACGCCGTCGCGGATATCTGCCTGTTCGATCCCGAAGAGGAATGGCTCTACGACGCGAGCGCCGGATTCAGCAAATCGAGTAACTCTCCGTGGAACGGTGAGAAACTGCGCGGTCGCGTGAAGACCACGATCGTGAACGGCAAGGTAGTTTACGACGGTAAACGGATCGTGGCGTAAGCTGCGCTGCCCCGGACCGGCGATTTCTCAGCGTTGCAGCCGGGGCTATTTTGCTCCGCACTCTCTGGGCATGACGCTCACTTTCCCAGCCCAACTCATCCTGACGGTTGAGATCCTGTTCATTGTAACGGGATGCATTTTGCTGTGGCGTCATGTTTTCAGTCCTTCCGGTCGACAAGCCGCCAAGGAACGCGCTGCCGTCATGCCGGCATGGCAGATCAGCGTGTCAGATTTCCTCATATTTCTGTTTTGTGTAATCGCGGGTGGAGTGTTCGCACAAGCCGCAGTCGGCATGATCGTCAATCCGCGCGAAGTGGAAACGGCACTATCCATCGTGGTGCATGGCGGAGCATTTCATGCCGGCATGCTGGCCGGTGTCGTGCTGTTCCGCGGCGTGCTCAAACGCGAGCCCCGCAACATTGCCTCAGCGGCTGGAAATCGCTTTATCCAAGGTTTCGCTACGCTGCTTATGGCCCTGCCCTTACTGGCTGCCACTGGCGTGCTCTGGCAGGCAATCATGAATGCGCTCGGAGTCGAACTGCAGGAGCAGGACTTGATCGGTATTTTCGCTGAAACGAAATCGCCAGTGATTCTGGGCTGCATGATCCTCCTCGCCACTGTGGCCGCGCCGGTGACCGAAGAGTTAATTTTCCGCGCGGGCATTTTTCGTTACGCGCGCACGCGTTTTCCGCGTTGGGCGGCCTTGCTGGTGCCGGCCCTTCTTTTTGCTTCGTTGCACGGCAATCTCGCCAGCTTCGCCCCACTGACGATGCTCGGCATCATCTTTTCCCTCGCCTATGAGCGCACCGGCAGCATCGCCGTGCCGATGATCGCGCACGGGCTGTTTAACTTGAACACCATTGTGCTGATCCTAGCCGGTATCGGAGTCTGACGCATGAATCCGTTTGCCCGCAAACGAGATGATTCTGTCGCCGCCTTGGGCGAAACCGCGCTGCTTGCGGCGATTCGCAATTGGCTGGGTGACGCCGCCCCCACCGAACCGTTCGGCATGGGCGACGATTGCGCAGTGCTCCCTCGCGGCCACGAAGCGCGTCTCGTGACCGTGGATCCGGTTATCTACAAGCGACATTTCGACGACAGCGTGAAACCGCGTGACGTCGGTATCAAACTGCTCAAGCGCAACCTCAGCGATCTTGCAGCCATGGGCGGACGGCCGACCGCCGCCGTGCTCGCGTTGACACTCGATCCACGCACCAGTTTGCGCTGGCTCGAAAACTTTTATCGCGGTCTCGCCGCCTGTGCCCGTCGCTATGGTGTGCCAATCGTCGGCGGCGATATCGCCGAGGCGCCCGATACTGTTTCCGCCAGCCTGACACTTCTCGGCCAACCTGTCGGCCGTCGCGTGCTTGCTCGAAAAGGTGCCGCGCTGCGCGATTGGATTTTCGTCACCGGCACTTTAGGCAACAGCCTGCGCAGCGGTCATCATTTTAAATTTACCCCGCGCTTGGCTGAAGGCGCTTGGCTCGCACAGCAAAAGGAGGTTCGCGCGATGATCGATGTGAGCGACGGCTTGGCGAAAGACATCAAATCGCTCACGCCGCCGGGATTGCATCCCGAAATCGACGCAACCAAGCTACCGCTGCGGCGCGGCGCAGACATAACGGCAGCATTAAGCGATGGAGAAGATTACGAGTTGCTCTTCGTAGTCGCAGCCCGCACCGATCCGGCCGTCTTTGCGCGCAAATGGAAGCAAGCTTTCCCTCGCACCAAGCTCACTTGCCTCGGTCGGTTTGAACCTGCTGGCAGCCACGATGAAAACTCGCTGCGTATGGAGTGCTATCATGGATTCGAACATCTGCACTGAGCTTCGACGCGGCATCAGCACCGGCAGCGCCGAGGAGTCTGAGGCAATCGCCGCGGAATTCGCACGCACGCTGCCCGCCGATACGACGCTCGCGCTGCACGGCGATCTCGGCGCGGGCAAAACAACTTTTGTGCGCGGTTTGGCTCGCGGACTTGGAATCGATGGCTCGATCACGAGCCCGACTTTCGCGCTCTATAATCTGCATCGCGGCAAACGCACACTGCTGCATCTCGACGCCTACCGCATCGAACATCCGCGCGAAGTGGACGATCTATTGCTGGAGGATTTTTTAATCTCTCCGTGGTGCCTCGTCATTGAGTGGCCGGAGAAAATCGAGTCGTGGATTCCGGCCAACGCGCTGCATCTCGAATTCGGCATCGCTCCTGACCAACGGCACACAATCCGCCTGCGTTAAGACAGCCGCACCGCCACGTAATCGCCGGCAAACGTCGCCACGCGGCGATCATTCAGGCGCAATTCCGATTCAAGCTTTACCCGCCCTTTCCCGTAACGGCGCAAGGCGTGGATCAATTTCTCCAGCGCGGTGTTTTCCAAACCCGTGCAATGCGCTGTGAAATCACCGTCAATCGGGAGTTCGTAATCCATCTCGTTGCGTTGAATCACAACGCGACATTCCAAACCGGCGTCACGCAACGCGAAGTGCAACCACGTCCACGCTGCGAGAATCGCCACTGCCGAAGCGCTGCCGCCAAAGACGGTGGCTCGATGATTGACATTGGCCGCTAACGGCGCAGTCAGCACCACTGCGATGGGCTCACATGCTTTGACACCC
>Ga0207868_1000761_pt1 | contig 28975 bp, 24 predicted proteins | sample Passage237B_FD_187370 | JGI IMG/M metagenome (GOLD analysis project Ga0207868, IMG submission 187370) | Cellulose adapted compost microbial communities from Newby Island Compost Facility, Milpitas, CA, USA - Passage2 37B (SPAdes) (version 3) ... | reverse complement strand
GGAAGACTGCCTTCTCTGATGCTCTCGAACATGGTGTGCCCGAACCTTACGGCAGCAACACCCAGAGCATCTACCGCTACATGTCCCGTCCGATCTACGAGGCGCTCGAAACCGACCTCTCCAAGATGTCGTATGACGAACGCATCGCCACCATCGAGAAGTTCCTTGATTCCTCGGTGTATGAAGTCAACACCCGCGTGATGGGCATTCTGACGCCTGAACAGCTGCGCAACCGCCGTATCGTGGCCAGCATTGCTGTGATCGCCATTGTGCTGGTGTTCTCGCTGGGCATGGTACACGTGTGGCGCTACTTCACGTCGGTGGCGGCTCCCTTTGAAGAGAACCGCAACAAGCGTGGTTACATCATTGGCTTTGTCATCCTGGCTCCGGCGTTCCTGCTGACGCTGACGTGGATGTACCTGCCTCTGGTGATGGGGTCGGGCATTGCGTTCACCAACTACCGCCTGGTGATCGAAAGCAAGGTGGTTTACCTCGACAACTTTGCCACAGTGCTCTACGACCCGGACTTCTGGATGGCGCTGGGCCGTACGTTCTACTTTGTGGCCCTGACCATCGGTCTGGGTTTCTGGCCGCCGATCCTGCTGGCCATCCTGCTGGACGAAGTGCCCACAGCGTTTGCCAAGTACTTCTTCCGTACGGTCTTCTACCTGCCTGCGATCGTCAGCGGCGTCATCATGATGTTCCTCTGGAAGCAGCTGTACGATCCCTCCGCCTACGGCGTGCTCAACCAGCTCTACCTGAGCCTGAACATGCTCGATGGCTTCACCGCCACGCTGCTCAAGTGGCTGCTGCTGTTCTTCTGGCTGAGCCTGATCTACATCCTCTTCTGGCTGCCGATCAAGATTGAAGACATGGCCCGCGGCGTGAAGGTCGGCATGTGGGCTGCTGCGGTGGCGCTGCTGGGGGTGACCCTTTGGCCCTTCATCAGCGGCTTCAACGAGCAGGGCATCACCGGCATGGTGGCTCCGCTGGCCGCGACGGTGGGCAGCTTCAACCTCCAGCCGCTGCGCTGGGTGGAATCACCTGGCATGGCCATGGTCTGCGTCGTGATTCCCACGGTGTGGGCCGGCGCCGGTTCAGGCTGTCTGCTTTACCTGGCTGCTCTCAAGACGGTTCCCGATGAACTCTACGAAGCGGCTGACATCGACGGTGCGACCAACTGGCACAAGGTGTTCTACATCACGCTGCCTCGCCTGAAGTACCTGATCGTCATCCAGTTCATCGCGGCGGTAATCGGCGCGTTCCGCGGTGGTACGGACTTCATCCTCGCCCTGACCGGTGGTGGCCCTGCCAACAGCACCACCATCCTGGGCCTGGAAATCTTCATCCGTACCTTCATGGAACTCGAGTTCGGCCTGGGCACTGCCATGGCCTGGCTGCTGGGTGCTCTGCTGATCGGCTTCACCGCCTATCAGCTCAAGATGCTCTCGCAGGCGGAATTCAAGACTGCCGGCCGAAACTGATTCCTCTTTCAAGATTCATTCATCGTAAGAAGAACGATCATGCCGATTATTTCAAAAGTCGAAGCCCGTACATTCAAGGGCAAATTCCTGCAGGGTCTGATCGCCCTCGTGCTGACGCTGGGGGGCATCACGATGATGTACCCCTTCGTGGTCATGCTCGCTGGCTCGCTGCGCAGTGAAATGGACGCTGCAGACCTCGATGTCATTCCTGCCTACTTCCTGGATGACCGCGTGCTGCTGGGTAAGTTTCTGGAGACCAAGTACAACCAGAACACGGCCATGCTCAATGCGGCCCATCTGCATAGCTACTTCAGCTTTCAGGGGGTGAGGATTCCCGAGGGTGACGCCAAGGGTATCGTGCAGCGAGCGAATGACTTCCGCGCTTTCCAGGCGGAAGTGAAGCTGCCTCGCCACTGGCAGAATCTCGGTGGGGTTGAAGCCCGTAAGACGATTCCCGAGAACCTGCGTGTGCTGCGTACAAGGGTGAGGAAGAAGTTCAATGGTGACATCGACGCCTTTGGTCAGTCGATGGGTACTGCTTCCGCAAGCTGGCTGACGCTGGTCCTTCCCACGCCCAAGTGGGAATCCCGTCGATTCGACGACCAGAACAACGTCCTCTATGAAACCTACTTCGAAATGCTCGAAGAGTCCGAGCCTGCTGAAAGGCAGATCATCTCGCTGTCGGGCAGCTTCCTGGAGGCGATGATCCATCCGGTATATGGCCAGACGGGGCTTGATGCCTACAACCAGGCTCATACAGTCAAGCTCAAGAGCTTTGACGACTTCAGGCTGCCTCAGACCGTTCCCGGAACCGATCAGCCTCGCCTGCGTGCGGAGTGGATCGAGTACACCGGCCAGGAGCTCAACGTGTCATTCGTGCTGACACGCAATGTGCCTAATGAACGCTTCCAGCAGTATCTGGAAGCCCAGTACAAGACCATTGATCAGCTCAACTCGACCTGGCATACGAAGTTCACTGGTTTCGATCAGATCGAGCTTCCCACGGGCCAGTGGCTCAAGGGTCCGCAAAGGCAGGACTATCGTGAGTTCCTCAACACGCTCGAGCCCGAGAACCTGATTCTCGCGGGGCCTGAGTTTGCCTACAGGCAGTGGCTCCAGGCCAGGTATGGGACCATCGAAAAGGTCAACGAAGCTCAGGGCACCACGTTTGCCAGCTTCGATGAAATTCCGATGCCCGTGGCTGAGATGGAATATCGCTATGTGGCTGACAACAGCGGCTCGCTGCGTCTGACCTACGCGCTGCGTAACTATATCAACGTGTTCGACGAACTGGCCGGTGAAGGTCGCGTGCTGGTTAACACGCTGTTCTTCTGCATCCTGGCGATCGTGCTGGCTCTGCTGGTCAACCCGCTGGCGGCCTACGCCATGAGCCGCTTCAAGCTGCCCGGGACCTACAAGATCCTGCTGCTGCTGATGGCGACGATGGCCTTCCCGCCCATGGTGACGCTGATTCCGCAGTTCATCATTCTGCGTAATCTGGATCTGCTCAACACCTTCGCCGCGCTGGTGATTCCGCTGGTGGCCAACGGCTACATGGTGTTCCTCCTCAAGGGCTTCTTTGACTCGCTGCCCTCGGAGCTTTATGAAGCCGCCCGTATCGACGGCGCTTCGGAACTGCGCATGTTCTTCCAGATCACCCTGGCACTGAGCCAGCCTGTGCTGGCCGTGCTGGCGCTGATGGTGTTCAACAGTGCGTACACCATGTTCCTTTACGCTCTGCTGGTGGCTCCGAACCAGGACATGTGGCTCATCAGCGTCTGGCTGTATCAGTTCCAGACCCGATCCAACATGGGCGGCGTGTTCGCGGCCGTGGTGGTGTCCAGCATCCCCACGCTGCTGATCTTCCTCTTCGCTCAGCGCGTGATCATGCGTGGTATCGTGGTTCCTACCGAGAAGTAATTCACGGTAGAGCCCTGGTGCTCATCGAAAAAAACACCGGCCTGGGTCGCATGACTCAGGCCGGTTTTGTTTTTTTACAGGCAGGATTCGAAGGAGCAGGGCGCTGCGTGCGTCGTTACTTCCAGAGGGCATGAAAGTGGTGCACCGGGCCCTTGCCCTTGCCCACATCAAGCTGGTCGGCTGCAGCGAGTGAAGCGTGCAGATAAGCCTTGGCCTGGCGTACGGCTTCGACCATCTCCATGCGCGTCAGCAGCGCCGCCACTGCAGCGGCCAGCGTGCAGCCTGTCCCATGCAGATGCGTCGTAGCCAGTCGGGGGGCGGGCAGGTCGATGGTCTGGCCCTGACCATACAGCAGGTCGGTGCTCATGGGGCTATTGAGATGTCCACCCTTGAGAAGCACCCACGGCGAGCCGAGCTCACTCAAACTGCCAAGCATGTCGCGCATGGCTTCGAGCGAGCTTGGGGCTGGCCTGCCCAGCAGCAGACCTGCTTCGGGCAGGTTGGGCGTGATGATGCTGGACATGGGAACCAGCCGATCGCGGATGGCGCGAATGGTATCGGGCGACAGCAGTGGGTCGCCACTCTTGGCGGCCATCACCGGATCGAGCACGATGATTGAAGGCTTCCAGTGGTTCAGGCGGTCGGCTACGACATTGGCCAGCTCGACGGTGGCCAGCATGCCGATCTTCACTGCGTGAACGGTGACGTCTTCAAACACTGCGTCGATCTGATCGGCCACGAAGGCCGTGTCGAGCGTCTTGAAGCTGCGGACGCCCTGCGTGTTCTGGGCTACAACTGCAGTGATGGCCGACATGCCATACACGCCCAGAGCAGAGAAGGTCTTCAGGTCGGCCTGGAGCCCGGCGCCTCCCGAGGGGTCGGTCCCGGCGATGGTCAGTACGTTGGCGATCACGCTGGTTTTCCTTGGTCACCGTTGCACAGGAAACACTGAAAATACGATGCGAAGAGGTGATTCTGCCCATTGCCTCGCATTCGTCAAATGGCCAGGTTGAAGGATGTAGTTGAGGCCCGTCGGGCCTGCCTGAATGAGTGTCTGACGCCAGAGGGGAGAGGAATATGATCGTGGAGGAATAGTTGTGCTGACCAGCCAGAGTCTGTGCATCGCCGCCGAGACTGGCCATGATGATGCCCGTGTATGGCAGACAGGCAATATGTTCCCAATCGCATTATCATGGCGGATTGAGTATAAGTTCATGCTCAAATGTCATGAAATACGACAATCCGGGGGAATCCAGCGTTAAATTTGCGGATTTTCCTTCATTTAAGACGATCAGATCTCCGAATGCCTGCTTCCAAGCTACAATACCAGTCTGTGAGATATGCCGCTGTATTGATCCTGTTACTGGCTGCAGTTACTGCGTGTTCGTCCAAGTCTCGCATGGACCGGCTCGATGAGCAGGTTGCCCGGATGATTCGCGACCAGCAGACCCAGACACTGGGCCCTGATGCGCCCCTCGAAGACCGTCCGCTGAGCCAGGCGAGCGATCTGCGCTATCCTGCGAAGGATGCCTACAACTACACGCCTGCGACGGTCAACCCTTCAGCTCGTGAACTCCCCGCCAGACACGCCACAGAAACGGGCAAAGCCGATGCCCAGGGCACGGTTCAGATGCCCATTGCGCTCTCGGCGGTAGAAGCCATGGCGGACAATGTGCTGGAACTCGACCTGCAGGGAGCGCTGGCTACAGCGCTGACCCACAGCCGGGATTATCAGAGCCGCCGCGAAGACCTCTACCTTTCCGCATTGACGGTGCTGGCTGAGAAGCATCTGTGGGGACCGCGATTTTTCTCCACGGTTTCCGGTCTGGTTTCGGGCACGCCTGAAGATGGTGAACACGATCAGGCCCTGTCGGTCATTACCCGCATGGGCGTGACGCAGCGTCTGCCTTATGGCGGAACGGTCTCGGCCACTGCGCTGGTTGATTTCGTTCGTCTGCTCAAGGACACCTCCAACGGTGCGGGCGAAGGTCAGGATGCCGCGCTGCAGCTTTCCCTCAGGCTGCCACTCATGCGTGGCTCGGGCCAGGTGGCACGCGAAAATCTCATTCAGACCTATCGTGATCTGATCTACGCCACACGCAGCTTTGAAAACTTCCGCCGGGAGTTTCTGCTGACGGTTTCGACCCGCTATTTCGATCTGCTTCAGAACCAGTCGCAGATTGCCAACCTCCAGCGTCAGGTCAACAATCTGGAATGGCTCAGCCGACGCATCCAGGCCATGGCCGATGCAGGCAGGCAACCTCTGTTTGAAGTCCAGCGTGCCCAGCAGCAGGTGCTCTTTGCCCGCAACAACCTGCTCAACGCGCAGGAGAGCTACAGCACGAGTCTGGATGCGTTCAAGATTCTGCTGGGGATCGACATGACCCAGCCTGTGAAGATTGTTCCTTCGGAAGTGGTCATTCCTGAGCCTGAGCTCGAAGTGACTGCGGCGACGAACACAGCCTGGAATTTCCGCCTCGATCTGCAGACCGCAGCCGATCAGGTGCTCGACGCTCAGCGTCGCCTGGAAGTGGCCCGCAATGGTCTGCTGCCCGATCTGGACATTGTTGGCGATATCACCCTCAACACCGATCCCACCGAGAAGTATGAACGCCTGCGTTTCGACCCGGGCTACAGCTCCTACTCTGCGGGCATTGTGCTGGGCATTCCGCTGGACCGCAGGCTGGAAGAGATCGGCGTCCGTCGGGCGCAGGTGAGTCTCGACCGTGCTCAGCGTGCCCATATGCTGATGCGTGACCGCGTGGCTCAGCAGGTCAGGCAGTCGCTGCGAAGCATCAGCCAGGCCCGCTTCACGCTTGAGATTCAGAACCAGAACATCAACATGGCCCAGAAGCGTCTGGAAGGTGTGGTACTGCGGCTGGCCAATCTGGCCCCGCGTGACTTCACCGACGCCGAAAGCGACTTGCTCGAAGCCCGTAACCGCCGCGACCGCGCCTTGCGTGATCTGCGTGTGAGCGTGCTGCAGTATCTGCTCGACACCGGTCAGTTGCGTGTTGATGCCAGGGGCCAGTGGCAGATGCCCGCAGGCCTGGTACCTGTGGCTGATCCGCTTGAAGGCGCCCAGAATGATGGACCGGGTGAAATCCTCCGCCGGGCCGATGCTACTACGGGCCAGCCCACTGCGGCCCGGAACCCGGCCGCTGCGGGGGCGACCGCTTCGCAAGACTGATTGATTCGATGGAGATTGCACCGTGAACCCCTCGACTGATTCCAACAAGCTCACTTCCTCCGCTGCCCGTTTGCGTGGCAAGGTCATGCCTGCAACGCTGGCCGTGGTGGCCATCATCGCGCTGGGGGGCATCATCTGGGGCGTGGTGACCATGGCTGGCAGCGGTGATGCTGCCCAGTCGGGCGATGTCCGCACCGCCGGTCCCGTCTGGTTTGATGTCAAGAAGATCAATCTTGAACTGGCTCTGGTGGCCAGCGGCGAACTGGAAACCAAGCGCAAGGTCGAAATCAAAAGCCAGGTTGAAGGCGTGACCACGATTGTGGAAGTGGTTCCCGAAGGCTCCTACGTCAAGCAGGGCGATGTACTGATGCGCCTGGCCGACGACGACATCCGCACCCGCATTGAGCAGGAACAGCTCAACCTGGAACAGGCCCGTGCGGACCATGTGTGGGCGCAGCAGACGCTGGCCATCGATCAGACCGACGCTGAAAGCCAGCTGCGTGCAGCCCAGGTGAAGCTCGATCTGGCCAAGCTGGATCTGGCCAAGTGGGAAAGCGGTGACGATCCTCAGAAGATCCGCGAACTGAATCTGGCTCTGGAAAAAGCCAAGCGTACTCTCACGCGTGATAAGCGCGACCTTGAGCTTTCCATGCAGCTTTACGATCAGAAGTTCATCAGTCTGAGCGAACTGGAAGACGACCAGATCGCGGTGATTGAGTCGGAAAACGCACTCAAGACGGCCACGCAGGCCATTGCGATCTACAACAACTACACGCGTCCCAAGGAACATCAGAAACTGCTTTCCGATGTCGCCCAGGCCGAGGAAGAACTCCAGCGCACCAAGCATCGCACCCAGAGCAACCTGGCCCGTTCGCAGGCTAACCTGGTGACGCGTACGCGTACGCTGCGCATCCGCGAGGAGCGTTACCAGAAGCTGCAGGAACAGCTGCAGGCCACGGTGATTACCGCTCCCAAGGATGGTCTGGTGGTCTATGGCACCACGGTGGGCTCACGTAACCGCCGTTCCGATCCTATTGCTCAGGGCAGGCAGGTTCGCCTCAATGAACTGCTGATCGTCCTGCCTGACGTCAACGAAATGGTGGCATCGGTCAAGATCAATGAAACCATGATGCCCATGATCAAGCTGGGCCAGGTGGCCAATGTGACCAGCGACTTCCGTCCCGGGAAGATCATGGAAGGCAGGGTCGCACAGATCGGCGTGATGGCCGAAGATGGTGGCTGGTTCAACCCCGACGTGCGTGAATACGCCGTGCGTATTGATCTGCCCCCGGGTATCGACGACACGCTCAAGCCGGCCATGCGATGCTCGGCCCGCATCATGGTGGGGCAGCTGGATGACGTGATTGCAGTGCCCCTGCAGGCCGTGATCACCGAAGGCCGCAGCCGCTATGTCTACATTCCTGCCAGCGGTGGCAAGGTTCAGCGTCGCATGGTCACCATCGGGCAGAACAACGAGTCGATGGTGGAGATCAAGTCAGGGCTGGAAGAAGGGGACCGCGTGCTGCTGCGTCGGCCTCGCCCGGGCGAGCTGCTCAACCCCTCCGATGCCCCGGGCACGCTTGAAGAAGCTGCTCCGCAGGAGGACGCCCCTCGCAAGGCTCCCGCCGACGGCATGTCCGCTGCCCGTCCTGAGGCCAGCAAGGGGGCTGGTGAGCAGGCGAACACCGCTTCTACGGAGACGGATAAAGTTGCCTCGGGCGACCAGGCTCAGGGGGAGCCCCCTCGCCGGCGCTCGCCCAACGGGCCTCGCCGGTCCAGGCCGGATGGTCAGGGGGCTCAGCCTCAGCCCACTGAAACCACCACGCCATAATGGTAGGGGGAAGTTGTTTTCCCTCATTTGCCATTGACATACAGTTTGGGTTATAATGCACGACTCGGTCCGAGATGGATATCGGTCGTATCGATTTAGCTTTCAGCCAACAGGTGAATCATGGCACATAAGAAGGGTCAAGGCAGCACGAAGAACGGTCGCGATTCGAACCCGCAGTACCGCGGCGTGAAGCTCTACGGCGGGCAGTTTGCCAAGGCCGGCAGCATCATCATCCGCCAGTGCGGCAGCCCGTTCAAGGCTGGTCAGTTCGTTGGAACCGGTTCGGACTACACCCTGTTCGCCACCAAGGCGGGCATCGTTGAGTTCCAGGGCCGTCGCGTCCACATCCGTCCCCAGGAACAGGCCTGAGTCTTTCGAGTCGGATACTCCTGCCCCGATCTATCGTGATCTTCAGGTGGGCGACCCGGCTTCACGCTCAGGTGCATGATTCTGACGGATCATCCCTACGTATTCTGCGAAAGACGGACGTCCCCAAGGCGTCCGTCTTTATTTCACTGGCAGGCCGATCATTCCCGCCTGTCTTTCGTCTGGCCGAGATAATACATCTCGTGCCCCATGCGCCCTGTATCGGGCCTCATCCTCTTACGTAGATTGATCACCATGCTTGTCGATTCAGCCGTCATTGAAGTCCAATCAGGCAAGGGTGGCGACGGCAGAGTCGCTTTCCGACGCGAAAAGTACATCAACAAAGGTGGTCCCAACGGCGGTGACGGGGGCAACGGCGGCAGCGTCTACCTCGTAGCCGTGGCGGGCATCGATACGCTGCTGGACTTCTCGGGCAGGCATCACTGGGCAGCCCAGGATGGTGAGATGGGTGGTCCCAAGCAGAAGCATGGGGCCAATGGCGAAGACCTCTACATCCGCGTACCTCCGGGAACCCTGATCTACGACAACCAGACCGGCGAACTGCTGGGCGATCTCGATGAAGCAGGCAAGACCCTGCTGGTGGCTCAGGGGGGCCGAGGCGGCTTTGGCAACGAGCACTTCAAGTCGCCCACCAACCAGACGCCCACCACAGCCAGCCCAGGTGAACCGGGCGAAAGCCGTGAGATCCGCATGGAGCTCAAGCTCATCGCCGACATCGGTCTCATCGGTCTGCCCAACGCGGGCAAGAGCACGCTGCTGTCGCGTATTACTGCGGCCAGGCCCAAGATCGCTTCGTACCCCTTTACCACCCTCGAGCCCAATCTAGGCATCGTGGAGTTGTCCACGGATCGTCGAATGGTCGTGGCGGATATTCCCGGTCTGATCGAAGGGGCTCACACAGGTAAGGGGCTGGGCATTGCGTTTCTGCGTCACGTGGAACGCACGCGACTGCTGGTGCACCTGCTTGAACTCGAGCCGGCCGACGGGTCGGACCCCATCAAGAACTATCACACTATCCGTCAGGAACTGGCGGGCTATTCGGAAGAACTGGCCCGCAAGCCTCAGATCATCTGCCTGAGCAAGATGGACCTGCTGCCAGGCGAGCACGATACGCAGACTGCCATCGAGCTCATCCGTCAGGAGCTAAAGATTCCCGTGCTGGCCATCAGCGCCGCCAGCGGGAAGGGTATTCCTGAACTGCTCGAAGCCTGCTGGGAAGCCCTGCATGGTGCTCGACCTGATGTCCAATGAGTCTGCCCTGACTTCCACGCCACTGTTGTTTTGAAAGTGCAATCATGAAAGTCAATCTTCTGGCGATCAATGTTGGCAATACCCGCACCCAGGTGGGGACGTTTCATCAGGGCAAGCTGGAGCAGTCGCAGAGCGTCCCTTCGGGCGACGTGGCTCAGCTCAAGCAGGCGCTGGAACAGTGCTACAAGATCATAGCTGAAGAGAGTGATGTCTTTGTCCTGATGGCTTCGGTGAACGCCAATGGCGCCCAGGCCGTCGAGCAGGCTGCTGCCGGCGTGATTGATAAGCCCATCCGCCGGGTGGAAAAGGACATCCCTATCCCTGTGGGCAGGCAGCTGGACCGCGAAACCATTGTGGGTGAAGACCGACTGCTCAACGCCGCCGCCGCCTACGCCGTACTCAAGCAGACATGCATCGTCGTGGACGCGGGGACTGCGGTCACCATCGATCTCGTGGATGGCGAAGGCACGTTCCACGGCGGCGCGATTGCTCCTGGCGCCAGGCTCATGCTAAGCAGCCTGCATCAGCACACGGCCCAGTTGCCTGAGGTGACGCTGGAAAAGCCGCTTGAGCCGATCGGCCACAACACCGTCGAAGCGATGCGCACTGCCATCTACCACGGCTTGCGCGGGATGGTTCGGGAACTCACCGAACAGTACGCAGAAAACATCGGAACCTACCCGCTGGTCATCGCAACCGGTGGTGACGCGCAGCTGCTTTTCGAAGACTACGAGCTCATCGATCGGGTGGTTCCCGATCTGACGCTCATCGGTTTGCGTGTGACGCTTGAAGCTTATCTGCGCGAAGATGAATGAATGTTGGTTTCTTCGCCCAGTGGTCTGTCTGGGCTCAATGCCCCTGCGGAGTGAGTGATGGACGAGCATCCAGTCATGAACAATGATCTGGAACAGGAGCAGGACCTGCCCGCCATGGACCCTGCCCGCACGCTGGCGGTGCTTCGCGTGCTCTGGGCGCTACTGCTGCTTGGACAGGTGGTGCTGGTCATCATCGCCGCAGTCATCATGCGTTCTGCGAAGAATCAGCTGATTGATGAAGAGTCGGCCTGGCAGGTGTTTGGCGTGACCGCCTCGATGATGGTGATCAATATTCTCATTGGCTCGTACCTGCGTAACCAGATCTACAAGCGTCATTGGCAGAGCGATGTCGTCAAGCCTGCGGGCTACTTCTTTGGCAACATCGTGATGCTGGCGCTGCTGGAGAGCGTGGTGCTGCTTTCCATTGTGCTGTGCATCCTCAGGCTCTCGTTCTGGCCATGGATGCTTCCGGGGCTGGTGACGCTGGGGGTGTATCTGGTGAATTTCCCTCATGGCGGGCCGATGTTTCCTGCCTCGGTTCAAGTGACGAAAGACAAGGCTGCTTCATGATGGCTGGTGCGACGACAGCAACCACAACGCTCTCTCTGCTGACTGCGCCGACGCCCGGTGCTGTGGCGATTCTTCAGCTGCAGGGGCAGGGCGTGACAGATCTGCTGGCTAAACTCACCGGCCGCGCATCGTTTCCTGCCCGCCGGGCGGTGCTCTGCGACTTTGCAGGCATTGACCATGGTCTGGTCATTGTCTGGCGTGACAACTGGGCGCAGCTCATGCCTCATGGCGGTCCACGCGTGGTTCAGAAACTGATGGATCACTGCCTGTCGCTGGGCGCAGCATCAGGCGACCCGGCCACCACCAGCACACGCCAGCTTTACCCTGAAGCGACGAGTCAGATTGAAGCCGACGTTCTGGCCGCCATCGCCCGGGCCAGCAGCCCTGCAGCAGTCGATGCGCTGCTGGTTCAACCCAGGCTCTGGTGGGAATCACTGGTCAAGCTCACGCAGCTCTCCGACGCCATTATTCAGCAGACCCTCGAACACAGCAGGCAGTTGCAGCATCTGCTTGAGCCGCCAACCATCGCGGTTCTGGGCAGGCCCAACGTGGGCAAAAGCACGCTCACCAACGCCATGCTGGGCAGCACTGCCAGCATCGTGGCGGACATGCCTGGCACAACGCGCGACTGGGTGGCAGGCATGACACAGATCCACGGCCTGGCCGTGCGCTGGCTTGATACGCCCGGCGTGCATGAGAGCGATGACATGATCGAACAGCAGGCTATCGCGATGTCACGCCAGGTGATTCAGCAGGCGGATGTCGTCGTGGCGGTGCGCGATCCGCAGATAGACTGGCCCGACAGCTCCGCCATCGGCCGACCGATTGATCTGTGGGTCATGAACAAGAGCGATCTGCAGAATGGCGAGGTTGCCACCTATCAGACCGGCCGAGAAAAGGATTTCCCGCTGTGCATCAGCGGTCGAGAAAACAAGGGGCTGACCGAGCTGGGGCAGGCCATTCTGCGTCAGCTTGGCCTGCAGGACCTGCAGACCGTGGGCAAAGTCAATAAAGGCATCTGGGCCTTCAATGATCTGCTGCGCGAAGGACTGCTCAAGCGCGATCTGGCGACCCTGCGAGCGTATGTCACACCTTCACCAGTAGCCTGAATCTGCCTTCAATCTCTGCTCTCTAGATACTCCACGTCCTTGCGATGCAGTGACGCCAGCGGCTCGCTGATGGGGGCCGACAGTCGTCCTTGCAGGATGGTCCGGCCTGCTATGGTCACGATGCCCCAGTGGTCGTTCACCACCTCCAGCTTGAACAACGGCGGGGCATCGGCGGGCAGCAGTTCTCCAGTTGGCCAGGCGAGAATCTCAATCGCATGGAAGGGAAGAGTCGGTGATCGGGCTGTATCGAGATGATGCGACAGGGTGATCTCTCCGACCGGCTTGAGTGTGCTATCCAGCGCGGAAAGCGGTGTAATCTGCAGATTTTCAAACGTCTGAACGATCAGCCTGGCTTCGTCTGAATCGGCTTCAATCTTCACTTCATGTACAGGCGGGGCGCTGCGGCCCTGTCCTCCCTGAAGCTGGCGAAAGACAAACCGTGGTTCCTTGGGCAGCAGCTTGTGCACGCTGGCGGGGCTGTTCTGCCATCGCTGATAGTTGGACTGTGCGCGGTAGTAGATGAGCCCTGCGAATACGCCGCAGAGAATCAGGACATTGAGCGTGATACCGAACCTGCTCATGATTGGCGAGCTTCCCGAAAGTCACGAGGCGAAAAGAAAAACGCCATGACAGCGTGAACTGTCATGGCGTGGATTGTAGCGAATTGCTGGCGAGGATTACTCAGACTTCTGGTTGCCCGCATCGCTGGCGATGCTTGAACGCATGGCGGTGTCGGACTGGATGTTTCGCATCTTGTAGTAATCCATGATGCCCAGGTTGCCCTGGCGGAACGCCTCGGCCATGGCCTTGGGCACTTCGGCTTCGGCGAGCACGACCAGTGCCCGGTTCTTCTGGCCTTCGGCGCGGTATTCCTGTTCCTGAGCCACGGCCATCGCGCGGCGCTTTTCGGCTTCGGCCTGGAAGCGGCGTTTGTCGGCTTCGGCCTGGTCACCCTGCAGCTTGGCGCCGATGTTTTCACCGACGTCGATGTCGGCGATGTCGATCGAGAGAATCTCGAAGGCCGTCCCGGCATCCAGACCCTTCTGAAGCACGGTCTTGGAGATGCGGTCGGGATTTTCAAGCACGGCTTTGTGGTTAGGCGACGAACCGATGGTGGTGACGATACCTTCACCCACGCGGGCGATGATGGTTTCTTCCGTTGCACCACCGATCAGGCGGGCGATGTTGGAACGCACCGTCACGCGGGCCTTGGCTTTGAGCTGGATGCCATCCTGCGCGACAGCGTCGATGGTCGAGCGGCCGCTGGTGTGAGGGTTGGGCACGTCGATGACCTTGGGGTTCACCGAGGTCTGAACAGCGTCGAGAATGTCACGGCCGGCTAGGTCGATGGCGCAGGCGGTATCCCAGGGCAGGTCGATGCGGGCACGGTCGGCAGCGATCAGCGCGGTGATCACCGAAGGCACGCGACCACCCGAAAGATAGTGGGCTTCGAGCTGGTTGGTCGACACATTCAGACCGGCTTTGACCGCACGAATGCGCGACAGCACGATTGTGCGCGGGTCTACCTTTCGGAACTTCATCCCGATCAGGTCAAACATGCTCACGCTGGCGCCTGACAGCTTGGCCTGAATCCACAGGTTGATGAACTGGCCGGCCAGTGTCAGAAGCACCAGGACCACCAGCGCAACAACGATAAGAATGACTATCAGCGCACCTTTGGCAATATCGCCAAGCAGAGGTGTCAGTGGAAGATAAGGAATGGACATTGAGGTTCCTCCAGAAGCATTGCGTCATTGAGGTCTAAGTGACTGACGAACAGTTGTTGAGCGTTATGATGACTTGTTACAGGCCATAGGACAAGTGATTCAGACTAAGTGTGTTGAATTTCTTCAATACTCCTGTCCTCTCGCAGATGCTTACGATATCACGACCTGTGCTCAGGCGTGTGATTTCAATCTTCACCCGTCTGACAGCGGATTCTTCATCCACAGACTGGTTCGATAAAACATCAACATGAGAATCAGGCAGCGGTCAGCTTACTCACTGACAGCATCATGTCAGTAGTCTGGGACGCATGGACAATCTGAAAGTTCCAATGGGCGTATAATGCATTAGAAATAAATGACAGATTTCGACAGGAAGGATTCCACGTCATGCGCGCCATTGTCACCGGTCAGGTTGGGATTGATAAGAAGAGCTTTCTTACGGGGGTTGAAAACCTGGCGGCGCAGCGCGGGCCGGCGCTGAGTGTGTATCACGTGGGCGACCGCATGTACGCCGAGGCTCACGACGTGCGGCCGGGGCGTATCCTCGACCTGTCACTGTCTCGACTGGGCTCGCTGCGACGGGCCGTGTTCCGCGACATTATCGCTGAATCCAAAGGCAAGAAGCACATCGCCGTCAACACGCATGCCACCTTCCGCTGGCGTCATGGTCTGTTCTCGGCGTTTGATTTTGATCAGCTCAAGCAGCTTGAGCCTGACATGCTCATCTGTCTGGTGGATAACATTGAGGTGGTTCATCACCGCCTGCATCAGGAACACAAGATCGACGCCACGCTCAAGGATTTGATGGTCTGGCGTGAAGAGGAGATCATGACCACGCGTCTGGTCGCACAGGCGCTGGGCATTTCCAGGCATTTCTACGTGCTGCCTCGCGGGCGCAATCAGGATGACTGTGACGCGGCATGGAAGCTGATCTACCGTTACGACATGCGCAAGGTGTATCCGTCGTTCCCCATGACCCACGTGGCCAACATGCCCGAGGTGATTGCGGATATCGATCGTTTCCGCGCGACACTGGCCAGGCATTTCATCACCTTTGATCCTTTTGAGATCGGCGAGAAGAACCTGCTTGACCTTGCTCTGGCTGCAGCGCGGGAAGGGCGGGATTTTATTGATGCGCCGATCAATCTGCCCGGCTGGCCTTCGTCGATTCCAGTGTCGGTCAAGCAGATTCTGGAAGTGGCCGGCGACATCGACGGGCAGATCTACATGCGCGACTTTGAACTGATCGATCAGTCTGACATGATCGTCAGCTATATCCCCGAACTTCCGGGCGGCCTGCCTGGATTGTCGTCAGGTGTGGAGCGCGAACTGCATCACGCCTTCGAGCATGGTAAGGAAGTGTACGTGGTGTGGAAGCCCAGCCGGCAGCCCAGCCCGTTTATCACCGAGACGGCGACCCGCGTGTTCCGATCCGTCGATGAAGCACTGAACTACTTTGAATCCCAGGGCATGTTCAGCCAGCAGACGCTGTTCGGGCATTGATGCAGAAGTCTGCTGATCTTGCGTAATACAGGCACGTCGTTCCTGCGCAAGCTGGAATCTATCGTCAATTCATTCGCTGTGCGCAAGATCAGTGGATGCCCGCTTTCGCGGGCATGACGGAGGAGCGACGTAGCTGGTCTGTCTGCTGACCCGGATTACTTCTTCACCTTCGCTGCTTCATCCAGCAGCAGGGCGAGTGTACGCATACCCAGCTCGTAGCAGCTGAGGTTGAACTTTTCATTGGGCGAATGCAGGCCGTCGTCGTTCAGGCCAAAGCCGACGAGGATGCTGTCGAGACCAAGGATGGTCTTGAAGTCGCCCACGACGGGGATCGTGGCACCTTCGCGCACCAGGACTGCGGGCTTGCCAGTCGTGGTATTGACCGCAGCCTGAGTGGCTGCGATGAAGGGGGAACTGGTGGGGGTCATCACTGGGGTGGCATGGCCCAGATCCTGAATTTCCCAGCGGCAGCCATGCACGTCATGACTGCGCAGCCAGGCTTCAAACGCCGTGGCAATCTTCTTCGGGTCCTGATTGGCAGCGAGTCGGAATGACACCTTCGCACCGGCGTAGGAGGGAATGACGGTTTTGGCCCCCTTGCCACCATAGCCGCCGAACAGGCCATTGATATCGCACGATGGCCTGGCCCACTTGCGCTGGAGCGTGGTGAAACCTGCTTCGCCATGAGGCGTATCCACGCCGATGGGCGTAAGCAGATCGCGCATTTCATCGAAGCCCAGGGCTTCCCATTGTTTGACTTCCTCAGGATTCAGCGGAGCTACATCGTCATAGAAGCCGGGGATGGTCACACGGTTCTGATCGTCGAACAGCTTGCCCAGCACGCGGGTGAGCTGCACGCAGGGGTTGGCCAGCGTTCCGCCATAGACGCCTGAGTGGAGATCGCGGTTGGAGTTGTGCAGCCTGACGTCGAAGTAAAGCAGGCCACGCAGCGCATACGTGATAGCCACGGTGGAGGGGTTCCACATCGTGGTATCGCAGATGAGCACCACATCGGCCTGGCTGAGCTGCTGCTTGTGCGTTTCGAGGAACGGGCGCAGATGGTGTGAGCTGGTTTCCTCTTCGCCTTCGATGACAACCGTCACGCGTACGGGCAGCTTGCCTTTGGCGATGCGCCAGGCTCGCAGGGCTTCGATGAACGCCATGACCTGCCCCTTATCGTCCGATGCGCCGCGGGCGTAGATGGCTCCGTTGCGGATTGTCGGCTCGAAAGCGGGCGTCACCCACTGGTCCACCGGGTCAGGCGGCTGCACGTCGTAATGGCCATAGAAGAGAATATGCGGAGCGTCTGCATGCAGATGGTCCGCTGCGTTGTCCGCCATCACGATCGGGTGGCCGCCGGTGGCGTGCACCTTCGACTGCAGCCCGGCCTGGGTGAGCAGATCGCTGACCTCCTGGGCCGCCTGCTGAACTTGCGGAGCGAACTGCGGATCGGCGCTGACGCTGGGAATGGCCAGGAGCTTCATTAGACGGTCGATGCTGCCTTGCTGGTCACGGGCCAGCTGATCGAGTACGGCCTGGGGCATGGGGTTACTTTCTCAATCGCAGGGGAAACAACTCAGGGCGAATCAGGACTTCACATCGAACTCAATCTGCAGCTCGCCATTTTCCTCACGGATGGCAAACGTGCGAACGGGGATGTCATCCTCGTAATCCACATTCTTGCCCGACTTGATATCGAAGCAGTAGCCATGGTAGGGGCAGATCAGCGTTCGGCCGGCCAGTGCGCCGTCCGCCAGAGGCAGACCCGCATGCGGGCAGACGTTTTCGATGGCGAAAAGCTCACCACCCTGATTGAAAAGAATCACGTGGTGGCCTTCCACCTCAACGCACTGACGCTGGCCCGGGGGAAGATCTTTACTGGGTGCAACGGTGATCCATCTGGTCATCGGCGAAGTCCTGTCTTAGGATGCATAGTATGCTCAAGCAGAATCTTAGCCATTATCGTCAGGCCCTGCAGCCTCTGATCGAACAGACTCTCCTGACTGTTCCCTCCACCATTGAACCCTCCAGCCTGTGGCTGGCGGCAGTCCCGGCCGAGGCCTTGCTCAATCCCGCAGGCATGCAGGGCTATGCCTTGTCATTGACCCTTGAGGAACTGACACGCAATACCGCCCGCACGCTGGCGGACTCTGCGGGCCATCGTCGGCCGATCTATTTCCTGCTGGCACTGCATCTGACCCTGCGAGCCTTCAAAGCGAAGAATCAGTTGCTGCCTGGAGAAGCTCAAAAGCTGGTGGCTGATCTGACTGTTTCTCTGCAGGGGGCAGATGACCCTGTCGATCTGAAGCTCTGGCGTCTGCTCTGCCTGGCAGATGCCGTGGCCATTGGTGCATCGACGACACTGCCATCGGAGATTGTGTCGCAGACCCTGCAGGCCATTACACCGCCGGGGCGTTATGGATCCCTGCATTACCACGATCCTGATGAATCGCTCGACGCCTGGACCTATCGCGAACTCATCGGCCTGCATGCGCTCTATGGTCTGGCACAGGTGACGGGCGATGCCTCGCTGCTGGAGCATGCTGCGCGCGTGGTGCGTCATCACGTGGAAAACACCCAGCCTGACAACACGACCAACCAGCCCTGGGCGCTGGCGGCGTTTCTGACGCTGGGCGAAGACACCAGCTTTGCGGATCAGCAGCTGCATGATGCCACCACCCAGGGCAGCAGCCTGCAGTCCGCCAAGGCTCCGGGGCTGGTGGCAGGGCTGCTTCTGGCTGACGCATGGTGTGATCTGGCTGTCAGTTAAGAGGAGACCTCACTGTTGGATGACCTGAAAGAACAAGGATAAAAATCAAAAAAGACAAAATATTATTTTATTCTGTTGTTTTACGGACATGTTTATCCGATATACTTGGCAGGCAGGGGTGTCCCTTTCCGGGTCGCAGGCTCAGCGTGCATGGACCCACTGCCACAATGCCTGAATAAGGCAGGAGTTTGCGACCATGACGTATACCAGAATCCTACAAGGCGAAGTCTTCCGTCACCCGGGCGTCAGCCTGGCGGACGAGCAGGAGAACATCGCCCGCAAACTCACCCGCAACAGCAAACTGCTGCAGTGGGTTCATGAGATGGTCGACCTGTGCCAGCCTGACATCGTGCACTGGTGTGATGGTTCAACCCAGGAGTACGACTTCCTGGCCGGGCAGATGGTGGATCTGGGTACGTTCATCAAGCTCAATGAAGAGCTTCGTCCTAACAGCTATTTCTGTCGCAGCGACCCGGCCGACGTGGCCCGCGTGGAGGATCGCACGTTCATCTGCTCGCGGAGCCACCGCGACGCCGGGCCGACGAATAACTGGCGCAGCCCGACGGAAATGCGCTACATGCTTGAGGATCTCTTCGCCGGCTCCATGAAGGGGCGGACGATGTACATCATCCCTTACAGCATGGGGCCAGTGGGCTCACCGATTTCCAAGATCGGTATTGAGATCACCGATTCGCCTTACGTCGTGGTGAGCATGCACATCATGACCCGCGTGGGCACGAAGGTGCTCGAAGCGCTGGGCGATACCGGTGACTTCTGCAAAGGTCTGCATTCGGTGGGCATGCCTCTGGAAGGCGATGCACACGATGTGCCCTGGCCATGCAATCCCGACAAGAAATACATCGTGCACTTCCCCGAGTCGCGCGAAATCATGAGCTATGGCTCAGGCTACGGCGGTAACGCGCTGCTGGGTAAGAAGTGCTTTGCGCTGCGTATTGCCTCAGTCATGGCCCGCGATGAAGGCTGGCTGGCTGAGCACATGCTCATCCTCAAGCTCACTGATCCACAGGGGAAGGTGATCTACGTCGCAGCCGCGTTCCCCAGTGCCTGTGGTAAGACGAATCTGGCCATGATGGAGCCCACGCTCCCGGGCTGGAAGGTTGAAACGGTGGGGGACGACATCGCCTGGATGAAGTTCGGCGATGATGGCCGACTCTACGCCATCAATCCTGAAGCAGGCTTCTTCGGTGTCGCACCCGGGACGAGCATGAAGAGCAATCCCAACGCGATGCACACCTGTCATCGTGATGCCATCTTCACCAACTGCGCCCTGACGCCTGAAGGCGATGTGTGGTGGGAGGAGATGACCGATGACAAACCACAACTGTTAACCGACTGGCTTCGCCGGCCATGGACGCCTGAATCGCCGCGCAAAGCTGCTCATCCGAATGCTCGTTTTACCGCTCGTGCGGAGCACTGCCCGGTCATTGCACCCGAATGGCAGGATCCGCAGGGCGTGCCCATCTCAGCGATTCTCTTTGGCGGCCGACGTGCGTCGGTGGTCCCGCTGGTGATGGAAGCGCGGTCCTGGCAGCATGGCACATTCCTGGGGTCCACCATGGCTTCGGAAAAAACCGCAGCCGCGGCGGGGAAGGTCGGGGTTCTCCGTAGAGATCCGATGGCCATGCTGCCTTTCTGTGGCTACCACATGGGCGACTACTTCGCTCATTGGCTCAAGATCGGTCAGAAGCAGGGGGCGAAACTGCCTGCGATCTACTACGTCAACTGGTTCCGGAAGGATGCGAAGGGGAAATTCCTCTGGCCGGGCTATGGCGAGAACAGCAGGGTGCTCAAGTGGATCTTCCAGCGCGTGACCGGACAGGTGGGCGTTGATGAGACAGCCATTGGCAATCTGCCTCGCCAGGGCGATCTGGATATCAGTGGGCTGGATATTGATCCTGTAGCGCTGCGTGAACTATTCAAAGTTGATGTGGCGGGCTGGAAATCGGAACTGCCCCTGATTGAAGAACACTTCGCCCAGTTTGGCGATCGCCTGCCAGCAGGGCTGACCGAAGAACTCCGGGAACTCGAGAAACGACTGCAGTCCGCTTCCTGAAGCGGCAGGGCAGCCAGGCTGCCCGCGACAATTAAATGTTCACTGCCCCCGCGCCGTTTATCCCCCCCCGGCGGCTCGGGGGTTGTGGCGTACTTACGTCTTCCTAATCCATCATCGCATGGCATGACAGCATCAGGTGATGCCTTACCCTGAATCCTGCTGAGCTTTCTCATTCCCGCAGGAAATAAATTATGGCTGCCAGTGAATTGACTATGATAAAGCTGGCAGGATTTAACATCTGAGGTTGCCCATGTTTTCAATGATGCGTGTGATGTCTGTCATCTCGCTGGCTGCTTTGCTGCTGGTGGGTTGTGATCGATCAGGGGAGTCGAAAGTTCCAGCCACATCTGAGACGCAGCAGTCTGCAGCTGCGAATACCACGCCGCAGGCCAGCGCAACTCTGCCTGTAGTGCGACTGGCTGATCTCAAGCAGATGATCAGCGAAGCCAAAGAGAAGAATCAGGTTCTGGTCATCGATTTCTGGGCCACCTGGTGTATCCCGTGTGTGGAAATGTTTCCGGAACTGCACGACAAGATCCCGGCCATGGGGCCCAATGTCAGGCTCGTGTCGGTGACCATTGACTCACCTGGAAAATACGAAGCTCTGGCTGTCGAATTTCTCAAAAAGCATGATGCCCTGAAGGATGCCTACCGCATTGCGGAAGGGGAAAACGACGCTCCCCTCGTTGAAGTGATTCAGGGGCTCGGAAAACAGTGGCAAGATATGGTGGTTCCCGTTATCTTGGTCTTTGGGCCTGACGGCGAGCTCAAGGATGAGTTTCTCGAAGCCCGCGCCAAGCCCGAAGTGATCGTCCCACGTGTCAGGGAGATCGTGGCGAGCAGCCAGAGGTGAACCCATGAGGATGAGCGAACCGATCACGGACAAGCTCTACGACCTATGGTCGAAGTTTTATGACAATACCTTTGGCGCTCTGGTGCGCAACAGGCAATTTGAAGCCGCCCAGCATCTGCGTCCCCGTCCTGGTGACCGCGTGCTGGATATCGGCGTTGGCACGGGCATGATGCTTGAGCACTATCCGCGCAACATCAAGGTTGTGGGGATGGACCTTTCCTGGGGCATGCTCTCCAAGGCTCTGGAAAAGAAACGCAAGCTCGGGCTCGATCACGTGCAGCTGGTCCGTGCGGACGCCATGCTGCCTCCCTTTGAGCCAGAGAGCTTTGATCACATTCTTATCTGTCACACCATCACCGTGGTCAGCGATCCGGCCAGGCTCATCGCGTGGGCTTCAACGCTGCTCAAGCCGGGCGGCCGAATTGTGCTGCTGAACCACTTCCAGTCCACCAATCCCATTGTGGGCTGGTTTGAACGAACCTTCAACCCCATCTTTGTGAAGATCGGCTGGCGCAGCGATCTTGCTCTCGAAGACGTCCTCACTCAGACCGACCTGCGCGTCAATTACCGCTTCAAGCTCCGCCTGCTGGACTTGTGGCAGATTGTGGTGCTTTCACACCCCACCCCAGGTCGTGGAACTGCACCGGTTGTGTCCGAAAGCCCGGCCCATACCGGCCGAGCCATGCCCATCCTCCATGGATGAAGCCTGGCTCCGATTAATGTCCGCCTGTTGTTGGGGAATGAGCCATGACCATTCGAGCCGTGGTGTTCTACGCAGTCATGCTGCTGATACTGTCAGCAGGGTTTTATGGCGGCTACCGCAGCTACGCGGCGCAGGCTGCCAGCCAGCAGGTCCCAGTTAGTGGCATACCCTCGCCTCAACCTGTCCCTGCTGATGTCATGGGGTGGGAACTTTACCCTGCCAACGAGGGAGCTTTGCCTGTCCAGGCCGAGCATCTGCAGTATGCCCTGTATCTGGTGGGCAGCAGGATGGTGGATGACAAGGCGCTGGGCGGTTTTGGCCCCTGCGACAATTACGCCTGGCCTTTGAAGGCCGATCAGATATGGGGCCAGACCGAGACCGTGTCGGTGGTCGTGTTTCCCGAGGAGATCGTCGCGTTCTCCTCCAAGGAGAGGGCTGGCGGTCCGGGTCCTCAATCGCACCAATCAGCCTGCGGCGTTCCATGCGCAGGACTCTAAGCTCACCCTCATCGCGCAGGCGCAAGACGAGCAAGGCCGATGGCGTGACATCGAAGTGATGCGCAACGCCTTCTGTGGCAACAGTCACCATCGCGTGTTCCTCGAACCGGGCCACTATTGGCAGCATCCCGTCAGACAATATGCTGGAACCATGTCCACCCGACTGCGTTACAGGCTCGATCTGGGTGACAGTCGGCCTCCACTATATTCCAATGAGTTTGAGGGAAGCATCCACCCTAATCAGTTTTACAAGCCCGAGCCGACGACAAGACCTCATACATCCAACTGAGGACCGATGGGCTGACCATGGACCTTCCTAACTCTAATAGGGTCTGCTTGCGTCGTGGCGCAGTTGCGGTAAAACCATCTGCCTATGAGCAAAAAACCAACCAATGGCGTGACCACTCCCAAAGGCTTTCGCGCGGCAGGGGGAACCTGCGGCATCAAGGCTTCGGGCAATCCTGACCTGACCCTCATCGTGGCCGATGTCCTCTGCTCGGCGGCGGGCGTCTTCACCACCAACAAGATGAAGAGTGAGCCTGTCCAGGTGGACCTGCTTCACCTCAAGTCAGGCAAGGCCCGTGCGATCATCTGTAACAGCGGCAATGCCAATGCCTCCACTGGCAAGCCGGGTTATGACAATGCGGTGGAGATGTGTCGCCTGACTGCCCAGGCCATCGGGTGTGAAACGAAGCAGGTGCTTGTCAGTTCGACGGGCATCATTGGTCGCCCGCTGCCGATGGACAAGATCGGCCGGGGCATCGCCACGCTGGCCTCGAAGCTCGACCGTGGCAGCGCCAGTGACGCCGCAGCCGCCCGGGGCATCATGACCACCGACCTGGTGCCCAAGACGTCCTACGCTCAGCTTAAGCTTGATGGCAAGACCATCCACCTGGCGGGCATCTGCAAGGGCAGCGGCATGATCGCGCCCAACATGGCCACCATGCTCGCCTTCATCACCACTGACGCCGCCATCGCCCCTGCAGTGCTCAAGAAAGCCCTGCAGAAGGCCGCCATTGGCAGCTTCAACCGCATCAGCGTCGATCAGCACACCAGCCCCAGCGACAGCGTCATCATGCTTGCGTCTGGCCTGGCGGGGAACAAGACGATCCCGGCGGCGGGTAAAGCGTTTGACCAGTTCGTCGAAGCCCTGACGGGCCTGTGCGCGGATATGGCGTATCAGATCGTCAAGGATGGCGAAGGCGCTACCAAGGTCTTCCGCGTGCGTGTGACTGGTGCGAAGAACGAGAAGGATGCCGACCGCGTCGGCCGAGCCGTGGTGGACAGTCCGCTGGTCAAGACAGCTGTGCATGGCGGTGACCCCAACTGGGGCCGCATCACCACCGCTGCGGGCTACAGCGGAGCTTCGGTGGTCGCCGAGAAGATGTCGCTGTTCATCGGCCATCAGAAGGACGTCTGCGTGTTTGAGAAGGGCATTCCCACCACGCTGACCAAAGTCCAGACCCGCAAGCTGGTCAAGCTCATGCAGCAGAAGGAAATTGTCTTCACCCTCGAACTGGGTCAGGGCAAAGCCGATGTCGAATGGCTGGGTTGCGACCTGTCCCGCCAGTACATCGCCATCAACGCGGATTACACGACCTGATCGATGGCGGGATGACTGAATGTTGAAAATGAAAAAGGGTTCTGGTTTTGGCCAGAACCCTTTTGTATTTGTTGAACTTCCCTGCCTGCATTGAGGCATCAGTGAGGCATCAGGCGGGATTATTCCTCGTCAAACTTGCGATCGACAAGCTGCTTGAGGGCGTCGGCTGCCTGCGGGGCGTCGGGGCCTTTGGCTTCGATCTGAAGCACGGTTCCCTGCGTGGCGGCGAGCATCATCATCTGCATGATACTCTTGCCATCGACACTGTGGCCAGCTTTGGAGACTTTGATATCACACTTGAACTGATTGGCCACATCGACAAACGCCATCGCCGGCCGGGCATGGAGGCCCAGACGATTCTGGATTGTGACGGCGACGGTAACCATTTGACCTGTGGCTTCCACAATCGGCTCCACAGCAAGGCGTGGGGGTTCAGAAAACCCGGGACATCAGGAAACGACTTCAGCCTTGCAACTGTTGGGCGTCGGCTTCCTGCATCAGGTCGATGACGTCTTCGGTCGTGGTGGCCTGACGGAGGAAACGACGGAACGTGTCCTTCTGCAGGTTGGAGAAGATGTTCTCCATGGCCTGCAGGTGTTCATCGGGCTTGTCCTTGGGGCTCAGGATCAGCACGATGCTGTAGACCGGAGCTTTGTCCAGGGCGTTGAAGTCAACGCCGTTCTGGCTGATGCCGATGGTGGCAGCCATCTTCTTGATCTTGTCGTGCTTGACGTGGGGGACGGCCACGCCTTTGCCAAAGCCCGTGGAGCCATGCTTCTCGCGGTCGATGATCTGGCTGATGAGTTCGTCACGCAGATCGGCTGGGGCGGCCCCGGCTTTGATCAGGGCATCAATCAATTCGCGGATGACGTCGTCGCGTTCCGTCGACACCAGCTGGGGAACAATGGCCTGGGTCACCACAAAATCACAAAGTTTCATGCTTGCCACCTTAGATCACGAATCATGCTGAATTCTTATGGACTATAGGGGTTCTGTATCCAAAGTACGCTTTTTATGCCTCGGCGACAAGCGACCTGCCCCGTTCCACGCCGGAATTTTCTTGATCGGACTTCCGTCGGGAATCACCGACTGACTCGCCAGAAAGAAACATGCTCCTGAATCCTCTGCAATAAGGAGTCAGGAGCATGTGTGCGGGTTGAGGTTCAGCGCTTGTTGTCGCGGAGTTTACTCTTATGGTCGGTGAGCTGACGCTCGAGCTTGTCCGTCACACTGTCGATGCAGGCATAAAGGTCATTGCCTGAGTCACGTGCGATGAAGGGAGAAGTATGCTCGGCTGTGACGATGGCTTCCACCGCATGGCTGTGACTGTCGTTACGACCAGCCACGACATCGATCTTCTGGATCCGGTCGAAGTAGCGAGGCAGTTTGCTCATCTTGTCCGTAGCATACTGACGGATCGCAGGGGTGATTTCAAACTGATTTCGGCCGCTGACGATAATCTCCATTAGCATTCTCCTTCTGAGCCTGAAATTGCAGGCCCTTACAGGTGTTCGGACTACTTGAAGCATATGTATCTCCATGCGGGGCGTCAATGATTCCAACGCTCCTGATGGATTCTTACTTATCCTCCATGAATCGATGTTCAGGCAGAATCAATCGCTCCACGACATGCACAGCTGTGGGCATCTTTGTTACCAGCGGCCCGATTGAAAGTGTGCTGACACTGTAGCCGCCAATGACAATCACACTGCGATCATCCGTGACGATCTGCGCATCATCGTGCGCGACAATCATGTCGGGCAGCGACCAGACTTTCAGGCTCTGGCTGTCAATGATGCGTGCTGCAGACAGCTCGACATCTTCGTTGTTCTGCTGCGATTCACCGCCGGCGACGACAATCCACTGTCCCAGCCGGGCGATGACGTGGTCGGCTGCGCCGCCGGGAACTCCCAGTGATGGAGCCGGTGTGAGTGTGGTCTGGTTCGGGTTGGAAAGATCGACCACGTAGCACTCATCAAGCGTGTTGCCCTTGTGGCTGTCCTGTCCGCCAATGATCAGTACGCGGCCGTCAGGCAGCACTGATGCGGCCAGGTCATCCGTTGGTACAGGCAGCCTCGCTGAGAGCATGGTGCTGATGCGGCGGGGCACATCCACCATTTCCAGTGAACGACGCGAGATGCCTCCTGCCACGAGAATCCGTCCGCCAGGCAGTAGAACCGAAGCATGCTCGCGACGGCTTTCACGCAGTTCAATGCGATATGTGAACTGAAGCGTATCGGGATCGAACAGCGTTGCGTGTTTGCCTGCGATGATGATGGCCTGATCGGTAGGCAGCAGATGAGTTGTGTGGTTGTCTGCGGGAGCAGGAAGGTCAGGGCCGCGCGTCAGTGACTGAAGGTCGGCCGAGATGATCCAGGTCATCGCGGTGGTTTTCAGGCCATGCATCAGGCTGCCGGTCTTGCCGCCCGTCACGAGGATGCGCCCGTCACGCAGCGTCAGCTGCGAGTGATACGCCACGCCCACGGGAATCTCGATGGACGCCACGCGCCATTTGAGCGTATCGAGGTTGAAGACCTGAATGAGTGTGCTGGCCTGGCCGGCCTGGTTCAGGCCGCCGGTGATGACAACATCACGCCCTGTGACGCTGCTGGCGGCTGAGAAGACGCCTGCAGGCATATCCTCCAGGCGATGCCATTTCAGAGGAGCAGGGGCAGTGTCGCTGGCCTGTGATGACTGGCTGGGAACCAGAGCAATCAGCAGCATCAGCACGCACAGAACATGAAGCAGAACCTTGGACATCTCTTGAGTGTATATCGGCTCAACGCCGGTGGGAGATATGCATAAAAAAAGCCTCGCGACTGGCGCGAGGCTCGGAAGATTGAATAAGCGTAATGATCTGGCGATCAGCCGTTCTTACGGCTTTCACGCTTGCGGTCCGATTCCTTGAGCATGCGCTTACGCAGGCGGATGGCCGCGGGGGTGATTTCCACCATTTCGTCATCCTGGATGTATTCCAGCGCCTGTTCGAGGCTCAGTTCACGGGCCGGGCGGATCTTGGCCGCTTCGTCCTTGCTGGTGGTACGCATATTCGAGAGCTGCTTGAGACGCGTGGGGTTCACGAGGATGTCGTTATCCTTGCAGTGTTCGCCCACGATCTGGCCTTCGTAAATCTGCTCGCCGGGCTTGATGAAGAAGAAGCCGCGGTCATACAGCGAGTCCAGCGCGTAGGCAGTCACGCGGCCGGTGTCACCCGAGACCATCACGCCGGCCTGACGCTGCGGGATCGGGCCACGCATGGGTTCGTACTTCTCGAACACGTGGTGCATGATCGCACGGCCCTGGGTGGCGGTGAGCATACGGGTACGCAGACCGATCAGGCCGCGGGCGGGGATGGACAGCTCCATGTGCGTGTAGCCGGAGGTGCCAGCCTTGGCGTCCATGTGAATCAGCTCGGCGCGGCGTTCACCAACCAGCGACATGACGGAGTTGGTGCATTCATTGGGGCAGTCAACGACCAGGCGTTCGATGGGTTCCTGCTTCACGCCGTCGATGGTCTTGAAGATGACCTTGGGCTTGCCGGCGGTCAGTTCGTAACCTTCACGACGCATGTTTTCCAGCAGAATGCCCAGGTGCATCAGGCCGCGACCCGAGACTTCAAATTCGTCGGTCTGGTCGAAGTTCACACGCAGAGCCACGTTGGACTGCAGTTCGCGTTCCAGACGTTCACGCAGCTGACGGCTGGTGACGAACTCGCCTTCCTGACCGGCGAAAGGACCATCGTTCACGCGGAAGCTCATGGTCAGCGTCGGTTCGTCGACGGCGATCGTGGGCAGCGCCACGGGGTTTTCCGGATCGGCGATGGTGTCACCAATGTCGATCTGGGCAATGCCCGAGATGGCGCACACGTCGCCGGCGTCCACCTGGTTCACTTCACGACGGCCAAGGCCTTCAAACTGGAGCAGCTGAAGAATCTTGCCCTTGTTCACCACGCCGTTGCGGCCCATGACCGCGACGGTCTGACCCTTGCGGATCGAACCGGCCATCACGCGGCCGATAGCGATACGGCCGACGTAGTCGGAGTAGTCCAGCGTGGTGACGAGCATCTGCAGCGGCGCTTCAACGTCGAGGTTGGGAGCGGGCACGTGCTTGACGATGGCTTCGTACACGTCGCGCATGTCCGAGGTCTTCTGCTCGGGGTCGAGCGTAGCCCAGCCTTCACGGGCCGAGGCGTAGACCACGGGGAAGTCCAGCGCGTGTTCGTCGGCGTCGAGTTCAACGAGCAGATCGAACACTTCGTTAACCACGTGCTGCGGGCGAGCGTCGGGGCGGTCGATCTTGTTGACCACGACGATGGGCTTGAGGCCGTTTTCGAGAGCCTTGCTCAGCACGAAGCGGGTCTGGGGCATCGGGCCTTCGAACGAGTCGACGACCAGCAGCACGCCGTCGGCCATCTTGAGCACGCGTTCGACTTCGCCGCCGAAGTCGGCGTGGCCGGGGGTGTCGATGATGTTGATGCGGTAGGGGTTGCCATCCACGCTGGTGTAGGTGATCTGGCAGTTCTTGGCCAGGATGGTGATGCCACGCTCACGTTCGAGCGGGTTGTTGTCCATCACCAGGCCGTCACCACCGCCCGAGAGCTTCTGCAGTTCTTCACTGCGGAACATGCCGGACTGGGCCAGCAGTCGGTCAACGAGGGTGGTCTTGCCATGGTCGACGTGGGCGATGAT
>Ga0207868_1000758_pt1 | contig 29028 bp, 24 predicted proteins | sample Passage237B_FD_187370 | JGI IMG/M metagenome (GOLD analysis project Ga0207868, IMG submission 187370) | Cellulose adapted compost microbial communities from Newby Island Compost Facility, Milpitas, CA, USA - Passage2 37B (SPAdes) (version 3) ... | reverse complement strand
GTGCTTTATCTGTGCGGTTATCGCGATGAGCAGCGTCAGGCCTTGAGTGATGCCACGTGCACCGCGCTGCAGTTGACCAACTTCTGGCAGGATGTGCGGCGCGATGTACTCGAGCGCGGCCGCGTCTACATTCCTGAGCAGATCGCCCGTGCGCATGGGCTGGATATTGAGCAGATGGTGCGCATCATTCAGATCGACGCCACGCCCGTGGCAGGCGGTGATCGCGTCTGCTGTACGACGAAGGACATTCCATCCGTGGGTGTGCTGGCGATTCATGATGTGTATCGCGCGACGCTGCGCGATCTGTGCCAGCGCAACTGGCCTTTGTTTGAGAAGGGGCGCGAACTGCTGCCTCTGGTTGATGCGGATGTGCGCGTGGATATCGATCTCTTTGGCCGAGGCGGTGAAGCCATTCTGCGCATGATCCAGAAGCGCGACTACGACACGCTCACCACACGCCCCTCACTGAGCAAAGCCGCCAAGTTCAGGCTCATGGTTCAGGCGCTGGCAGGCAAGTTCACATCGAAGCTGGCGAAGAATCGCATCGCATAAATAGAGCGATGGGGTTACGATGTCCCCGATGAGGTATGCTCTGGTCGTCTGCAGTTTCTTTACGACAAGGCATGGATAAAAAAACGCGACAATCCGTTCGATTCTGTCAGAAGGTCACACAGACCCAGGCGCGTAATTTCTACTATGGCTTGAAGCTGACGCCTGCGTCGCGTCGGCCGGCGTTGTACACCATCTACGCGTTCATGCGCCAGTGTGATGATCTGGTCGACGGGCTCACGGAAACGCCGGATGTCGATGTGGTTCAGGGCGTGTCGCGTGTGGAGGCGTTCCGTCAGCAGATGCTGCTGATGATGGAGAACTCTGCTGCTGCAGCCGATGAACCTGCGCAGAGCGTCTGGCCTGCGTTTGCCTATGTGGTGAAGCATTACCCCATTAATGTGGATCATCTTCACAGCATGCTTGATGGCCAGCGGATGGACCTTGTCCAGCGCAAGTACGCCACCTTTGAAGACCTTTATCAGTACTGCTACAACGTGGCCGGCGTGGTGGGGCTGGTGTGCGTCAGCGTGTGGGGCGCGACTGATGCTGCTGCCTGGAAGCTGGCGGAGTATCGTGGCATTGCGTTGCAGCTGACCAACATCCTGCGCGATCTGGCGGAGGATCGCCGGCGCGGGCGTGTGTATCTGCCCGTGGAGGACCTGCAGCGTTTTGGCGTGGACCCTGCGATGTTTGAAGGGGGCAAGCCTGACGCCGCGTTCGACAGGCTCATGAACTTCCAGATCGAGCGTGCCCGCAGCTACTACGAGATGTCGAGCAGGCTGGAGGATTACATCACCCCGGACTGCCGTGCGACCAGTCTGGCGATGATGCGCATCTACCGGGCGCTGCTTGAGCAGATTGCCCGCGAGCCGCGCCGCGTGCTCAATGAGCGCGTGCGCGTGCCAACCGGGCGCAAGCTCCGCATCATGATGGGGGCCTATCTTGGCCGGTGAGGACACCACAACCCGGACACTGATCCTAGGTGGCGGGCTGGCGGGCATCGCCGCCGCGGTGAGACTCGCGCAGCTGGGCCAGTCAGTGATGCTGCTTGAAACGCGCAAACGCCTGGGCGGCCGGGCTACGAGCTTCACCGATGCAGCGACAGGCCGTGAGTTGGACAATTGCCAGCATGTGGTCATGAAATGCTGCACCAATCTGCTGGACCTCTATGACAGGCTTGGCGTGGCGCAGAACATTCAGTGGCACCGCCGCTTCTTCTTTGTCGATGCGCAGGGCAGGCTCGATGAAATGGTGGCCAGCGATCTGCCTGCGCCGTTTCATCTGACGGCTTCGCTGCTGGGCTTCACCACGCTGAACTGGAGCGAGAAAATCGCCATCGCCCGGGGCATGCGCGGGGTGATGACCAGCGCGATGCAGCAGTGGGAAAAGCAGAGTTTCGCTCAGTGGCTCGATGCGCATCAGCAGCCTGAAAGTGTGATTGAAAAATTCTGGCGGCCTGTGGTGGTCGGGGCGATCAATGAAACCATCGAAGGCATGTCGGCCGCTGCTGCGCTGCAGGTATTTCAACAGGGATTCTTGTCGCATGAGGAGGCCTGCTGGATGGGCCTGCCTGATGTGCCCCTGGCCAGGCTGTACGATCGCGCGGTGGATGTAATCACCGCTGCAGGCGGGCAGGTTCGGATGAACTGTGGCGCTGCGAAGCTGTCATTTGATGGGCAGAAGATCACCGGCGTAACGCTGGATTCAGGCGAGTTTCTGGCCGGTGATGCCATCATCAGTGCGCTGCCTTTTGATCGCCTGGCCAAGATTGCACCGCCTGAACTGGTGGCGGCGGATGATCGTCTCAAGCATCTGCGAGCATTTGAAGTCAGCCCGATTATCGGGATTCACCTGTGGGTGCGATCGGATGATGGCCCTGAGCCTTTCGCGCTGCCTCACCTGTCGTTCATGCAGAGCCCGCTTCACTGGATTTTCAACAAGGGGTTTGATCACGCCGCCCAGGCTCAGCATCTGCATGGCGTGATTTCTGCGGCGCATGATCTGCTGACGCACACCTCGCGCGAGCTGGCGCAGATGGCGATGGATGAACTGCGAAAGGTCATCCCGGCCATGAGGCAGGCCAGTCTTGTCGAGCATCTGGTGGTCAAGGAAAAGAGCGCCACCTTCTCGGCTCGGCCGGGGCTGCAGACGATTCGCCCGGGCGCTCGCGGCCAGGTCGAGAGTTTCTATCTGGCAGGCGACTGGTGCGCTTCAGGCTGGCCCGCCACGATGGAAGGGGCTGTCCGCAGCGGCTACCTGGCCGCAGCAGCAGCGATGCAGGATCAGGGCATCATCGCCCAGGATGCAACGCTGCTGGCCAAGGACCTGCCCGTCTCGCCTTTCTATCGACTGCTTGGCGGCCAATCCAGCGCATGAAAAACGCCGGCCCTAATGAAGGACCGGCGCTGCCAGGATTTCTGGTAATGCATCAGACGCGTGGCGTTAAGCCTCAGCGCTTGATGGTGCAACCCTTGCTGCGGGTTTCAGCTTTGGCGGGCTGTTCACCCTTGAGCAGGGCATCGAGCGCGGGGACCAGGTACTGTTCGCTGCTCTTGCCCACTTCGTCGGGGCTGCCCGGAGCGGCTTCAACGCCACCCTTGTAACGCAGGATGCCTTCGGCATCGATGATGAACATGTGGGGGGTGGTGGCAGCTTTGTAAGCGTCGGCCACCTTGTTGCCCGGATCCTTCACCACGGCGTAGGGGATGGACTTCTTAGCCACGTCTTCACGGACCATGTCCATGGGCTCGGTCTTGTTCGAGTTGATGCCGATGAACACCACGTTCTTGTCGGCGTACTTCCTGGCCACTTCATTGAGGATGGGCTGGTAGGCGATGTCCCACGGGCACTTCACGGCGTGGTAGTGAATGACAACGATCTTGCCCTTGTAGTCTTCGAGCTTGTGCGTCTTGCCTGCGGTGTCCTGCAGTTCGAAGGCAGGGGCGGGCTTGCCGATTTCCGAGGCGTGGGCCATGGAAACCATCATCAGCAGGGCAACGGTCAGGGCGACCACCGGGGTCAGCAGTTTGCGCATGGATTCTCTCCTTCTATGAAAGACCTTCAGGTTGATGGATCTGCAGCCCGACAGCCGGGCTCAGCAGTTGTTCTTGATCGGTGACCCGCAAGGGTTTGCAGCCGGGGATGGGGCTTCAATCCCACCCCCATGACGATACCCTCCGGGCGACAATCTCCCAACTGTAACAGCATGGGAGCAGGGTGGTTTTATTCCGGCTGTGGAAAACAAAACCGTGAAAAACTGGCGGTCTGCCTGCTTAAGCCAGCCGGTGATCCCGCCGACGTATTAGAGGGTAGAACGGCAATTTTCGTTCAGGGGGTGGCATGCCCATTTCATGCTGCCTGTCGTCAAGGCGTCTGAATCACCGAACGAATCTTCAGATTGACTGTCAGAAGGAATGAGCATGATCGAATTCAGGGAAAAGCCCGGCAGTGAGAACACCCAGGGCATGATGGTGCTCGAAGTGGCCGGCGAGCTGGATAACTACGCCGTCAAGGACTTCACGGCCTGTCTCGAATACGAGATCGAAAAGGGCCACCGCCGCATTATCGTCGACTGCAGCCATCTGCGGTTCGTCTCGAGCATGGGCATTGGCACCATGGTCCGTATCCACGGCCTGATGCGCAAGCAGGGTGGCGACGTGAAGCTGGCCTCGGTCAAGGGCATGGTGGCCGATCTGTTCTCGCTCACCAAGCTCGACCGCCTGTTCAACATTTATCCTGATGTGGACGCCGCCGCCGCCGCCTTCCGCTGAAGCAAAGCAGCTCCAGGCTACCGACTCGTCCAACGACCACAGAAAAACCCACACGTCTGACGTGTGGGTTTTGTCTGTTAAGAGATCACGCTGAGGGTTCAGTACGGGGCAGCGGGCGTCGTCACACGCACTGCAGTGACCTGAACCGGAACGCCATCGACGCTGGCGTGAATCGGGCTGGCGGCAGGCAGTGCTTTGCGGCTGCGGACCACCTTGCGGACGATCATCACACCGATGATGGTGACGATCAGCACGGTGAGGATGGGCAGCACGATGGCAAGGATCGCCAGCACGGTGGAGGTCGCCGTTTCAGCGGTGGAGACGATGGGGTTCCCCAGCCCGCCGGTGGTGGCCGTGCTCAGGGCTCGGACGCCCACGGTGGCCATCTGGATGGTTCCCGCCACGCCGCCACCGGCGATCAGGGCGATGGTCCAGCGGAACATCGGGTTCATATCGACGATGAAGCTGGCGGTCACCAGCGTCCCGGCCACGATGGCCGCGGGGGTCGCGATGGTGTCCAGAGCGTTATCCACCCAGGGCACGTAGTAGCCCAGGATTTCCGCAGCAGTCGCTACGCCCAGCAGAACCAGCGCCGCATCCGAGCCAATCCAGGCGAAGGATTCAATCACCTGAATGTCGCCCGTACGCACGCCGATGGCCGCGACAAACAGCGGAACGAACACACGAAACCCGCACGCGGCAGACAGGGCAATGCCCATGAAGATGGCCAGCAGGATATCCATTTTGCTTCTTCCCTTCGTTTCTCGACCCGGAAACCTGAGGATCGAACCAACAATCCTACGCTGCTTCATCCGACGCATGGCCGGCCCGGCGGTTCCCACGCTGTACAGAATCAGCGAAGATTCTCAGTGCGATTTATTGTAATCCAAGCCAGAATCAAAGGCTATAAATTTGTTTATCTCTGGCTATTTCAGTGCTTATGCAGGCTTTCATCCACCACGTGGTTGCTGCGGATGGGCATGATCGGGTCTTTGCTGTTGGGGGCACCCTGGAGGAAGGGAGCTGAGCTGCTGGTGTTGGCCCACTTCACGCCGTTGGAGATTACGCGGATGACCTGCTCGTTGTGGTAGATGGGGAACGTCTCATGTCCGGGACGGAAGTAGAAGACCTTGCCCTTGCCACGCTTCCACGTGCAGCCGGAACGGAAGACTTCGCCGCCTTCAAACCAGCTGATGAAGATCAGCTCGTCAGGCTCGGGGATCTTGAACTGCTCGCCATACATTTCCACTTCGGGCAGCTCGATGCGGTCGCCGATGCCATCAGTGATCGGGTGGGAAGGATCGATCACCCAGAGGATTTCCTTCTCAGCAGCTTCGCGCCAGCGCAGGCCGCAGTCGGTGCCCATGAGCTTCTTGAAGATCTTGGAGTAATGGCCGGAGTGAAGCACCACCAGGCCCATACCTTCGAGCACGCGCTTGTGGACCTTGTCGACGATGGCATCGCTCACTTCGCCATGCGCACAGTGACCCCACCAGATCAGCACGTCGGTGGTGCTCAGCACATCATCAGTCAGGCCGTGTTCAGGCTGATCGAGCGTGGCGTAGCGGATGTTGACCGCATCGCCCAGGTTCTTCTTCACGCCCTGGCCGATGGTGGTGTGAATGCCCTGCGGGTAGATCTTTCTGACGGTTTCGTTTCGCTGTTCGTGACGGAATTCGTTCCAGATGGTCAGCTGCAGAGGCTTGGTCGACATGGATAAAGATTCCCAGAAATAAGTAGGTAAGCAGGCCGACGCCAGTGCGTCAGCAGGTGAGCATTGTAAACAGGAATGTCAGGATTGGCTGATGCGTCAGCGCTGCAGGGCATGCTGCAGGCCCTGCTCGATGGTGGGGTGGTCAAAGACGAACCCGCTGGTCTGAAGCGCATGAGGAACAGCTCGGATGCTGGCCAGCAGCAGATCGTCGGCCATGTCGCCCAGGATCAGTCGTACGGCCGGGGCAGGAGCCGGAATGATGGCCGGTCGGCCAAGCTGCTTCGCCAGGACGCGCGTGAAGTCCCGGTTTCTGGAGGGCTGGGGTGAGGTGACATTGACCGGCCCGACAAGGTCCGGGCTGTCGATGCAGTGAATCAGCGCCCGCGCCGAATCATGCAGTGTGACCCAGCTCCAGAACTGCTGGCCTGACCCCACCGGTCCTGCGAGACACAGCTTGAAGAAGGGCAGCATGCTCGCCAGCGGTCCGCCATGACCTGCCAGCACAATGCTCAGGCGGGCATTGATGACGCGGATGCCTGCCTGTCGTGCGGGCTCTGTGGCCTGTTCCCAGTTGATGCAGACATCGGGCAGGAAGCCCTGGCCTGGCAGGCTGGTTTCGGTGAGCAGTTCCTCGCCTCGGGCGCCGTAATAGCCAATGGCGGATGCGCACAGAAACAGGCGAGGCCGCTGGGAGGCTGGCAGCTGCGCCAGCGTCTGAGCGATGATGCGCGTGCCACGCTGTCTGCTGTCGAAGATGGCCTGCTTTTTAGCAGGGGACCAGCGCCAGCTGCCTACGTTTTCACCGGCCAGATGGACGACCACATCGTGCCCGGCCAGGGACTGCGGGTTAGCGTAATCTCCCTGCTCGCCCCAGTTCCAGTCGGTGGGGCGCTTCAGTGGGCGAACCTCATCGCCACGCTGCGTCAGCATGGGGCAGAGCAGCTGGCCAACCAGTCCACCCGCGCCGGTGATGGCGATCTTCATGGTCCGGATTCCTCGAAGGCGTCACTGCCTGAGCAGCGTCCGCAGGCCGGCGCAGCATTCGGCGATGCCCCAGGTCATGGCCCCCAGGGCCAGGGGAACCGCCACGCGCAGGATGTACACCAGCTTCTCGCCGCTGTCGCCCAGCGTCTGGACCAGCGATGTCTGCTGCCAGGACAAGGCCTGCAGCACCGTCACCGCCAGCAGCAGGAGCGCCACGACGCGAAGCACTCCAGCAGCCAGTTTAAGCCCCCGATACAAAGGCCGGGGTCGGTTGAAGTCCGATACGCCGACTGCAGGAGCCGCTGAGGGTGCAGGAACCGGAATCGCCGCCGCCATGGGCAGAGGCTGTGATGCTGGCGCTGGCGGATTGACGCCGCGATCCGCAGCGACCTGCGGCTGAACCTGAGGCTGCGGCCTGGCTGCCTGGGGCCCACGTGATGCCATGGCATTCCCCGTGTCAGCAGCGGGCGTGGGGACAGGCTGCGGGCGGGCCATCGTGGAACGGAAGGAGCTGCCATGCCCCAGCGGAATCGCTTTGGGCGCAGCAGGGGCAGGTTGAGGCTTGGGCTGAATCGTACTGGCCGCGGCGACGCTGGCGGCTGCAGCGGCGGCGGCCAGACCGGCGGTGGTATCCGGGGAATCATCAGCCTGCTCAGAGGCATCGTCGGAAGCTGCCTCAGGCTGAGGAGGCTTCGATTCGGGCTCTGCGGCTTCGCCGGGTTGTGCGGCGCTCTCGGGCGCAGCAGGACGTGCTGCGGGCTGCGACTGCTCCTGCGAAGCGGAATCATCCTGCGCATCCGACGACTGGCTGTCGTCTGACTCCGATTCCTGATCCACCGAAGTCCAGGGCAGCGCGGGCGATTCCTCGTCGCTGGAGCCCTGATTCATCGCCGCTGCGGCGCGGGCCAGTTCGTTGTCGCGGGGGGCCTGATCATCCGCGGAGAGCTGCGAGAGGATTTCCTCCGTAGGCATGTCCGCCATGGGAGCATCGCCGTCCGCTGCTGCAGCCAGCGCGGCCAGGGGATCGTCCGCAGCAGGCTCTTCTTCATACTGCGGGGGCATCTCTGCAGGCGCCTCCTGGGCGACAGAAGCAGGCGGATCGACCGCAGGCGTTTCATCTTGAATGTGTGAAGATGTTTCGACAGCAGGCTCCGCCGGCGCGGGAGCGGGCTGGACGATGGATTCTTCAGGGACGCGCTGCATGGAATTGCAGCTGGGACATTTGACCTTTCGGCCGTGGGTTCCATCAGGAACCTTGATCTTGGCGGCACAGTTGAAGCACAAAAATCGAATCGGCATGTCGGACCCCGTGCCAGGTGGATGTCGATGAAGCGTCATCGCAAGATAACAGCCCCAACTGGCGCGGGCAAGAATGATTATCTCTGAGGGCGTTACCGGCGTAGCGCACAGTCAGGGGTGAACGAAGCACGCTGCACGCATCATTCCATCGCGCGGGCGAACTGCAGCAGGCTGTCGATCTGCAGCGTATTGCCCAGTGGTTTCGCGTGCGCGATCTGAACGGTTTCAACGCTGGGCACATGGTTGGCTTCGATGATCTCCAGCCCCTGCGGGGTAAGGGCGATGTCCCATCCCACCGTGGAATAAGGCCAGAGCTTTTCGTGAGCCTCCACGCAGAAGGCTTTGATCGTCGGCCAGTCGGGAATCGTGATGCCTTCAATGGGTTCGTGTGTGTCAGGGTGATGCGAATAGGTGGCGCCTCGGATGCGCATCAGTCGGCCGACGCCGACCCGCCCGGTCTCTTCATCAATCGGACAGAGAATCGCAGGCGTCTCCTGCGCCTGGTTATCCGTGATGCCATCGCCGTGAGGCAGCCTGAGAATCCCCGTCAGATACACAGGCGGCTGACCGGGACCAGGACGCACCGTCATCACGCGAAGCGTCGCCAGACTGCCATTGGACAGCTTCGCGATGAAGGGAGTATTCACAATCCGGCGCTGCAGCAGATGAGGCTGATCGGGCGTTGAGACTTCTTTGAGATGCTCGATGATCTGCTGCGCCGTGAACAGTTTGCCCTTGTGGTCGCGATACTGGTCAGGCGAAAGATACTCCCATCGATGCGCGCCTTTTTCGCCGGTGCTGTCGATGCGTTTGGCAAACAGATCGCACGCAGGCAGGACGAGCCCGCCAGGCTGGCCGTCATGCTCCACCTGATGGTTCCTGAAGTTGGCGAGCACTTCAGGCGTGGGCAGACCATGGGCTCTGCAATGCCTGGCGAACTGAGACTTATCCTTGAGAAGCATGATGTGCTGGGGGCCGTTGAAGCTGCAGAACATGCGACAGGCTTCCCGCAGCGACAGATAGAACGGCGCCAGCGCCCGCTGCTCGGGCATGAAGTGGCGATAGAAGTAGTAATCGCGGGGTACCCTGCAGTCGGTGAGGATGGCCAGGATCATGTCCATCCACTGCTTGAAGGGCGGCCGGCCTGACTCACGCCATGCCCAATGCCCATGCTGCCAGGCCAGCTTCGTTGCTTGAACGCTGGCTACGACAGGCCAGATCAGTGAAGCAATCCAGTGCTGAAGGGTCCGTTTGAAACTGGAGGTCAGATCGCGCAGCGATCGACTGGTGGCCTGCCTCAGTGCGACCAGGGCTTCGCTGCTCTGGCAGCGTGGGATGCAGCGAATGAATAATTCGCTGTAGGGGGAGATCAATCGCATGTGGCCAGAGACTTTCGGCTGGAGGGAGAAGTCGATCTGCTGCAACTTGTGGAACACGTGAAGGTATCTGCCTGATTCCACAGTGGATTCTACTCCAGGCCCATCCCGCCGCGATCGGGGCTTTCCGCCGTGATTGGCACTGATATGTCTGTGCAGTTTCCTCGAGTGCATAGCATGCATCCGCATGCGCGCATTAAAAAACCTCTGGTCGTCGGGGGGGGTAAGTGGTAAACGACCAGAGGTTAGTCATGTTGAGTTTTGACGAAGAAGACCGGCTGTTCTGACTTCTGACTGCCTGCCCCTTCGTGGTACATGATGTATCGGAAGCGGAGCGGGTATACATGAACCAAAACAAGATATAATAGAAAATAATTTTCCGATTTAAAAGGAACGTCGTGAAATTGCCTGCGCCCGGCCGGGCAGGACACATTAGCGGACGTTGAATTGCGGATCAGAGAATGGCCAGCAGCAGCGTCAGCACCAGCAGGGTGAAGGCGCCGGTGACCAGCAGCCATTGAACCTTGGGCGTCAGGCTGGAGAACTGCCTGCGGTAAAGCCACGCCAGCACGGGCAGCGGCAGATGCAGCAGCAGAATCACCATCGCCAGGCTGCGGGGAATCGACTCGTGGCCGGCGGTGATCATGCGGGCCAGCAGCCCCAGCCCGGCCAGTGCAGCCAGACCCGTCGCCGTGACCACGCCTGTCAGAGCAGGGGTGCGCCCCGTCAGCGCCTGATTGCGGTCGGGATAAATGGGCATCTGTTTTTCCAGTCGGGAAAGACGGATGACCATCGCCAGCTGCGGGTGCATATCGCAGAGCATGAGCCTGGCCTGCTTGGCGGCCAGTCGCTTGTAGAAGCCCATCAGCTGGCCGACGAAAAGCGAGGAGATGTACTGAACCTGTTTGAAGGAGAACAGGAAGTCATGCCTGGCGGGCGCGGCGTCGATTTCTTTTTCGATGATCTCGCTGACGTGCTGCACTTCCATGGGCTTGATGAACCCTTCGGAGGGCAGAGTGACGATGGTCACGCTGCGCTTCTTCTCGAAGACAGGAAGATGAGAGGGTGTAGCCTTGTGCATACGCTGCGCCTTGACACGTTGTCGGCTATATACTGGCGGCGACGCTGATACAGGCAAACAAGGAGCCGCCGCCGATGATTGTCGACTTTCTTAGCAACGCACGATTGTACCATGTTCTGGGGCCTCGATTCGCCGCTGCATTCGATTACCTGGCCCGCACCGATTTCACCACCCTGGCCAACGGCCGATACGACGTGCAGGGTGATGATGTCTTCGCCATGGTCCAGAGCTATGACTCCAAGCTGCTGACGCCCGCCAGTAAGTGGGAAGCGCATCGCACCTACGCCGACATTCAGTACATTGTCTCGGGACAGGAGCGCATGGGCTACACCCAGATCGGGTCGCTCAAGGTGACCGACCCCTACGACGCCACCAAGGATTTCGAACTCTACACCGGCCAGCCTGACCAGACGTACGACTACGTGCGCGTCAGCCCGGGCATGTTCACGATTTTCCTGCCCACCGATGCCCACATGCCCGGCGTGGCGCTGAATCAGCCTGAAAAGGTCAGCAAGGTTGTGATGAAGGTCCGCTACTGATTCCACCTGTTAAAGCAGATCCATTCAATCCTGAAGATAAAGGTGACACCATGCGATTGTTCCCCGAAGTGATATCCGCGTTTGCCATCGGCTGCGATTCCTGGGACTGGCATGACGATGCCTGGCGGCCTAACCGCATGCCGACGTCGATGCGCCCGCTTTATGACACCAACGATGGTGCACGGGCTCGCATGTACAGCACCAGCGGCGTGCGCCTGCGATTTGTCAGCGATACCCGCAGGCTCTGGATTCAGCTTCGCTATGGCGTGTTCGCCCGTCCGATCTACAAAGGCTCGCTGGTGATCGATGGCCAGCTGGCGGGCACTTTCGGGCCCGATGCACAGCAGCCTCAGTGGGACGGGGTGATCTTCGAATCCGACACCGCCCAGCTGCGCGTCTTTGATATCTGGCTGCCCAACATGGTGCAGACCGATGTGGTGGAACTGCAGATCGACGATAACTGCGAAATGAAGCCTGCCGACCCGCTGCCCGTGCGCTGGCTGGTGTATGGCGATTCCATCACGCAGGGTATGACCTCCAGCCATCCTGCCGCATGCGCCATCGGCCTGGCGGCGCTGGCGTGCAACGCCGAGGTGCTCAATCTCGGCGTCGGTGGCGCCAAGCTCATCGCCGAGCTGGCCACCACCGTTCCCCAGGGCAAGTATGACATCCTGAGCATTGCCTACGGAACCAACGACTTCAACCAGAACGTCCAGGTTGCGGACTATCAGGCCAATGCAGCATCGCTGCTTGATGCACTGACCAGGGCCTATCCCGATAAGCCCATCGTGCTCATCACGCCGCTGACCTGGGCCTCGCGCACGCACCGCAATGCCAATGGCTGCACGCTGGAAGATTTCCGCGCGGCTCTGCGCCAGGTTGCTCGGGGCCGAGCCAATGTCACGCTGCTCGAAGGGACCGACCTGATCCCCGACGATGAATCCTTCTTCGTCGACAAGGTTCACCCCAACGACGCAGGCTTCAAGCTCTACGGCGAAAAACTCATCGCCGCAGTGCAGCAGCTGCTCTCGCTGCAGGTCTGATCAATCCGCGAGAAATCCCGAATAAAACAAAACCCAGGTCCATCGGGCCTGGGTTTTTGATTGCCATTGCATCTGTTCTGACCTTACAGCTGAAGAATCAGAATCGCCGCGTTGAAGTAGATGATCAGTCCCGTCACGTCCACCAGCGTGGCGATGAAGGGGGTAGAGATCGTCGCCGGGTCGAGGCCCAGACGCTTGATGATGATCGGGAGCAGTCCGCCCATCAGGGAGCCCCAGGTCACCACGCCGAAGATGCCGATGCCCACGGTCAGTGCGACGTCCATGTAGTGGAAGGTTTCGTCCTGCGTGTAGTCGGCCCAGCCGGTGTACTGCCAGAGGATGATGCGCAGCAGCCCCAGCACGCCCAGCAGCAGACCAAGCAGCGCGCCGCAGACCAGTTCACGTCGCAGCACCACGAACCATTGCTTGAGGGTGACTTCCCCGATGGCCATGGCGCGGATGATCAGGGTGGCTGCCTGTGAGCCGCAGTTCCCGCCGCTGGAGATGATCAGCGGGATGAACATCGTCAGCACGTAGGCTGCTTTCATGCTGTCCTGATAGTGCGCAATGGCCGTGGCCGTGAGCATCTGGCCAAGGAAGAGCACCGACAGCCACACGCCGCGGTGGCGTACCAGGCTCAGCAGGGGGACGGCCAGGTAAGGCTCATCGAGCGCTTCCATACCACCCATCTTGTGGATGTCTTCGGTGGTTTCTTCTTCAGCCACGTCGGCCACGTCGTCGAAGGTCACGATGCCCACGAGGATGCCTTCGCTGTTGACCACAGGCAGCACGGGGCGGTCGTAGCGCTCCATCATGCGGACTGCTTCTTCCTGGTCGTCGGTAGCCTGCAGCGCAGGGAACTGACCATCGAGCAGCGCCTTGATGGGCGTGGCCGGATCATCCAGCAGCAGGTGGCGCAGACGCAGGTCGTCAAGCAGTCGGCCTTTTTCATCCACCACGTAGAGCATGGAGAATGTTTCCGCATCGCGGCCATACTTGCGGATGTGGTCGAGCGCCTGCTGAATGGTCCAGTTGGAGCGCACGGCCAGATAGTCGGGCGTCATGATTCGCCCGACGCTCTGAGGCGGATACCCCAGCAGGAACTGCGTGCGCTTTCGATCTTCAGGCTTAAGCAGCGCAAGGAGCCTGGCCGTGACTTCGCCTGTCATTTCTTCGAGCAGGGTGGTACGGTCGTCTGTGGCCATGTCTTCGAGCAGCTGAGCCAGCTGTTCGTTGGACAGGTCCTGCAGCAGACGTTCCTGGTGCTCGGCGTTGAGGTGCGCAAAAACCTCGGCCTGTCTTTCGCGGGAGAGGAAGCGAAAGACCACCATGCGATGATGCGGGCTCTCGAGATGATCCAGCAGATCAGCGACTTCAGGATCCTGAAGCTGGGCCAGGGCCTCATAGACCTCGGCGGTGCGCTTCTGGTCGATGAGTTCCTGAATTTCGGGAGCCAGCAGGCCGCCGACAAACTGGCTTTGTTCAATGCTGTTGGGCATAAGCATTAATCCCAGCTGTGAGAAGTATCCCAGCGGTTGAGTCGTGAAAGATCGGCCCGTCGCTACGGCCAATTGGCAGACAGGCTATTGTAATGTCCAGTAGGCGTAATGCTTCGACCAAGCTATGATGTAAATCTTGTTGTCGCGGCGAGCGGCATGACAAATGATCAACCTGGAGTCATCTATGAAATTCCTGACGGCCGGCCTGTTGTCTCTGGCGATCTGTGGTGTCGCCACCGCTGAAACCGCCACGCAGACTGCGGCGCCCGCTTCCGCCGAAAAGACCGCGGAACAAACTTCGCAGACCCAACCTCAGACCACCGAAAAGCCTGCTGATGAATCGGCTGCTCCCGGCGGTCTGGACACCCTGTCCAAGCGCGCTGGCTACGCCATCGGCCTGAGCATCGGCCAGAACTTCAAGTCGCAGCAGATCGATGTCGATCTCGACGCCTTCTTCAAGGGCCTGACCGACGGCGCCAAGGGCAACACCCCACTGCTCGATGAACGCGCCGCTCAGATGGCGATGTTCGAATTCCAGCAGCACCTCCAGGCCAGGCAGATGGAAGCCATGCGCGCCGCTGCCACCAAGAACAAAGCCGAAGGTGAAGCCTTCCTCGCCAAGAACAAGACCGTTGAAGGCGTGAAGACCACCGCTTCGGGCCTGCAGTACTCGGTGATCACCGAAGGCCAGGGCGAATCGCCCAAGGCCACCGACACCGTGACCGTTCACTACTCGGGCAAGCTGCTCGATGGCACGGAATTCGACAGCTCCTATCAGCGCAACGAACCGGCCACCTTCCCGCTCAACGGCGTCATCGCCGGCTGGACCGAAGGCCTGCAGCTGATGAAGCCCGGCGCCAAGTACAAGTTCTTCATCCCCGCTTCGCTGGCCTACGGCGAACAGGGCTACGCCGACGTCATTCCCCCGGAAGCCGTCCTGGTGTTCGAAGTGGAACTGATCTCCGCCAAAGCTGCCCCCGCCCAGCAGCCTGGCCATGAAGGTCACAACCACTGAGACGATGAATCGCATCAACGAATGAGGTTGATGTGATACGATTCAAAACAGATGAGCTACTGTCGCAAGGCAGTGGCTCATTTTTATTTTGTACGTGTTACATCGTCATGCCTGCATCTATCTTCAATTCATTCACGCCGCGTAAGATCGGTGGATGCCTGTTCTCGCAGGCATGACACAGGGGACAGGGCCCAACCTGTTGAATGAAAAAAGCCCAGGTTCAATGAACCTGGGCTTTGTGGTTTTCAGAGGGGACTGAGTTTGGCTCAGGCCTTGGCCATCTTGCGGAGCACCGTGTGGAGGATGCCGCCGTTGCGGTAGTACTCGACTTCCACGGGGGTGTCGATGCGGCAGATGACCTGGAAGGTCCTGCGCTCGCCGCTGGGCTTGGTGGCCGTCACGGTGAGTTCCTGGCGGGGCTTGACGTTGTCATCAATATCGATGTCGAAGATTTCTTCGCCCGTCAGGCCCAGGGTCTTGGCGTTTTCGCCTTCCTTGTAGCACAGGGGCAGCACGCCCATGCCCACGAGGTTGGAGCGGTGGATACGCTCGAAGCTTTCGGAGATCACAGCCTTGACGCCCAGCAGGAAGGTGCCCTTGGCGGCCCAGTCACGGCTGGAGCCCATGCCGTAGTCCTTGCCCGCGAGCACCACCAGCGGGGTGCCCTTGGCCTTGTAGTTGACCGAGGCTTCGTAGATCGACTTGACCTGACCGTCGTTGAAGTCGGTGGTCCAGCCGCCTTCGGTGCCCGGAGCAATCTGGTTCTTCACACGGATGTTGGCGAAGGTGCCACGGGTCATCACGCGGTCGTTACCACGACGGCTGCCGTAGCTGTTGAACATCGACACGGGCACGCCGTTTTCAAGCAGGTACTTGCCAGCGGGGCTGTCCTTCTTGATCGAGCCGGCCGGGCTGATGTGGTCGGTGGTGACCGAGTCGCCCACCTTGATCAGCGTGCGAGCGCCCTTGATGGGGCGGATCGGCGACGGAACCGGAGGCAGATCTTCGAAGAAGGGCGGTTCCTGAACGTAGGTGCTCTTTTCATCCCAGGCGTACAGAGCGCCTTCGCTGGTGGGAATGGCCTTCCATTCCGCGCTGCCAGCGAACACGTCGGCGTATTCCTTGGTGAACTGTTCGACCGTCACATCGCGGCCGACAACTTCCTGGATTTCCGCATGGGTCGGCCAGATGTCCTTGAGGTAGACATCATTGCCATTGTTGTCCTGGCCGATGGGGTCCTTGGTCAGGTCGATGTCGACCGTGCCCGCGATGGCGTAGGCGACAACCAGCGGCGGGGAGGCCAGGTAGTTGGCCTTGACGTCGGGGTTCACGCGACCTTCGAAGTTACGGTTGCCCGAGAGCACCGAGGTGACGACCAGGTCGGCGGCGTTGACGGCCTTGGAGATCGGCTCGGGCAGCGGGCCCGAGTTACCGATGCAGGTCGTGCAGCCATAGCCAACGGTCTGGAAGCCGAGCTGATCCAGAGCCTCGGTGACACCGGCCTTGTTCAGGTATTCGGTGACAACCTTGGAGCCAGGAGCCAGCGAGGTCTTGACCCAGGGCTTGCGCTTCAGGCCAAGGGCGACGGCCTTCTTGGCCACCAGACCGGCGCCGAGCATCACTTCCGGGTTGGAGGTGTTGGTACAGCTGGTGATGGCGGCGATGACCACCGCGCCATGCTTGAGCTTGAACTTCTGGCCTTCGTATTCCACTTCGATCGAGCCCTGACCGTTGGCCGGCGGAGCCAGGACCGCAGTCCCTTCCGCGGTGGCGGTAGCGCTCTGGCCGCCTTCGTTGGCGAAGGAGGAGGTGGTGGAATCCTTGGCGGGCGAGATCTTGCCAAAGGTAACCGACAGGTCCTGTTCCCACTGGCTCTTCATGCCCGAGAGGGAGATGCGGTCCTGCGGACGCTTGGGGCCGGCCAGCGAGGGCTCGACGGTGGACAGGTCCAGTTCGAGCACGGCCGAGTAGTCGATGGTGCGATTGTCGTCGCGCCACATGCCCTGAGCCTTGTTGTACTGTTCGACAGTCTGGATGAGCTTCTCATCGCGACCCGACAGACGCATGTAGGCCAGCGTCTGATCGTCGACGGGGAAGAAGCCGATGGTGGCGCCGTATTCAGGAGCCATGTTGGCGATGGTGGCGCGGTTGGCCACGGTCATCTGTTCCAGGCCGGGGCCGAAGAACTCGACGAACTTGTTCACGACGCCAAACTTGCGGAGCATCTGCGTGACGGTGAGCACCAGGTCGGTGGCAGTGGTGCCTTCCTTGAGCTTACCGGTGATCTTGAAGCCGACGACTTCCGGAATGAGCATGTAGATGGGCTGGCCGAGCATGACGGCTTCGGCTTCGATGCCACCCACACCCCAGCCCACGACGCCCAGGCCGTTGATCATGGTGGTGTGGCTGTCGGTACCCACGAGGCTGTCGGGGTAGAGCACGCCATCCTTCTCCCAGGTGACCTTGGCGAGATATTCAAGGTTGACCTGGTGGACGATGCCCGTGGCCGGGGGAACGACGCGGAAGTTGTTGAACGCCTTCTGGCCCCACTTGAGGAACTGGTAGCGTTCGTTGTTGCGTTCGAATTCGAGGTTGGAGTTGATGGTCAGCGCGGTGGCCGAGCCGAAGGCGTCCACCTGAACCGAGTGGTCAATGACCAGGTCGCAGGGGACCAGCGGGTTGACCTTCTGCGGATCGCCGCCGACGCGCTTCATCGCCGCACGCATCGCAGCCAGGTCGACCACGGCGGGCACGCCGGTGAAGTCCTGCAGCACGACGCGGCCGGGCATGAAGGGGATTTCCACTTCGCCGACGTTGCGGGCATCGTAGGCGGCCAGGGCGGCGATGGAATCTTCCGTCACCACAAAGCCGTCAAGGTTGCGCAGGCAGGATTCGAGCAGGACTTTGATGCAGTAAGGCATGCGGTCCAGGCGATTCCCGGGCAGGTTCGCCAGGGCGTCGAGGCGATAGATGGTCTTGTCGCCTTGAGCGGTTTTGATGGTGGTAGCAGCCTTGTACGGATCGTAGGGTGTGGTCATCCCAATTCCTCAAATGGTCTTCCGACGGGTGCGAGTGAGCGAATATCTTAGCAGGATTGTTCGACTTTTTCGCGCGCCCGGGTGAGCTTTGCACACTCAAAAGGGCGGAAAACCTTCGCAGGCATGGTCCCGAGGCGATGTCGTACAATGCCCGCCATGAGTCAGCAGTGTTCTAATCCGCGTCCTATTGTGATCCTTGGCCCCACCGCCGGGGGCAAGAGTGAACTGGCCGTCCGCCTGGCCCTGGCGCTGGGCGGTCAGGTGATCAGCGCCGATTCCATGCAGATCTACCGCCATATGGATGTGGGCACGGCCAAGCCTTCCCGCGTGCAGCAGCAGCGGGTGGTCCATCACATGGTGGACATCATCGAACCCACCGAACGCTTCACCGTGGCCGACTGGCTTTCGCGCACTGAAGCCGTCATCGCCGACCTGCAGTCCAAGGGCCTGACGCCCGTGGTGGTGGGGGGAACGAATCTATATATCAAGGCCCTTCTGGAAGGGCTTTTCGACGGGCCGGGGATTGATGAAGCCCTGCGCGAGGAACTGGCCGCCACGCCGCTGGAGCAGCTTCACCCCAGGCTACAGGCGGTGGACCCGCAGGCTGCAGCGCGTATCCACCCCAATGACCGCAAAAAACTGGTACGCGCTATCGAGGTTTATCACCTGACGGGCAAGCCCATCAGCGCCCTGCAGACCCAGTGGGAAGAACCCACGGCTCAGGATCCCGCTCCGACGGCGTATCGCCATAACCCCATTCTCATCGGGCTGGAATGGCCGGCCGAGGCGATCAATCCGCGTATCAACGCCCGGGTCAAAGCCATGTTCCATCCGGAAAAGGTGGATCCGCAGACCCTGGAAGACTTGAACATCACCCGCAGTCTGGCTGATGAAGTGGCCGACCTGCAGAGCCGATCCCTCTTAGGTGATCAGGCCAGGCAGGCGCTGGGGTACAAGCAGGTGCTCGAAGCTCTGGCGGGGCAGATTTCGATGGAGGAAGCCTGCGAAAAGACCAAGATTCTCACCCGCCGATTCGCCAAAACCCAGCGCACCTGGCTGCGTCGCTATCGGAACGTGAAATGGCTGTCCGCACCCGGAAAAACGGCCGAGGAATTGGCGTCTGAGGCGGTTACTTACGTAAAAACCTGTCTTTAAACATTTTGCGTTCGTTGCTTGACAATTTGAAAACAAGCTGCTTTAGTGGTCAACCTGATTTTTGCCCCCGCAGGTCTACATTTTTGAGCCGGCCGGGGCTTAAGATGCACCGAAAGACGACCGCGCAGCAGGCCAGCCTGGGCCCGAAAGGTTTGTGAAGTTCATGGCTAAGAAGACGACGAAGAAGACCAGCCGGACGCCGCGCAAAGCTGCAGGCGGCGGAGCGAAAACGACCGGCGGCGCACGTGGCCGGGCCGCCCGCGGTGAACGCGATGTGCCTGTCCCTGCGACCGAAGGCAAGCACCTGGTCATCGTCGAGTCGCCCACCAAAGCCAAGACCATCAATAAATATCTGGGTGGTGATTACGCCGTGATGGCCAGCGTGGGCCATGTGCGCGACCTGCCCAGCCGCGCCCCCAAGGGCGTGAAGCAGGAAGTTCCCGGGGTGGATCTCGAACATCGCTTCGAGCCCACCTACGAGATCATGCCCGACAAGAAGAAGACCGTCGCAGCCCTGAAGAAAGCGGCCAGCAAAGCCAGCGACGTGTGGTTCGCAACCGACTTGGATCGCGAAGGGGAAGCCATCGCGTGGCATCTGGCGCAGGCGCTGGGCGTCAAGCCCGCCAGCGCCAAACGCGTGGTGTTCAACGCCATCACCCGCGATCAGATTCAGAAGGCATTCAGTCAGCCTCGCCCGATTGATGAATCGAAGGTCAACGCGCAGCAGGCCCGCCGAATCCTCGACCGCATCGTGGGCTATCAGGTGTCGCCGCTGCTGTGGAAGAAGGTGGCCGGCGGTCTGTCGGCCGGCCGCGTGCAGTCGGTGGCGACGCGCCTGGTGGTTGACCGCGAACGTGAAATCGAAGCCTTCGTTCCTGAAGAGTTCTGGCGCATCGCCGGCTACTTCGCCACCGATCTGGCCAGGGCTCCGCAGCTGGCCAAAGAGTGGAACGCCTGGCTGGCTCAGTCTGAAGGCGATGAAGAGCAGACCCTCAAGGACAAGCTCCAGTGGCTCAGCCAGCATCAGTGCATGCGTGGCGAGCTGGTGGAAGTCAACAGGAAGCCTTTTGAAGCCAACAATCGCGACGCGGCGATGGAAGTCGCCTCGCTGCTGGGCTTCAAGATTGAATCGACGCGCGAGTGGGAAGACCCCAAGGGCAAGGGGCCGTCGAAGAATCGCGTGAAGTATGCAGGCAGTCTGATCACTCCGCCTGACTCGCGCATTGCTTCGATCACCACCAAGCGCACCACCACGCGCCCCAGTGCGCCGTTTATCACCAGTACGCTTCAGCAGGCCGGTGCGAACCGCTACGGATTTGCGCTGCAGCGCACGATGCGCATCGCCCAGCAGCTTTACGAAGGTGTCAACATTTCCGGTGAAGGCCAGACCGGTCTGATCACCTACATGCGTACCGACTCGACGCACATTTCAGGCGAAGCTCTGAACATGGCGCGTCAGTACATCCAGTCGAATCTGGGTGACAAGTATCTGCCCGAGAAGCCCAACTTCTTCACCTCGTCGAACAAAGCCGCGCAGGAAGCCCACGAAGCCATCCGCCCGACGAACGTGAACCTCACGCCCGCTCGCGTTCAGAAGGATCTGACCGATGAGCAGTACAAGCTCTACAAGCTGATCTGGGAGCGCTTCGTCGCCAGCCAGATGATCTCGGCGCAGTGGGATTCCACGACGGTGCTCATTGAATCGGCGCTGTCTGACAAGTCGGGTCACGCCGTGTTCAAAGCCACCGGCCGCACGCTGGTGGAAGAAGGCTTTTATAAGGTCACGGGTATCCCGCAGGCCAGCGAAGAAGCGATGCTCCCGCCATTGACGGAAGGGCAGAAGCTCGCCGCGCTTCAGATTGAACCGGCGCAGCAGTTCACCAATCCGCCGGCGCGTTTCACGGAAGCTTCGCTGCAGAAGAAGCTCGAAGAAGAAGGCATCGGCCGCCCCAGTACGTACGCGGCGATCATCTCCACGATTCAGGATCGTAAGTACGTTCAGCCGCTGGGCCCGCGCGACAAGCGTCTCTACGCGACCGATCTGGGCAAGGTGGTGACCGACAAGCTGATGGAAGCGTTTCCGACCATCATGGAGGTGGACTACACCCGCCAGATGGAAGCCGAGCTGGACAAGATCGAGGACGAAGCCAACGACTGGGTAACGATGCTCCAGCGTTTCTATGGCCCATTCAAGGAAAGTCTGGCCCGCGCGATGGAACTGATGGTCCACGCCAAAGCCGAAGCCGAGCCCGCGCCGTACAAGTGTGAGAAGTGTGGTGCGGACACCGTCTACCGCTTTGGTCGCAACGGCCGATTCCTCTCGTGCTCGCGCTATCCCGACTGCGATTACGCCGCGCCGATCGACCGCGAAGGCAAGCCGCAGCAGGCCGAGATGACCGACATCGTCTGCCCGGAATGTGGTGGTGGCATGACCCGCCGCACCGGCCGATTCGGTCCGTTCCTGGGCTGCGTGAACTACCCGACGTGCAAGGGCATTCTCAAGCTCGATCCGAAGAAGGGCAGCATTGTTCTGCCCAAGACGCCGCCTTTGACCACCGACGTTCCCTGCCCCAAGTGCAGTTCGCCTTTGTATCTGCGAACTTCCAAGCGAGGCTTCTGGCTCAGCTGCTCGACCTTCCCGAAGTGTCGTGGCAGGCAGGCCTGGAGCAACATCGACGAAGCCAAGCAGAAGTCGCTTGAAGAACTGTGGGATGCGCATAACAAGGCCAACCCCGTTCCCGTGGTGCACAACACGGCAGGCAAGGTGGTAGAGGAAGGGTACGTCCCGCAGATTGTGGGCGGCGATTCCTCTTCCGAACCCGGTGAGCCTGGCAGCGACAGCATCTGACCGCTCACCCCGTCGGGGAGTCTGAAAGATGACTGAGCAGGCCGATCCTCATCCCGCCGATGCATCATCCGCCAGCCGGCAGGCCTTCAGGCCCAGGCAGATCATTGCCATGGTGCTGCTGGCGGTCTGTCTGCTCTGGCCGGTGTGGTCGCTGACTCAGTTTCACACATACCTGATGAAAGCTCAGCCCAGCCCGGCTGATGCGCGCCAGGGCTGGCGACAGCTTGAGCGTCGCATGGAGCCCGTGCGCCAGTTCCTTTCCCCGGGGACCGTGGTGGAGTATTCACCCACCACGCAGATTCCCGTGGCGCCCAGCCGACCGATTGATGTTCAGTTTGTTCTCTCGCCTGTGATCGTCTGGCGGCAGGGCCAGCCTGCGCAGCCCGATCTGATCGTGGCTGACAAGTTCAACGACGCAGAGCTCAAACAGTACATCACCGAGCACGCACTGGAACCCGTCGCCGTCTTTGGCGGCGGGCTGGCGATTCTGACACGATCCACTTCACCCCAGGAGCAGCGCCCATGATCGCATTTCTCCTGGGCTGGATATTGAGTCTGCTCATTGGGCTGGCCGTGGTGGTAGGACTGATCGGCCCGCACCGACGTCAGCCCATGATCTGGCCGTTGATGCTCGGGCTGTCGATTCTGCTGGGGCTTGGCCTGTCCTCACTGCCGATGCTCGGATTCCTGGCTGGCGCTCATGCGTGGGGCCTGCCACTGATCGGGCTGGATGTGCTGCTGCTGATCGTGACGGGATCGCTGGCGATGCAGTTTCGCCGGGGCGGGCGACATCAGCCGGGTGATCTTGTGTCTGACGCTGCAGCATCGTCAGCGCCATCTCGCTGGCCTGCGCGAATCATCATGGGCTGGTGCGGACTGATTGCACTGGCATCGGCCTGGCTGGGTGTGATCAATCTGTCGCGCCGGCCCTGGGGCGACTGGGATGCGATCATGATCTGGAACCTGCGGGCCCGGTTCTTCCACCGCGTGGAAGAGCAGTTCATGATTGCCTTCAGTCAGCCTGTGATTCATACGGATTATCCACTGTCGATTCCGCTTTCGGTGGCCAGGCTGTGGGTGTATCAGCAGCTGGAATCGCCGCTGAGCCCCCAGAGCATTTCGCTGCTGACCTTCATTGCGGTGGTGCTGATCGTCGGGCCTGTGGTGGCGATCTGTCGTGGTGCACTGGCCGGCGCGGTGGCGGTGGGGGTTCTGCTGGCCAATCCGCTACTGATGCTCTTTGGCACGCTTCAACTGGCCGACGTTCCGCTGGGGGCCTGCCTTGTGGCGGGCTGGGCGATGGTCCTACTTTCCATGACGCGCCCGACGGAACTTCAGAACAGTGGGCCCCCAAGCCGGGAATCGGTCTACGGCCTGGCGCTGGCGGGGCTGCTCTGGGGCTGCATGATCTGGATCAAAAACGAAGGGCTGATGCTGCTGCTCTGCAGTGGTCCTGGTCTGCTGGTGGTGCGCTCGCCGCGCTGGTGGGTGACAACTGGACGGTCGGCAGGGCTGGCATTGCTGGCAGGACTGATACCCTTTGCCCTGGTGCTGATCCTGGCCAAGCTTTCCCTGGCAGGCAGCAATGACCTGATCCGCAGCCAGGGAGGCGGATCGGAAATGCTGGCCAAGCTCGTGGACCTGTCCCGCCATCGCGCGTTCTGGACGGTCGCAGGTTCCTATCTGATCAACACGCCCACCGCGGCGGTCAAACTCATTTTCGTACTGCTGGTCATCTTCGCAGGCTGGTCCTCCCGTAATACCGGCCGACTGCTCTGGGGCATGGGCCTGTCCATCGCTCTGATGATGGCGGGGTTCTACACGGTCTATCTGCTGACGCCGCATGACCTGCAGTGGCATCTGAGCAGCTCGCTGTCCAGGCTGATGACCCAGCTCTGGCCTGTCTTTGTGCTCTGGGCGATGCTGGGGCTGAATCTGCCCTGGAAAACCGCCGGGCGGCTCGGGTAAGACCTGTTTTTTCTGGCTATAATGTGGTCTATGAAACCACTTGCCCTGATCATTCAGACCGCCGGTACGAACTGCGACCGTGAACTGGCCTTCGCCTTCCAGCTGGCCGGAGCCGATACGCGCACCGTCCACGTGAACCAGCTCATCGAAGACCACCAGCAGCTTGAGCAGTTTGACCTGATCGGCTTCCCAGGCGGCTTCAGCTATGGCGACGACATCGCCGCCGGCCGCATCTTCGCCAATCGCCTGCGTCACCGCCTCTATGAGCCCCTGTGGGCTGCGGTCAAGCGTGGCGTTCCGATGATCGGCATCTGCAATGGTTTCCAGGTTCTTGTGAAGCTGGGCCTGCTGCCTGACCCTTCCGCCCCTGATGCCTATCAGGGCCAGACCGCGACGCTGGCGGACAACGTCACCGGCCGATTCATGGACCGCTGGCTGGGAATGGAAGCCGACGAAAACTCCGTCTGCATCTGGACCAAAGGCGTCGGCGACGCCGGCCGATTCGATCTGCCTGTCGCCCATGGTGAAGGTCGTCTGGTTCCCGCCAGCGACGAAGTGCTCAATCGCTGGCGTGCTAACGGCCAGATTGCCCTGCGCTACGCTGATGGCCAGAACCCCAACGGCTCGACCGACCGCATCGCGGGCGTGTGTGACCCGACGGGTCTGGTTCTGGGCCTGATGCCTCACCCCGAGCGCTTCGTGCATGAGACGCATCATCCCCACTGGACGCGCAAAGCCGCGCTGGGCCAGTCACTCGAGCCGGCCGGGCTCAAGTTCTTCCAGAACGCCGTCGCCCACGTGCAGTCCAAAGCCGCTGCCAGCGTCTGATCAAGACCAGCAACTCGTGGATATTCACCGCCAGTCAAGTGAATTGATTGGCGGTTTTGCATCGCTCAAGACCAGGCAGATGTTGCGCTGACATCTGACTGATCCGTCTGCATATGTCTGCAGAGGTCCGATGGAAAACTCACCGACTGATGACAGACCCGGCTTCGCCGCCGGGTCTGTCTGTTTTCACAACCTGCTGGGCCTGTGGTCTGTGCGGTCTGTAACGATTGTGCGGTCTGGAGAAGTCTGCTGCGGTTTGAGGCAGCAGGGTTTGTCTGAAATGAACTGGCAGCCTGGATAAACCCGCTAAACCTGCCTGGGGGATGTGTCGATGTTGTGACTGGTGGCATAGCGCCAGGGGTCCGGATCGGGGCGGAAGAGTTGTTTATTGACCCTGGTCGGACGCAATCAACATCAAGAGGCAGGAATACGTATGGCATTCGGCTGGTCCAAAACGCGATATTCACCCATCGCTGTGGATTTCGGGACCGACAGCATCAAGCTGCTTCAGGTGATCCTGGGGGAACCCCCTCAGCTCATCGCCGCAGCAGCGATGGAAGTTCCGCCTGAAGCCCGCACTGATGTGGCTGCGCGTCAGGAATTCCTGCAATCCGCATTGTCGTCGATGGTCCGCAGTCAGCCTTTCAAAGGCAAGCGGGCCATTCTGTCACTTCCTTCCAGCCAGACGCTGATCCAGCATTTCCAGATCGCAGGCTCAGAAACTGAAGACATGGCGATGCAGATCGATATGAATCTGCGTCAGCGCATGAATGTTGACCCGTCGCGCATGGTGGTGCGTAACTTTCCGGTGACCACCCTGGTGCGTGAGGGCAGCTCCAAGCAGGAAACCATCTGCGTGGCGGCCAGCAGGGATGCCATCATGAATCACATCGAGCTGGCGCACCGTGCCAAGCTGGATGTGGTGGGCATGCACTGCGAACCGCTGGCGATTCTCAAATCGTTCGGCCACATGTTCCGTAACAGCCAGCAGGGCAGCATCATCTGCTTCCTGGACATGGGCGCATCGTCCACCAAGGTGGTGATTTCGCATGGCCCTCAGATGGTCTTTGCCAAGACGATTCACATTGGTGGCGATCACCTGACGACACACCTGGCCAGAGCGCAGGGCGTCAGCTTCGCCGAAGCCCGCGCGATGCGCATGAACATCACCGGGGCTCAGTCTTCGGAAGATCAGGGCATGGCCATGGCCGGCGCCGCAGTGGCTGCGCCAGCGACGCCGCCTGTTCCCACGGGTGCTGCAGGCGGGCTGGCGATGATCGAAGCTCGCATGGCGGCTGAGCGTCGCGCTCAGGGCCAGGCCGAGGCTGCTCCGACGGTTTACAAGAAGCCGGTCGCCGACCCTGCCCATGAAACGATCGAATGTCTGATTGATGAGCTGCAGCTTTGCCTGCGTCATCACCAGAGTGTGTTCCCCGAGCAGCGCGTGGAGAAGCTGGTGTTCCTGGGCGGGGAATCCCGTCACGTGGATATCTGCCAGAAGATCGCCCGTTCGCTGCATATCGGTGCGCAGCTTGGTGATCCGCTGGCGCGTGCGGTTCGTCTGACGCAGAGCAAGACGCCCAGCGGGGTGGACCTGCGACAGTCCCAGCCGGGCTGGGCTGTTCCGATGGGGCTGTGTCTGTCGGAAGCGAATCTCTGATCGAGTGATACGAAACCGGGCGAGCGCCCGATCAACTGGAGCCGACCATGGCTGAGAATCATAGTTTCCTGCCAGAGGATTATCTGGAGAAGCGTGCGCAGACCCGGACAACGGTCTTCTGCGTGTCGCTGTTTTTGATTGTGCTTGCAGGTGTCTCGGCCGCGTGGGTGGTGTCGCTGCAGCAGTACAACGATGTGGTCAGGCATCAGAAGCAGGTGCGAGCCCAGTTCGAGGAAGCTGCCAAGCGTCTTGAACAGTTCGAGAAGCTCCAGGCCCAGCGTGAACAGATGATTCACAAAGCCCAGGTAACTGGAACGCTCATTGAGCGCGTTCCGCGCAGCGTGCTGCTGGCGGAACTGATCAACAGCATGCCCCCCAACCTGAGCCTGCTGGATCTGAAGGTGGATACCAAGGTGATCAGCCGGCCGCAGCCTCCCGAAACGGCCATGGCCCGTGCCCGCAATCAGAAGAAGGCAGTGACCGAGCCGGTCAAGCCTCAGCCCCCCGAAACGCAGGTGAACATCATCCTCACCGGTGTTGCGCCCACTGACGTGCAGGTGGCCCAGTTCATGTCGACGCTCGGTGGCAATGAGATGTTCGCCAACCAGCACCTGGGCTTCAGCGAAGAATCGAAGATCAAGGACCAGAGCCTGCGTAAATTCCGGGTTGATATTGAACTGGCCCCGGGCGTGGATGCTCAGCGTCATGAACCCAAGCTGGTCAAGCGGGAACTGCTCAACAATCCGATGAGCACGAAGATGCAGATTGCTCCCGATGGTGTGTTTCAGAACAACCGCGAATCGCAGCAGCGCAGCGATGCGATGCCTGCCTTGCAGGATTGAAGCCGCTGCGTGATCGACCCTACAGACAGGTCAGGAGTCATTAGACATGCGATTTGGAATTCGTGAACTGATATTCGTGCTGCTTCTGATTGCCACCCCGGTGGCGTCGTACTTCGGGTACTTCAAGAAGCACAATGAAGACATCGCCAGCGCCCGCGAGGAAATCACGGCCAGGCAGAAGAAGCTGGCTCAGCTTGAAGCCGCGACGATGCGCGTCAAGGACCTTGGCGAGGAGATCGACAAGCTCGCCCAGGCCATTGAAGTGTTCGAGCAGAAGCTGCCTTCGGAGCGTGAAACCGAAGTGATCCTGCGTGAAGTGTGGGAACTGGCCACCCGTCATCATCTGGTTCCTCGCAGCGTGCGCACGGATAAGGTGATCGAAGGCCCGCTCTATTCGACGCTTCCGATTCCGATGTCCATCGTGGGTAACTTCGACGGCTTCTACAGCTTCCTGCTGGACCTGGAGAAGCTGCCTCGTCTGACTCAGATTCCCCGTATGAACCTTCAGAAGATTGACAGCGAAGAAGGCCACATGAAGGCCGACATCGTGCTTCACATCTTCTTTGAGAGCAAACCGAAGAACGGCGCTGCCGCCGCAGGAAAGGCGAGACTATGAGCTTGTTGAAACAATCCTCCGGCCTCAACGACCTGGATTCGAATCAGGTGACTCAGGAAGAGCCCGCATCGCTGTCGCTGATGGGTGGTATTGCCAAGCCCGAAGGTCTGCCTGAAGTGGACTTCGACCTCGATGCCCTCAAGTCCAGGAAGCAGAAGATCAGCCAGGGAACCGTTGTCCTGATCGCAGTGGTGGCAGTGGCTGCTCTGGTGGTCTACGGCATGCGGTTCAGCATGGGCGACCTGAGTCGTAACAGCGTCTCTTCCGACATGATGAAGAAGATCGATCAGGCGCTGGCCAAGGCTAACCCCACAGCATCAACCGGCTCCAATCAGGTGCTGCCCGTGCGTGCGATGTTCCGTGATACGGATTCCATCGTGCGCATGTTCAACGCCGATGTGAGCAAGAGCCAGGTTCCCATTGAATACGTCCAGCGCAATCCCTTTGCTCTGGCGATGGAAACCAGCAGCGGGAATGCTGCTGCCACCGCCGGCGCCGATGCCACGCGTCTGCGTGAACAGCAGCGCAAGCTCGAAGCGGAATTCAACAGTCTGAAACTGCAGTCGGTCATGGCCAGTGCACGCATTCCGGTGGTCATCATCGATGGCCAGTTCTACAAGGAAGGCCAGAAGGTCGGCCCGTTCACCATCGCCAGAATTCACGACCGCGGTGTGGACCTGCAGGCCGAAGGCTTCCAGAAGACGCTTTCGATGCAGGACCAGCTCGACCGCAGGAACCAGCTGCGCAGGTAATGAGGTTGTCGGCCTGATTTCGGGCGGATGGTCGATCGTTCAAACTTTGATCCAGGTGGAACGCAAGCATGTCCGGCAAGCCGTTAAATGATGGTCTGACACCACTGGATGTGGGCCCGATGGGTGGGAACGATCCTGCACTCCGCAGTTTCGCATCGCTCAGTGACCTGTGGACCCCTGAGCAGAAGCCTGCCAGTCAGCCCGTCGCCAAAGCAGAGCTTGGCCAGATGCTCCTTGATCTGGGAGCAGTCGATGCAGCCACGCTGACCAATGCCCGTTCGGTGGTGGCCAAGTCGCCCGGCCGCACGCTGGCGCAGGTGCTCCTGGAACATGCAGTTGATGAAGAAGCCATTCAGCGCTGCGTGGCACAGCTTCACGATCTGCCTTTTGAACGCGTGGATCTGGACCGCGTTGATACCCGTCTGTTCAAGAAACTGGGCAGTGAATTC
>Ga0207868_1000757_pt1 | contig 29029 bp, 26 predicted proteins | sample Passage237B_FD_187370 | JGI IMG/M metagenome (GOLD analysis project Ga0207868, IMG submission 187370) | Cellulose adapted compost microbial communities from Newby Island Compost Facility, Milpitas, CA, USA - Passage2 37B (SPAdes) (version 3) ... | reverse complement strand
AGCCAGGCCACCGCACCGATCACCACCAGCACCACCCCCACAAGGCGGAAGATGGTGTGGAGCGCGTGACCGCCCAGTCGTTCCTGCATCCGACGACCCAGCCGGACGAGCAGAACGAGCAATGCCATGGCCCCGGCGAAGGCGCCCAGCCCGAAAGCGGTGAGCACGAGCCAGCCGTGCACGTTGATGCCCAGTCCATCGACCGCCAGCCGCACGCCGCACCAGAACAGCACGAGCTGCGGGTTCATCAGGCCGAGCAGGAGGCCGTTGATGAAGCCCGTGCGCTTCTCCTGCAGTTCGTTCGCCTGCGGGAACGGGCGCAGGAAGAAGATGAAGTACACGCCGAGCACGATCATCACACTGCCTGCGATGCGCTCCACCGTGCCGCCCATGCCCTCGGCCCATGCCAGGATGTGATCGGCCGCCACGAAGGCCATCGCGGCGTAGAGGAATTCCGGGATGCTGCCTCCCCACGCGGTGCGCATGCCCGATGCCTTCCCGTGGCGCAGCGTGGCGGCGAGCACGGCCGTGTTCACCAGTCCGGCCTGCAATGAGCCGACGAAGCTGGCCACCGCCGCGATGAGGAAGATCACCAGCGCATCCATGGATCAACCCAGCACCCGGCGCAAGAGGGCGTACTTGGTGGCGGTGTACGGCGGGTATTGGATGTTCGCCTCGATCCACGGATGGCCTTCGACCATGGCCTGCGCGTGGCTGAAGGTGGCGAAACCGTAACGCCCGTGGTAACGGCCCATGCCACTGGTGCCCACGCCCCCGAATGGCAGGTCCGACGCACCCAGATGGGCCAGGGTGCGGTCCACGCAGCCACCGCCGAACGCGATGCGCTCGTGGAAGTAGCGCACCGTGCGCTCGTCCTTGCTGAAGATGTAGCAGGCCAGTGGCGTGGGGTTCCGTTGCACGGTGGCCACCACTTCCTCCTTGGCGCGCCAGGGGATCACGGGCAGGATCGGGCCGAAGATCTCCTGCTGCATGGGCGGCGCGTCCGGTGGCACATCGGTGAGCACGGTGGGCGCGATGTAGCGGTCGCTGGCATCATGTTGCCCACCGATGCGGATGGTGCCGTGGTCCAAGTGCGATCGCAGCACCGCGAAGCGGGCATCATCGATGATCCGGGCGAAGTGCGGGCTCTGCTTCGGGTCGTCGCCGTACATGCGACGGATCTGGTCCGCGCATGCGGTGATGAAGTCGTCCATCACGTCGGCGTGCACCAGTGCGTGATCGGGGCTTACGCACGTCTGGCCGGCGTTGAAGCACTTGCCCCAGATGATGCGCTTGGCGGCCCGGCGCACGTTGGTGTCGCGGTCCACGATCGCCGGGCTCTTGCCACCCAGCTCAAGCGTAACCGGCACCAGTTGTTCAGCGGCCATCATCGCCACCTGGGTGCCCACGGCCCGGCTGCCCGTGAAGAAGATGTGGTCGAAGCGGAAGCCCCGCACCAGCGGCGGCACCACCTCGACGCCGGGGCCTTGCACCACGCTCACCCGATCCTGAAGCCCGGCATCGGCAATGATCCGTTCCACCACCATCGCCGATCGCGGGGCTTTCTCACTGGGCTTGATCACGGCACAGTTCCCTGCGGAAATGGCGGCCACCAGCGGTGCGAGCATCAGCAGCACGGGGTAGTTCCACGGTGCCACGATCAGCACCACGCCCAGCGGACGGTGCACTACGCGGCATTGCGCGGGCATCAACGCCAATGGGGTGCTCACCTCCGTGGGGCGCATCCATTCGCGCAGGTGGTGCAGCGTGTGGTCGATGGCCTCGAGCACCAGGCCCACCTCGCTCAGCCAGCCCTCGAAGGCCGGCTTGCGCATGTCGGCATGCACGGCCTCGAGCACGGCCTGTTCGTTGCGGCGCAGGCTGTCGCGCAGCGCGCGCAGGGCGGCGCGTCGTGCGGCGTAGGGCAGGGTGGTGCCCGAAGTGTACCGATCACGGAGCGCGTGCGCACGGGCCAAGTTCTGTTGAAGGTCGAACGAAGGGGCCATGTCCATGTGGGCCAAGGTAGAGGAGCCTATGGCTCGATGGTCCGTAAGGCCCGTGGTCGGCGGCTACGTCGGCCGAGGGAGTGCCTGTGCCACCGGTACGCCCAACACCCAGGCGGCGATGAGCATGCACAGGAATGTATACCGCGTGGGCCACCGGCATCACCACCACCTACCCTCGAATGGCTCCCCACAATTGGTGCACGGCGCCGGGGATCAATGAAGCCATTGGGCCCCAAGGCATTATGCTTCGGAGGGGGAGGGATGGATGTGCCGGGCGGCGATGGCTCATGGGGTCGGGTCCCCGTATCGCAGCACCGTTACCTGTGGCTCGCCGTCGGGCGGGATATCCACCTTGAAGAGCCGGTCGTATTGATCCTCAGTGAGACCATCGACCGTGATCCCGGACAGTGCCTTGACGATGCCCGGCACGGTGTTGCTGTGCCCGCAGACCAGCACCACCTTCCCCTTGTCGTCGGTGCGGATGAAATCCACCAGGTCCTCGATGGCGTCGGGCAGCAGTGCGATGATCTCCAGATCGCGCTCGGCGGCCACCACGGCCACGGTCTGCTGCGTGCGGGCCTTGATGGTGGCGTAGATCCGTTCCACACCGCTCCCACGCAGGGCCTCCCACAACGCCCGGGCCCGGGCCTCACCGGCAGGGCTCAGGAAGCTGTCCGGGTCGCCGGGGTCGAGCTTCTCGGCATGCCGCACCACGTACACCGTGGTGGTGCCGCGCTGGGCCATGGCCATGTTGGGGTCGAGCAAGGCCGTGGTGAGCAGGGCGACCATCGCGGTGAAAAGGAACGGGGGGCGCATGGGTTGAAGTTCGAGATCCTCGGTCATGCGGCTCACCGACCGCCCTTGGAGGGCGCTGGCCGCGGTGCGTTGCTTGGTGCCGGGCGTTGCTGCGGAGCCGTGCGTGGTTGCTGTGGTGCGGCGCGTTGCTTATCGCGCCGCTGTTGCGGTGCCTGGTGCCGCTGCTGCGGTGCGGGTGCTTTCCGCACATCGTCGCGTCGCTGCGGTGCCGGTGCGGTGCGAGGCGCTTCGCCACGCTGCTGCGGCCGCGCCTCCTGTGGCTTACGGATGCCGCCGTCCCTGTCGTTGCGTTGCACCGGGCGATCCTGCATGCGGGCATTGGTGTTGGCCCGTACACGCGGCGAGTGCATGGCGCGGGGCTGGTACAAGGCATTGGCCTGCTTCACCCGGCAGGTGTTCACGTAGTGGTACCAAGGATGGTAGTGCCGGTGCCAGCCCCAGTACGTGTGGTACGGATACGGGTGCCACGGATGCCACCAAGGCGGGTAGTGCCCCCAATACCAAGGCGACACCCAGACCACGTAGGCCGGGCCATAGATCCAGCTCACGCAGGGCCATCCCCACACGTTCACCCACACCTGCATGGCGGCGGGTGCGTCCGGTGCCGAGGGGCCGCCGTCACCCTTCATGTTGCCGGCCCTCTCTTCGTAGGGTTCCACGATCACGTTGGGTCCGTATAGGTCCTCGGTGCCCATGATCTGCACCATGGCGCTGGCCTCACCCTTGCGCTCGAGCTGGATCACGGCCACATCCTGTGCTTCGTCCTTGCCCATGGGCACTTGGAGCACGATCGCATGCACGTCACCATCCGCATGGTCCACCACGCGGATGTAGTCCACCTCACCGTTGCCATCAAGGTCGAGGTTGTTCACCTTGCTGTCGACCTGGTTCAGCGCTTCTTCGAAAGCGCCCAGGTCCTTGGATCGTTTGAAGAGGTCCAATGCCGCTTCCAGATTGAAGTGGTCCCCGGGCAGGCCGGTGCTGTCGGGAGCGGCACCCTGTCCATGCACGATCGGGGCGGCGAGCAGGAAAAGGGCCAATGGAGCGGAGGTCTTCATGGCAATGGGTTTTCGTACGAACCCACCTTCACCAAAACCGGGCCGATCCGGGTGCTCCTACTTCAGGCCACGATCCGTACCCTTGTGGTGCACATGTCCAGGACCTTCCTTCCCTTGCTGCTGCTGCCGTTCACGGTATCGGCACAGTCCCTTCAACCGGAGCTGGTGTGCCAGCTCGCCCCCGCCCTGGCGGAGGTCAGCGCCATGATCATGGTGGACGACGCGATGTGGGTGTTGATGGACAGCGGCAACCCGAACCAACTGTACAAGGTGGACCGCCAGAGCGGCGAGATCCTTCGCACGCTCACCATCGCCAACGCCACCAACACGGATTGGGAGGCCATGGCCACGGACGATGCCTTCGTGTATATCGGTGATATCGGGAACAACGCCGGCCACCGGACCGACCTTCATTTCCTGCGTTTCCCGCTGGAAGTGCTGGAGGATGACGATCTGACCGAGGTGGATGCCGAGATACTGCCCTTCGCCTATGTCGATCAGACCGATCTCACGCCGACCTGGGGTGCCAGCGACTGGGATTGCGAGGCCTTCGTGGTGATGCAGGACACGGCCTACCTCTTCACAAAAAGTTGGCTCGAAGGGGTGAGCCATCTCTATGCGGTGCCACTGGAACCCGGCTTCCAATGGGCCGTTCGTCGTGCCACGCTCCAGTCTCAAGGTCTGGTCACCGGAGCTTCGCTTCATGCCGACGGGTCCTCCATCTGCTTGATCGGACACACGTATGGAGGTCAGCCGCTCATCTGGACGCTGTCGCACTATCCGGCCCACGAGTTGTTCAATGGGCATTCCCAACGCGCCGTGCTGGAGATGCCCTTGGCGCAAACGGAGTCCATTGCTTGGATGGCCGACGATTCGGTGTACTTCGCCCACGAAGCATCGAACGGCCTGCCCCCTCAGCTTTGGAAGGTGCGGCTCGACCCCGACGTGGGCATGGCCCCGGTACAGGAGGCGCCGGTGGTCCGCCCTTGGCCCAACCCGTGCACCGATCGGCTATATGTTGACGGGCCCGCCCACCTGACCTGGGTGCGGCTGGTCCAGGCCGATGGCCGGGAGGTCCTGCGTACGCGCTACGTGGCCGGGGATGCCCTGGATGTGGCGCATCTCGCCGCCGGCCGATACGTGCTCGAAATGGGGAGTGCCGGGAGAGTGTCGCGCGGCCAGGTGGTCGTTGTTCACTGATCCTTCCTGCCGCTGGCCATCACTACCTGAACCGTTGCCTGCTCGGGAGGCCCCGTTCGCCGATCGTCCGCCGCTGCCATGTACGGGGCCCAAGCGCCCCACCGTTGGTCCCAAGCACCTGTCCCGTCGGCCATTTGCCAAGGGCAGCAAGACGAAGCACCAAGGGCATGGGAACTTTTGGCCGATCGGACGGGCCGGATCACCCTTGTGGGATCTTGCTATGTTTGCCGCCCTTACCTTGCGGTGCGCGAACCTGACGCCCCAGGGGCCGGTCAAGCAACACATCGAAACCTCACTTTAAGCCGAGATACCAATGAGCAACGAGAAGAGCGGGAAAATGAACTCCCTGTTCGTGGCGATCGTCTTCCCCCTGGTGCTGATCATCAGCGTATGCATCTACATGTTCGTCCTGGGGGATCCCGCGAACTTCCAGAACAACGACCCGATCCACGGCCACCCGATCGAAACGCAACCGGGCAAGCTCTACGGTACCATCTACAAGGGGGGCTTCATCGTGCCCATCCTGATCAGCGTGAACCTGATCGTCATCATCTTCTCCGTTGAGCGCTTCATCACCCTGTCCAAGGCCAAGGGCCGTGGCCGCATCGACTCGTTCATCGTGAACGTGCGCCAGCACCTGGCCACCGACAACATCCAAGAGGCCATCGCCGTGTGTGACGAGCAGAAAGGCTCCGTGGCCAGCGTGATGCGCAGCGGTCTGGAGAAGTACAGCACGATCTACCGCGACGCCTCCATGGACAAGGAGACGAAGATCAATACCGTGAAGCAGGAACTGGAGGAGGCCACCGCCTTGGAGCTTCCCATGCTCAGCAAGAACATGGTGATCCTCTCCACCTGCGCAAGCGTCAGCACCCTGCTGGGTCTGATCGGTACGGTGCTCGGGATGATCCGCGCCTTCAGCGCACTGGCCACCTCCGGTACGCCCGATGCCACCGCGCTGTCCACCGGTATCTCCGAGGCCCTGATCAACACCGCCCTCGGTATCACCGGTTCGGCCGTGGCCATCATCTCCTTCAACTACTTCAGCAACCGCATCGACGCCATCACCCACGGCATCGACGAGGCCGGCTTCAGCGTGAGCAAGACCCTCGCCAACCACAAATGAGGAGCATCGCTCCCTCACTGGTAAACCCGAAGTGCCATGCCTAAGCTGAAAATGCCCAAGAGCAGTCCGTCGTTGGACATGACGCCGATGGTGGACCTGGCCTTCCTGCTGGTGACCTTCTTCATGCTCACGGCCCAGTTCAGGCCCGAGGAGTCCGTGGTGGTCGACACCCCGTCGTCCATGTCGCAATCGCCCATCCCGACCGAGAACATGATGACCATCGTGGTGGACAGCACCGGCAAGGTGTATTGGGACATGACCGACATGAAGGTGCGCTTCGCGGTGCTCAAGGAACTGGGCAAGCGGATCAACTACGAGCCCACCCAGGAGGATCTGGTGAAATTCGCCAACGTGGGGCCCGTGGGCGTGCCCATCCAGCAGCTGCCCGCCTACCTGGCCCTGCACGATGCAGCGGCCCGCAAGGAGTTCAACAGCCGGTTCAACGGCATCCCCACCGACAGCACCAACAACCAGTTGCGCGATTGGATCATGACCACCCGTCTGCTGTTCTATGACGAGGCGGGGGTCAACCCGATCGTGGCCCTCAAGGCCGATGGCAACACCGACTACAGCAAGGTGGCCGAGGTGATCCGGATCTTCCAGTCGCCCGGCATCGAGATCAACCGGTTCAAGATGATCACCGACCTCGAGGCATCGAGGATGTAACGAACCCCCGATCGAACCTTTCTCTCGCTCCGGTGTACGGAAGCAGTGAAAGGGCCGATCACCAGACGAACGAACAGCCATGGCACAGGTACCCGAAGGTGGCGGAGGTGGCGGTGGACGCCACGAGAAGAAGCGGGCCAAGAAAGGCAGCACCCACATCGACATGACGCCGATGGTGGACCTCGCCTTCCTGCTGCTCACCTTCTTCATCCTCACCACCACCATGTACAAGCCGAGCACGTTGCAGATGACGTTCCCGGTGCCACCCAAGGAGGATCAGCCGTTCGAGGAGACGAAGCTGGACAACGCCATCACGCTGCTGCTCACCAAGAACGACCAGATCTTCTACTACGAGGGCAAGTTCGATCCCGCGACCACCCAGCTTTCGCGCACCGATTTCAGCCAGGTGCAGAAGCTGCTGGTGGAAAAGAACAAGGACGCCGTGCTGCGCCTGAACCAGTTGACCCGCGACTTCAACGAGAAGAGGGTCACCGAAGAGGAGTACGAGGCCAAGCGACGCGAGATCAAGGGCGACCCCAGGAACCTCAAGGCCATCATCAAGACGGATGAGGGCGCCAAGTACCGCAACATGATCGACATGGTGGACGAGATGGACATCTGCGGCATCGGCTCCTACGGCGTGATGGATGAACTGAAGCCCGAGGAGCAGGCGCTCCTCGACGTGGAAAAAGCCAATCTCTAAGGCCATGGAATACATCATCCTCATAGGCCTGCTGCTCGTGCTGTCCCTGGTGATGGCGGTGGACCTGAGCTGGAACAACGTGCTGGCCACCGCCCGCAACGCCATGGTGTTCGCTGGGCGCAACCAGGAATACGGCGCCTTCGTGCTGCGCCGCGATTACGTGCGTGGACTGATGGTTGCCGTCATCGGTTCCATCCTGTTCTTCGGGCTGGCCGTCGGTACACCCAAGATCATAGCCTCCCTTGGTGGAGAAGAGGAAGTGGTGGAGGTCAAGAAGATCGTGGACGTGAACCTCGACCTGTTCGAGGAGGAGAAGAAGGACGACCCCCCGCCTCCGCCGGTGGACATCCCCCCTCCGCCCAAGATCGAGACCGTGCAGTTCACCGCTCTGGAGGCCGTGGACGAGCCCGTGGAGGAACCCCCGCCCACGCAGGAGGCCCTCGCCGAGACGGTCGCCTCCACCGAGACCCAGGAAGGTGAGAAGGTGCCCGATGCACCGCCGCCCCCGCCGCCCCCGGTTGAGGAACCCACGTTCGACCTGGCCAGCGTGCAGGAACAGCCTGAGTTCCCCGGTGGGGTGGAGGCCATGTACAAATACCTCGGCAAGAACATCAAGTACCCCACGATGGAACAGGAGGCCGGCATCTCCGGCAAGGTCTACGTGGAGTTCGTGGTGTCGCAGACCGGTGCCATCACCGAGGTGACCCTGAAGCGCGGCGTGAGCAAAGGCTTGGACAACGAAGCCCTGCGCGTGGTGAAGGCCATGCCGGCCTGGTCGCCGGGCAAGATGAACGGCAAGCCGGTGAAGGTGCGCTACATCCTGCCGGTGAACTTCATCCTGAAGTGATCGCCGCGCGGCCATGAAGTGGTTCGCGTTGGCGATGTCGGTGCTCTACGTGGTGGTCGGCTGCCTACTGCTCCTCACCACCGCCCTGCCAGCCGTCGGAACGTATCGTTCCGCGATCGGTGCCGTACTGATCGTGTACGGCTTGTTGCGGAGCGTGCTCTGGTACCGGAAGAACAAGGCTGAAGGATGATGCGATCGCACAGTGGACCGTGGCTGTGGGTATGGCCGATGCTGGTCCTCGGCTGCTCCCCCAACCCGCGCGATCCGCGGCAGGATGATACGCCCACCTTCGGCCATGTGGCCGTGCTGGCCGACGAAGCCTTCGAGCTGGTGCTGGAGGACCTGGCCTTCATGTTCAATGCCACGTACGACAAGGCCCAAGTGGACGTGCACTTCCTCCCCGAGGCCGAGTTGACCAAGGCGATGCTCGCCGACAGCGTGCGCTGCGTTTTCGCGGCTTTCGTGCCCGGGGGCGAACAGCAGGCCTATTTCAGGACCCGCAGATTGTCCGTGCACCAGGAGCGTGTGGCCATGGATGCCGTCGCCGTGGTGGTGGCGCCACAAAGTGCATTGAGCGCCATTTCCGTGGACGCATTGCGCCGACTGCTCATCGGCCAAGACTCCACGATCGTCGGCATGGGTGGTCGCGCCACCCTGCTGATGGACGGGAGCGGCGTGGCCCGCACCTTGGTGGATTCCCTGCTCGATGGCGATGCCGACCGATTGAAAGGACGTGCCTTCGCGGCCGCCAGTGCCGCCGAGCTGGTGCAGCGTGTCGGACAGGACCCGCAGACCATCGGATTGTTGTCGTTCGCCCGCATCAGCGACCTTGACGATGCCCGCTGTCGTGCCCTGCGTGCACCGGTCAGGATACTCCCTGTGGTAGGGGCCGACCCTGCGGACACGGTGCCGCCCGACCAAGGCACCCTGAAGGATGGCCGCTATCCGCTGCGCCGTCCCATCAATATGCTTGTCACCGAGGGGAAAAGCGGCCTTGGCACCGGTTTTGCTTCCTTTGTGGCCGGCCATAAAGGCCAACGCATCATCCTCAAACAGGGCCTGCCGCCGGAACGTGTGCCGGCCCGCGAAGTGGAGATCGTTCACCCCTAGACGATGGAACCGAAGATGAAGACCGTGCTCGCCTCGATCGCCCTGCTGGCCCCCGCCGGAATTATGGCGCAGACCCCCTTGCAACAGGCCGCCAAGCTCACCGACAACGAGCGCTTCGAGCATGCCACCGCCGCCATCAAGGCCGTGCTCGCCGCTGAACCCAACAACGGTGAGGCCTGGTTCCTGCTGGGCGAGAACTACTACTATAACGACAAGCTGGACAGTGCACGCATGGCCTACTCCCGTGGCGCCGAGGTGAACCCCTTGATGCCGCTGAACGCCGTCGGCCTGGGCAAGGTGCTGCAAGCCCAAGGCAGGACCGACGAGGCCCGTGCCGCCTTCGAGGCAGCCATCGCGAACGCGATCGACAAGAAGACGAAGATGCCCAAGCCCATGCAGGCCAGCGTGTACCGTGAGGCGGCCGAAGGGCTGGTCTATGGCGACGTGAAGGACCCCGCCAAGGCGGTGACCTATGCGGATGCCGCCATCGCCCTGAACCCCGCCGATGCCGAGGCCTACATAGTGCGTGGTGATGCGCTCTTCGAGATGAACCCCCGCGACCTCAGTGAGCCCATGGCCATGTACAAGAAGGCCGCCGACCTCTCGGGTAACAATGCCAAGCCCATCGCACGCCGCGGCCTGGTGTACTACCGTGCCAAGAACTTCGATGCCTCGGTGGCCGAGTACGACAACGCCATCCGCATCGACCCCGATTTCGCTCCTGCCTACAGCGGCCGCGCAGAGGCCTATTACTTCAAGCGTGACTTCGCGAAGGCCACGGCCGACTACGACAAGTATCTCGAGCTGAACAAAGGCAACGAAAGCGCGCGCGTGCGCTATGCCCAATTCCTGTTCCTGGTGGAGAACTTCTCCGAATCGCTGGCCCTGATCAACGAACTGGAGGCCGCCGGGGTGAAGAACAACGTGCTGGCCCGCCTGAAAGGCTACAACATGGTGGAATTGAAGGACACCGTGAACGCCCTGCCTACGATCGAGGCCTACATGGCCGCCCGATCGGAGGATGAGCTGATCAGCAGTGACATGCAGTACTATGCCCGGGCCATCGCCCTGCTGGGCAACGACTCGCTGGCGGCGGAGAAGCTGTTGGCAGCGGCCCGCATGAAGAACGCGGACCCCGAACTGTACACCGAGGCGGCCAAGCTCTTCTACAAGGCAAGGATGTACAGCAACGCCGCCGAGGCCTATCTCGGCAAGGTGACCCATGGCAAGGCCGAAGTGAACGATTGGTACTACCTGGGGGACGCCGCCAACCGCGGCAAATTGTTCTCGCTCGCCGACAGTGCCTGGGCCAAGTACACCCAATACCAGCCCAATATCTACCAAGGCTACCTGGGTCGCGCGCGGGCCAATGTGGGCCTCGATTCCACCCGGACCACCTGGCAAGCCAGGCCCTACTTCGAGGAGGTGCTGCGGAAGATGACGCCGGAGGACATCGCCAAGTCGCCGATGGTGGCCGAGGAAGCCTACTTCTACCTGGGCTTCTACCACTTCTACGGCACCAAGGACATGCCTGCGGCCAAGTGCTGGTTCGAGAAAGTGGTCGCCCTCAACGCCGGTACCAGCAGCACCAAGACGGCCAACGACATGGTGAAGGGCGAGGCGCTGAAGGACGTGCGCGCGACCCCCTGCGAGCTTCCCTGACCCCGCGCGGGTATCATCCAACTTGGACGAAGGGAGCCCGAGCAGGCTCCCTTCGTCCGTTCCGGGGGAGCGCGGCGCGCCTTACTTTGCGGACGCCGCATGCGCCTCCTCCGCAAGAAGCCCATTGACAGCACCATCGGCCCTGAAGGCCCGGTGCCCGATACCGCGGGTCATGGCGGCCACTCCCTGGGGCGCCACTTGGGCGTGCGCGACCTCACCTTCTTCGGCATTGCGGCCATCATCGGGGCGGGCAGTTTCAGCAGCATGGGCGAGGCCTGCTTCAAGGGCGGGCCCGGTGTGACCCTGCTCTTCGCCATGTGTGGCGTGGCCTGCGGGTTCACCGCCCTGTGCTATGCGGAGTTCGCGGCGCGCGTGCCCGTCAGTGGCAGTGCGTACACCTACGCCTACGTGAGCTTCGGCGAGCTGTTCGCCTGGGTCATCGGCTGGGCCCTGCTCATGGAGTACAGCATCGGCAACATCTACGTGGCCTTCAGTTGGAGCGGCTATTTCACCAACCTGCTCGACGGGTTCGGCTGGCACCTGCCGGAATGGCTCACGATCAATTACAGAAGTGCGAGCAGGGCGGCCGCCGAAGGCAGCACCGGTGAAGGCCTCAGCGCGTGGAACACGGCTCCCATGGTCGGAGGCCTGCGCATCATCTTCGATCTGCCGGCTGTCGCCATAAATGCCATGATCACCGCCCTGGTCTACGTGGGGGTAAAGGAGAGCCGGAACGCCAGTAACGCCATGGTGATCGTGAAGCTGGTGATCATCGCATTGGTCGTGGCGGTGGGCATCTTCCACATCGACCTCGACAATTGGACGCCCTTCCTTCCCAATGGCTTCGGCGGGGTGATGGCAGGCGTGAGCGCGGTGTTCTTCGCCTACATCGGTTTCGATGCGGTGAGCACATTGGCCGAGGAGTGCCGTGACCCGCAACGCGACCTGCCCCGCGGCATGATCTGGTCGCTCGTGATCTGCACGTCGGTGTACATCGTGCTCGCCTTGGTGCTCACGGGCATGGTGCCTTGGTCGCAACTGGGCGTGAGCGACCCGCTCGCCGAGGTGTTCGCGATCAAGGGGGTGAAGTGGATGCTGTACGTGGTGAGCATCGCGGCCGTGGTGGCCATGACCAGCGTGATGCTGGTGTTCCAGATGGGCCAGCCGCGGATCTGGATGAGCATGAGCCGCGATGGCCTGCTGCCCAAGCGCTTCGCCGCGATCCATCCGAAATACCGCACCCCCGGCTTCAGCACGATCGTCACCGGCCTGGTGGTGGGCCTGCCGATCTTCTTCACCGACGAGAACTTCATCCTCGACTTCACCAGCATCGGCACCCTCTTCGCCTTCGTGCTGGTTTGCGGCGGTGTGCTCATGTTGCCGCGGCGTGAGCGCACCCCCGGCCGCTTCCATCTGCCCCATGTCAATAGTCGGTGGACGGGGCCGACCCTGCTGGCGGGGATCGTGGCCCTGGTGATCACCGCCGTGCCCGGCTACTTCCCCGGTCTGCTCGATCTGTCGGGCGAGCATGCGGCCCAGAACATCCCCCAACTGGTCTTCTGGCCGCTGGCCCTGGGTGTGGTGTTCGCGGCGCATATGAAGCAATGGTCATTGATCCCGGTGCTCGGCCTGCTCTCGTGCTGCTGGCTGCTCACAGGCATGGAGGTGAGCAACTGGACCTGGTTCAGCGTGTGGCTCGTGGTCGGTCTGGCGCTGTATTTCGCCTACGGGTACCGGAACAGCAAGTTGGCCTGATCCGCAGTGGCCGTTCCGATCGGGTGGGCGCTGCCCGATACCCCCTTGGCGTACGGTGGATCTTCGGCACCACCGGCCTATTTTTCGGCATGAAGCGCTCCTTCCTTCCCCAAGTGGTGATCTGCGTGGTGTCGGGACTCCCGGCGGCGGTCAATGCACAATCGCCTTACCGCATCCCGGTGGTGGTGCATGTGGTGCATGATGATGGCAACGAGAACATCTCCGATGCGCAGGTCCGCAACGGCATTGAGATACTCACCCGCAACTGGCGCAAGCAGAACCCCGATACCGTTGAGATCGCGATGCCTTTCAAACCCATCGCGGCGGACATGGAAGTGGAGTTCGAACTGGCGCGCCTGGACCCGGACGGCCAGTGCACCAATGGCATCAACCGCCTGCGCTCGGCCCTGACCACCTCGGGGACCCATGCGGTGAAGGAGCTGATCCATTGGCCTCGCGACAAGTACCTCAATGTCTACGTGGTGCGCAATGCCGCGGGATTGGCCGGCCATGCGCTCATGCCCTTCCAGGCCGACAGCATCCCGGAAAAGGACGGCATCGTGATCCAAGGCAGCTATTTCGGCAACATCGGCACCAGCAACGATGTGCGTTCCATGGTACTGAGCCACGAGGTGGGCCACTATTTCAACCTGTACCACATCTGGGGCGGCAACAACGTGCCCGGGTTCTACTACCTGCCCGTTGGCCAACAGGCCAACTGCGAGGTGGGTGATGAGGTGGACGACACCCCTGCCACCATCGGGTGGAGCACGTGCAACCTCAGCGCGGCCAGCTGCGACGGCACGCCCGACAACGTGCAGAACTTCATGGACTACTCCTATTGCGGGCGGATGTTCACCGAAGGGCAGAAGGCGCGCGTGCATGCGGCGCTGAACAGTCCGGTGGCACAGCGCAACAACCTGTGGTCGGCCCAGAACCTGCAGGCCACCGGATTGGGCGAGCCCGCCACCCTGTGCAAAGCCGACTTCCGTGGGCGACGCATCTGGTGCGTGGGCGAGGAGGTGACGCTGACCGACGCCTCGTACCACGGCGCCACCGAATGGACGTGGGACCTGGGGAACGGCACGCAGCAGACCGGCGCCTCACCCGTGTTCACCTACGCATCGTCGGGCATCTACGATGTGGGCCTTACCGTGGGCAACGGCACCACGACGATCAGCACCACCAAGGAGCGCTTCCTGTACGTGCTGCCGGTCACCGGGCAGCCGGGGCAGTACGTCGAGGGCTTCGAGGGCATCGCGGACATCACCGGAAGCAGTGTGTTCACCGAATGCGAGGATGTGCCCTGCATGGAGCTCGCGAGCGTGGGTGCGACCGGAAGTGCATCGGTGCGCATCCCGAACAACGGGGCGCCCATGGGGCGCACCTATGCCCTTACCAGCCCCCGGCTCGACCTTACCGGCATCACGCAGCCGGTGATCCGCTTCAAGTATGCCTTCGCGCGCCGCGATACCACCAATACCGACCGACTGCTCGTGCGCATCAGCCGCGATTGCGGCAAGACCTGGTTCCTGCGCCGCACCATCCTTCCTGCCGACCTGCCCACCGTAGCGAACACCGTACAGGGAGCCTTCGTACCCGGTCCAGGCGATTGGACCCATGTATCCAGCATCATCATCCCGCAGAACTACGCCACGGACAACCTGCTCGTGCGCATCGAGTTCATCTCGGGCGGAGGCAACGACCTCTACATCGACGACATCAACATCGACAGCAACACGGTCATCGGCATCGATGAGCTGGAGATGACCCGGTGGCAGCTGGCGCCGAACCCGACTTATGACATCTTCCGGATCGACGGGCCGATGGAGCGCCAGGACGTGACGATCCTCTCGGTGACCGGTGAGCATCTCCGTACGCTGCGGAATGTGCCGTCCGGAGGTCAGGTATCGGTGGGCGACCTTGCGACCGGGACCTACTTCGTGCGTTTGACCGCGCCGGGCGTGGCTGTTACACGCCGCTTGGTGGTGATGCGGTAGGAAGGCGACGCTCGTCGCGGTGAGCGCCGGCTGGCCGGGATGACCTACAGCAGCAGCCCCGGCAGCAGTCCGAACACCACCACAGCCATGCCGCACAGCGAGATGATCAGCCAGTTCAGCGGCTTCACAACGAGGGCCATGGGGCTGCCATCGTCGGTGGGGGTGAACGCCTCGCGGATCACCAACGTATAGTAGTAGATGCCCAGCAGAGCCATCACCACGGCGAACACGGTGGTCTTGATGAAGCCCGCATCGATCGCCAACAGGAACACCTGGTACTTGGCGATGAAGCCCGCCGTAAGGGGAATGCCGGCCAGCGAGAGCAGCAGCAGCATGGTCACGATCGCCAGCCAGGGCCGGGTGCGGAACAGCCCGCGGAAGATCCGGATGTTCTCGTCGCCGTTGGCGGCCCGCTTGGCCAGCGTAAGCACGATGAACAGGCCCACAGTGGCCAGCGAATAGGTGAAGGTGTAGTAGAACAGCACGGGTAGCGCCGGTCCCTCGGAGGCGTTGCCGAGGATGGCCATCAGCAGGAAGCCGCTGTGCGCCACGCTGGAATAGGCCATCAGGCGCTTGAACTGGCTTTGGCGCAAGGCCACCACGTTGCCCACCACCAAGGTGGTGATGGTGATCACCAGCAGGGCGGTGACCAAGGCGGGCGGCAGCACCGTGGTGTCGATGAAGCGATAGAAGGCCGCAAAGGCCGCCATCTTCACCACGGTGGCCATGAAGGCGGTCACCAGCGTGGGGGCGCCTTCGTACACATCAGGGCTCCAGAAGTGGAACGGCGCAGCGGCCACCTTGAACGACAGGCCGATCACGGTGAAGAACAGGCCCAGCACGAAGAGCATGACCGGTTGGGCGGCCTGCTCGGCGGCGAAACGCTGCACGGTGGCCAGGTCGAAGGACCCCACGGCACCGTAGATCAATGCGATGCCCATCAGGAAGAAGCCTGAGGCGAACGAGCCCAGCAGGAAGTACTTGATCGCGGCCTCGCCGCTGCGGCGGCTGCGGCGTTTGCCGCCGGCCAGCACATAGAGCGGGATGCTCAGCACCTCGATGCCCAGGAAAAGCACCAGCAGGTTGTTGTAGCTCGTGAGCAGGAAGGCGCCCACCAAGGCGAACACCATCAGCGCGTAGTGCTCGGCCACATGCTCCGCCATCTTCTCGTAGTAGTCGATGCCGAACAGGAAGAGCAGCACGGCGATCACGGCCATGCCGATGTTGAAGGCGGCGCCGTAGCCCTCGAAGGTGACCATGGTGGTCACCAGCGGGTGGTCGATGAACCAGCCCGTTTGGAACAGGGTGATGCTGCCGAGCAGGCCTGTGATGCCCACCGGCGCGAGCAACTTCTTGTTGCCCGCGAGGCCGAGGTACAGGAGCACCACGCCGAGGAACGAAAGGAGGAGGAGGGCGCTCATCTCAATGCGGTACCGGGAAGGAGGAGAGCAACAATTGCACGGGCGCGTCCACCAGATCGAGGATCGGCGCCGGGTATACCCCGAGCAGCAGGGTGACCGCGATCAGGGGCACCAGGAAGAGGTGGTCCGTGGTGTCGGCATCGCGCACCTCCAGTTTCCAGCGATCGGGGCCGAGCATGGCACGCTGGTAGGCGAACAGCATGTAGATGGCACCCAGTACGATGGTGCTCACCCCGGCCAGGGCCATCCAGCCGCCGCCTTCCAGCTGCCACAGGCCGTTGAACATCAACCATTCGCCCACGAAGCTCTGCGTGAGCGGCAGGGCCACGGCATTGGCCACCACGAACATGAACAGGGCTGCCAGCCGGGGGGCCTTCGACTTGAGGCCGCCCATGGCCGCCAGCTCGCTGCTGCCGGTGCGCTCCTTCAGGGCGCCCACGATGTAGAACATGGCCACCACCAGCACCGCGTGGGCGAAGGCCTGATAGAGCGAACCGCTCACGCCGTAACTGTTCCAGGCGAACAGGCCGGCGGCCAGCAGGCCCACGTGCGCCAGCGACGAGTAGGCCACCAGCCGTTTGAGGTCGCGCTGGCGGAAGGCGATCACCGCCGCGTAGATCGCACCGATCAGGCTCAGCCAGATCACGGTGTCGCGCCAGAAGGCCACCCCCTCGGGCACGATCGGGAACACGAAGCGCAGGGCACCGAACAGGCCCATCTTCAGCATCACGCCGCCCAGCACCATGGCGCCCTGCAGCGGGGCCATCGTGTAGGTGTCGGGCTGCCAGCCGTGGAAGGGGAAGATCGGCAGCTTGATCGCGAAGGCCAGGAAGAGGGCCCAGAACAGCCACACCTGCACGTTCGCAGGAAGTGCGAGAGCGGACAGGGCACTGAAGTCGGCGTTGTGCGCGGGCTCCTGCACCACGCAATAGGCGATGCCGAAGAGCAGGGCCAGACCGCCGAGCAGGGTGTAGATGAAGAAGCGCACGGTGATCCCGCGGCGCCGTTCGCCGCCCCAGTACAGGAGCAGGAAGAACACCGGCAGCATCGACAGCTCGTAGAAGATGTAGAACAGCAGGGCGTTCTGCGCCGTGAACACGCCGAGCATGAAACTTTGGGCGTACAGCAGCAGGGCGTTCACCAGCGACGGGTGCTGCAGGTCCTGCTTGAAGCCCGCGGCCACGATGAAGGGGAAGACCACCGCTGTGAGCAGCACCATCAGCAGGCCGGTGCCATCGAAGCCCAGCTTGAACGAAAGCCCCCAGGACGGCACCCATTCCTGCTGGAAGAGGGTCACCTCCTGACCGGGGTGGGTGCACCAGAGCCAGAGGGCCACGCCGAGCGTGGCGAGCGAAGCGATCAGAGCGATGCCCCGGGCGGCCTTGGTGGGGCGTGCCACCATCAGCAGCGTGGCCGCGAGGAAGGGGATGAGAAGGAGGATCAATACCGGCATCTCACGCTCCGTACAGGGTGATCAACAAGAGGATGATGGTGCCCGCCACCATGGCCAGCAGGTAGGAGCTGGCGTTGCCGGTCTGCACCCGGCGCATGAGCTTCCCGGCGCGCAGGGCGGTATTGCCCACGCCGTTCATCAGGGGTACGGTGATGCGTCCCTCACCCACCGCGTGCAGCACGTTGCTCAGCCAGCCGTAGGGCTTCTCGAACAAGGCCGCGTACAGTTCGTCGATGCGCCACTTCTGCGCGATCAAGCGCTTGAAGGCGGGCATGTCGGCGGTATCGCCCTCCAGGGTCGTGTTCTTTACGAACCGATCGTATGCGAACCAGATCGTCACCAGCACCAGCACCGTGCTCAGGCCCATAAGCAGCCACTCCATGGCCGGCGCAAGATGCAGGCTCTCGCTGGCGATGCCATCGGCGGCGGTGGCCAGGTAATGTTTCAACGCTTCGTGCCCGCCGAACACGTGCGGCAGGTTCAGCAGGCCGCCCACCACGCTGAGCACGGCGAGCACCATCAAAGGCAGGGTGATCACCAGTGGGCTCTCGTGCGGGTGCGCGGTGCCGCGATAGGTCCCGAAGAAGGTGAGGAACAGCAGGCGCGACATGTAGAACGCCGTGAACAGCGCGCCGAACAGCAGCAGTACGTACACCGCGATGTTCTCCTGGAAGGCGGTGGCCAGGATCATGTCCTTGCTCATGAAGCCGCTCAAGGGCGGGATGCCCGCGATGGCCAGGGTGCCGATCAGGAAGGTCAGGTACGTGGTCTTCGTCACGTTCTTCAGGCCGCCCATTTTGCGGATGTCCTGCTCGCCGTTCAAGGCGTGGATCACGCTGCCCGCGCCCAGGAACAGCAGGGCCTTGAAGAAGGCGTGGGTGGTCACGTGGAACATGCCGGCGCTGTACGCACCGAGGCCGAGCGCGGCGAACATGTAGCCGAGCTGGCTAACCGTTGAGTAGGCCAGCACTTTCTTGATGTCGTTCTGGAACAGGCCGATGCTGGCGGCCAGCAGGGCGGTGGCAGTGCCGATGTAGAGGATCACATCCTTGGTGAGCGGGGCCAGTTCGAACAGCACCGAGCTGCGCACCACGAGGAAAATACCGGCGGTCACCATGGTGGCGGCATGGATCAGGGCGCTCACCGGTGTGGGGCCGGCCATGGCATCGGGCAGCCAGGTGAACAGGGGGATCTGCGCGCTCTTGCCCATGGCACCAACGAACAGCAGCAGGGTGGCCCCCACGATCAGCACGTTGCCGGGGCTCAGGCTGTCGGCGCGGTCCATGATCTCCACATAGTCCAGCGTGCCGAACAGGCTGAAGAGCAGGCAAAGCGCGAGCACCACGCCCACGTCGCCGATGCGGTTCATCACGAAGGCCTTGCGGGCGGCGTAGTTGTAGTCGGGGTTGGTGTACCAGAACCCGATCAGGAAGTAGCTGCACAGGCCCACACCTTCCCAGCCGATGAAGGTGATCAGGTAGTTCGCGCCCATCACCAGCAGCAGCATTGCGAAGGTGAACAGGTTCAGCATGGCAAAGAAGCTGGCCACCCGCTTGTCCTCGTGCATGTAGCCGATGGAGTAGAGGTGGATCAATGCGCCCACGCCGGTCACGATCAGCATCATGGTGATGGAAAGCGCATCGAGCTGGAAGGCGAAGGACACCTTCATGGCGCCCACCGTGATCCAGTCGAAGAGCGTGTGCACCGCGACCGGGGTTTGGGCGGGATCGTGTGCCTGGAACAGCAGGGCGCTGAGCGCGAAGGCCGCGAGCACCAGCACGGTGCCGATGCCGCCCGCCACGTTGCCGCTCAAACGGCGGCGCAGGGCACCATTGATGATCGCCCCTGCCAGGGGGAGCGCCGGCACCAGCCAGCTCAACGCCATCAGTTGTTCGAACCTCACCACCGCAGCCGGTTCAATTGGTTCACGTCCACACTATCCACGTTGCGCTTCAGCATGATCAGTAGCGCCAGGCCCACCGTTACCTCGGCGGCGGCCACGAGCATGATGAAGAACACGAAGACCTGTCCGCTGGGATCGCTATGGTACGAGCTGAAGGCCGCCAGCAGCAGGTTCACGCTGTTGAACATCAGCTCCAAGCACATCAGGATGATGATCGTGTTGCGCCGGAACAGCACACCGGTGACCCCGATGCAGAACAAGGCGAGGCTCAGGAACACGTAGTGCTCCAGAGGCACCAGACGGATGGCGGTGATGATCGGCTCCATCTCAGGCGTTGCGCTTGTCCAGTGAGTGGTCCACCGTGGGCGGAGCGGCCGCCTCCAGTTCGTTGCCCAGGTACGGTTTCGGCAGGCTCGAAGGGCCCTCCTTGCGGGCCAGCATGATCGCGCCCACCATGGCGCTGAGGAAGAGCACGCTGCTCACCTCGAAGGGCACCAGGAAGTCGTTGAAGAGCGAGCGGCCCACACTGCCCACCAGGCCCACGCCGCCATTGAACTCGGCATTGAGCGGCTCCACCGGGATCCCCTGGCGCACGGCGGCCAGCAGGGTGAGCAGCAGCATGCCGCCCGAGATCACCGCCGCGATGCGCGTGGCGAGCGTCTTGCGCGGTTCGGTGGCCTTGTTCAGGTTCAGCAGCATGATCACGAACAGAAACAGCACCATGATGGCGCCGGTGTACACGATTACGTGCACCATGGCCAGGAACTGGGCGTTCAGCAGGATGTAATGCCCGGCGATGCTGAGGAAGCACACGATCAGGGCGATCACGCTGTTCACCGGGCTCCGCGCGCTCACCACCACCACGGCACTGGCGAGGCTGATGAGGGCGAAGAGATAGAACAGGTACTCCATGTCGGTCAGCGGTTGTGGGCGAAGTGCTTTTGTTCCTTGAACTTGAGCACGGCAGGGGTCTGCCGTTTGCTCACGTCCACCCGCTTGTTCTTGTCCATGGGCTCCACCAGCTCGTCCTTGCCGAAGATGAACGGCATGCGCAGGTAGTCGGCCTCCACGATCCGGTCGGTGAGGAAGATGGCCTCCTTGGGACAGGCCTCCTCGCAATCGCCGCAGAAGATGCAGCGCAGCATGTTGATCTCGTACACCGCCGCGTACTTCTCCTCGCGATACAGGTGCTCCTCGCCCTTCTTGCGCTCGGCGGCCACCATGGTGATGGCCTCGGCCGGGCAGGCCACGGCGCACAGGCCGCAGGCGGTGCAGCGTTCACGGCCTTGTTCGTCGCGCTTCAGCACGTGCTGCCCACGGTAAACCGCGCTCAGAGGGCGCTTCACCTCGGGGTACTGGATCGTGGGGCGTTTGAAGCGGAAGAAGTGCTTCAATGTGGTCCACAACCCACCGATCATGGCGGGCAGGTAGATGCGCTCCATGAGCGTCATCCGCTTGTTGCTCACCACTTTGGAGCGGGTCGTGAGGGGTTGCATCGTGGCCATCTCAGAATCCGTCCTTCCAGAGCATCCAACCTGCGGTGATCAGGATGTTCACCACCGCCAGCGGCAGTAGACCCTTCCAACCCAGGTTCATCAGTTGGTCGAAGCGGAAGCGCGGCGTGGACCAGCGCACCCACATGAAGAGGAAAATGAAGAAGAAGGTCTTGGCGAACATCGCCAAGGTGCCAATGATCGTCACCACGTTCGGGTCCCAACCCAGCGAGGCGATGCCGGGCACATGGTGGCCGCCGAAGTACAGCACCGAGATGACCGCGCTGCTGATGAACATGTTCACGTACTCGGCGAAGAGGTAAAAGCCCAGCTTCATGCTGCTGAACTCGGTGTGGTAGCCGCCCACCAGCTCGGTCTCGCACTCGGGCATGTCGAAGGGAGCGCGGTTGGTCTCGGCGAAAGCGCAGGTCAGGAAGATGATGAAGCCCAGCGGCTGGTAGAGGAAGTTCCAGCCATGTTCGGCCTGGTACTCCACGATGCCGCTCAGGCTCAGTGTGCCGGTCATCATCACCAGACCGACGATGCTGAGGCCCATGGCCAGCTCGTAGCTCACCATCTGGCTGGCCGCGCGGATGGCGCCGAGCAGGGCGTACTTGTTGTTGCTGGCCCAACCACCGAGCATGATGCCGTACACGCCGATGCTCACCATGGCGAACACGTACAGGATGCCGATCTCGGGGTCGGTGCCCTGCAGCTCGATCGTGGTGCCGAAGACCTCCAGGGTACCGCCCCAGGGGATCACCACGCCGGTCATCAGAGCGGTGATCATGGCGATGGCAGGGCCCAGGAAGAAGAGCTTCCGGTTGGCCGCGGCCGGCACGAAGTCCTCCTTCATGAACATCTTGACGCCATCGGCCAAGGGCTGCAACAACCCGAAGGGCCCGGCCCGGTTGGGCCCGATGCGGTCCTGCAGGAAGGCCGCCACTTTGCGTTCACCGTAGGTGGAGTAGGCCGCCACCGTCAAGGTGATCACGAAGAGCACCGCCAGCAGGATAAGTGTGGGCACCATGTGTCAGCGTGCGATCGTTGCACCAACCGTCAAAGCGGTGGCGAAAGTAGCCAATGCACCTGTGACCGCAAGGCCTGGCGCCCCGCGATACCATACACAGGTCTGCGAAAATTTTTTCGGGATCCGCGTGACCACTTCGATGGTTTTGCGTCCGAACGGTTGCCAACCACGTCGGAGGTGCGTTGGCCCAAGCACGGTCCAGGGGTCCGAGCACCGCGTGACGAGGGGCAAGGCGAACCATGTGATCCATGGCAGGCCAAGCCGGGAGAGCCTCGAAGCCCGGAGCTCGGCCCCGAACCGTTCTTCGGCGCACCGGGTCGGGCGCCGCGCTCCACGGGAGCGTTCAGAACATCCATTCGATCAAGGACGTGGGCCGATGCTCAACGGCTCGATCCCCTGTGGGGCATCGGGGGCCGGTTTGTTCAGCAATTGCTGCTGAAGTTTCAGCTGGTAATGACCTTGGGAGATCACGCTGTGGCGGTCGATCCTCCTCGGTCCTTCGATCGTCCACTTGGCGGGATCCTTCGTCTCGAAGCGGCAGGTGTTGCAAATGAACGACTCCACCTCGCCCCATTGGTCCTTGCGGCCGGTCACGCGCAGCACCTCGTTGCCCTTCATCCACAACACCACCTTGCCACTGCATTTCGGGCAGTCGCGGTGGGCGTCCATCGGGCGGGTGAACCACACCCGGCTGGCGAAGCGGAAGGTGCGGTCGGTGAGCGCGCCCACGGGGCACACATCGATCACGTTCCCGCTGAAGTCGTTGTCGATGACCTGCTCGATGTAGGTGCTGATCTCGCTGGCATCGCCGCGGTTGATCACACCATGCACACGACCGTCGGTGATCTGGTCGGCCACCTTCACGCAGCGGTAGCAGAGGATGCAACGGTTCATGTGCAGCTTGATCGTGTCGCCGATGTCGATCGGGTCGAAGGTGCGGCGCTCGAACCGGTAGCGGCTGCTCTCGGCACCGTGCTCGTAGCTCAGGTCCTGCAGATGGCACTCGCCGGCCTGGTCGCAGATCGGGCAATCCAGCGGGTGGTTGATCAGCAGGAACTCGGTGACGCCCTTGCGTGCGTCGAGCAGCTCGGGGTTGATGGTGTTCTCCACCACCATGCCGTCCATCACCGTGGTGCGGCAGCTGGCCACGGGCTTGGGCATGGGGCGGGGGTCCCTGTCGCTGCCCTTGGTCACCTTCACGATGCAGGTGCGGCAATACCCACCACTGGTCTTCAACGAGCTGTAGTAGCACATGGTCGGCGGCACCACGTAGCGGTGCGCGGGGTCACGCTCGCCGATCATGCGGGCGGCCTGCAGGATCGTGGTACCCTCGGGGACCTCGATCTCGATGTTGTCTATGGTGACCTTGGGCATGGTTCTACGCTGTGGCGAGTTTCGGCTTGGGCACGAAGGGCTCCTTCTCGAAGTGCTTGGGGTCCTTCACCTTGGTGGGGTGCGTGGCGTGGTACTCGAACTCGTCGCGGAAGTGGCGGATGGCGCTGGCCACGGGCCAGGCGGCGGCATCGCCCAGCGGGCAGATGGTGTTGCCCTCGATGCGACGTTGGATGTCCCACAGCAGGTCGATGTCGTCCATGCGACCCTGGCCGTGCTCCAGCCGGTACAGCACTTTCTCCATCCAGCCGGTGCCTTCGCGGCAGGGGCTGCACTGGCCGCAGCTCTCGTGGTGGTAGAACCGGGCGTGGGCCCAGGTGCTGCGCACGATGCACTGCGCGTCGTTGTACACGTAGAAGCCGCCACTGCCGAGCATGCTGCCGCTCTGGAAGCCGCCGTCGCTCAGGCTTTCGTAGGTCATCAGGCGCTGTTCGAGCTTCACGGTCTTGAACAGCAGGTGGGCCGGCAGGATGGGGACCGACGAGCCGCCCGGCACGCAGGCCTTCAGGGCCCGACCGGTCACGCCGCCGCACCATTCGTCGCTCATCACGAACTCCTCCACCGGCAGGCCCAGTTCGATCTCGTACACGCCGGGTTTGCGGATGTTGCCGCTGGCGCTGATCAGCTTGGTGCCCGTGCTCTTGCCCACACCGATCTTCGCGTACTCCTCGCCGCCCTCGTTCACGATCGGCACTACGGCCGCGATCGTCTCCACGTTGTTCACCACGGTGGGGCACTCGTACAGGCCTTTCACCGCAGGGAAGGGTGGCTTGATGCGCGGGTTGCCGCGCTTGCCCTCCAAGCTTTCGAGCAGGGCCGTTTCCTCGCCGCAGATGTAGGCGCCACCACCCACCTGCACGTGTATGTCCAAGTCGTAGCCGGTGCCCAGGATGTTCTTGCCGAGCCAGCCGGCGGCGCGGGCTTCGGCGATGGCCCGCTCCAGGATACGCGCCACGTAGAAGTACTCGCCGCGGATGTAGATGTAACTGGTGTTCGCCCCGAGCGCGTAGCTCGATGTGATCATGCCCTCGATCAGGATGTGGGGGATCCGCTCCATGAGGTAGCGGTCCTTGAAGGTGCCGGGCTCGCTCTCGTCGGCGTTCACCACCAGGTAGCGGGGCACGCCTTCGGGCTTCGCCAGGAAGCTCCACTTCATGCCCGTGGGGAAGCCGGCGCCACCGCGACCGCGCAGGCCGCTTTTCTTCACCTCTTCCACCACCTCGTCGGGGCTCATGGTCTTGAGCGCCTTTTCCACGCTGCGGTAGCCGCCATTGGCGCGGTAGCCCTCCAAGCCTTGGATGCCCGGCTTGCCGTCGTGTTCGAGCAGGAGTTTGCGGCCCATCAGCGATCGGTATAGTTGCTGCGTTCGGCGGAGTTGCGCAATCGGTCGATCAACTCGTCGGCCTTCGCAGGCGTCAGGTCCTCGTAGTACTTGGCACCGCACTGCAACATGGGCGCGGTGCCGCAGCTGCCCAGGCATTCCACAGCGCGCAGGGTGAACATGCCATCGGGCGTGGTCCCGCCCACGCGGATGCCGAGGCGCTGCTCCAGATGGGCGATCAGGTCGTCGGCGCCGCGCAGCATGCAGGGTGTGGTGCGGCATACTTCCAGCACATGCCGACCCACCGGGTGCAGGTTGAACATGGTGTAGAAGCTGGCCACTTCGTACACCTCGATCGGGCGGATGCCGAGGAGCTGGGCCACGGCGTCCATGGCGTTCACGCTGAGCCAGCCGTTGTTCTCGGCCTGTGCGATGTGCAGCACCGGCAGCAGGGCGCTCTTGGTCCGGCCCTCGGGATACCGGGCCATGATGGCCTTGCATTCGGCCAGGGCGGCCTCACTGAAGTGGAAGGGCGGGGTGCCTTCGGTGGTGGTGATGGCTTTGACGGTCGCTCCCATGTGCTATGCGTCCAGTTCGCCCGCGATCACGTTCATGCTGCTCATGGTGATGATCGCATCGCTCAACATGCTCCCCTTGATGATCTCGGGGTAGGCCTGGTAGTAGATGAAGCAGGGTCTACGCAGGTGCAGGCGGTAGGGCGAGCGGCCGCCATCGCTCACGATGTAGAAGCCCAGTTCGCCGTTGCCGCCCTCCACGCAGTGGTACACCTCGCCAACGGGGATGTCGGCCTCGCCCATCACCAGCTTGAAGTGGTAGATCAGGGCCTCCATCTGGCTGTACACCTCCTCCTTCGGCGGCAATACCCACTCGGGCACATCGGCGCGGAAGGTGGATCTGTCGTGCATCTTGTCCAGCTTCTCCAGCGCCTGGCGGATGATCGAGAGGCTCTCCCACATCTCCTGCTGGCGCACCATGAAGCGGTCGTACACGTCGCCGTTCTGCCCCACGGGGATGATAAAATCGAAATCCTCGTAGCTCGAGTAGGGGTCGGCCACGCGCACATCGTAGTCCACGCCGCACGCACGCAGGTTGGGCCCGGTGAAGCCGTAGGCCAACGCGCGCTCCGCAGGGAAGGCGCCGCAGTTGATGGTGCGGTCCATGAAGATCCGGTTGCGCACCAGCATGCTCTCGAACTCCGTCAGCACGGGCGGGAATTCCTTGACGAACGCCCGGATGCGCTCCCAGGCCAGTTCGCTGAAGTTGCGCTCGAAGCCGCCCACGCGGCCCATGTTGGTGGTGAGGCGTGCCCCGCAGATCTCCTCGTAGATCTCGTAGATCTTCTCACGCCACTGGAACACATAGAGGAAGGGCGTGGTGGCGCCCACATCCTGACCGATGATGGTGTTGCAGATGATGTGGTCGGCGATGCGCGCCAGCTCCATGATGATCACCCGCATGTACTCCACCCGCTTGGGCAGCTCGATCCTGCAGAGCTTCTCCACAGCCATGTGCCAGCCCATGTTGTTGATCGGCGAACTACAGTAGTTCATCCGATCGGTCAACGTGGTGATCTGGTAGTAGGGGCGCCGCTCGGCGATCTTCTCGAAGGCGCGGTGGATGTAGCCGATGGTCTGTTCGGCGTCGATGATGATCTCCCCGTCCATGGTGAGGACGTTCTGGAAGATCCCGTGGGTGGCGGGGTGCGTGGGGCCCAGGTTGAGCTTGGTGAGCTCGCGCATGTCGGTGCTCTCGACCTCGTCGCGCTGCCAGTAGTCGGTGCTGCGTGTCCCGTTCATCGTCCGAACATGCTATCGTTCTTGTCCTGGCGGGTGGGGTCCTCCATCGGGTAGTCCTTCCGCAGGGGGAAGGCGGGGAAGTCCTCCATGTTCAGGATCCGCTTCAGGTTGGGGTGCCCGGTGAACTTGATCCCGAAGAAGTCCCATGCCTCGCGCTCCATCCAGTTGGCCGTGGGCCACAGATCGGTCACGGTGTCGAAGGTGGCCTCCTTCAGGCTGGTGAAGCTCTTGATCCGGATGCGATGGCCGGCTCGCATGTTGTGCAGGTGGTACACCACGCCCAGCTCCCTGTCACCGGCACCGGGGTAATGGATGCCGCACAGGGTGGTGAGGAAGTTGAAGCCCAGTTCGTCGCGCAGCAGCCGCAGGATCTCGTGCAGGCGCTCCTTGGGCACGGTGTAGCACATCAGGTCGTACTGCTGCTCATGCGCCAGATCGGCACCGAGCACCTCGGCGAGGCGTGCGGTCACCAGTTGGTCGCGGTCGGCTTTGATGGCGAAGCTCGGCACGGTCAGTCGATGCGGTATTTGGCCATGAGGTCCTCGTACTCCTTGCTGTAGCGACGGCGCAGGCTTTCGTTCTTGGCCAGCTCCTGGATCTTCAGGATGCCATCGATCACCTGCTCGGGTCGCGGAGGACAGCCGGGGATGTAGACGTCCACGGGGATCACCCGGTCGATGCCTTGCAGTACGCTGTAGCTGTCGAAGATGCCGCCGCTGCTCGCACAGGCGCCCATGCTCAACACCCACTTGGGCTCGGCCATCTGCATGTACACCTCCCTTAGCACAGGGGCCATCTTCTTGGCGATGGTGCCCATCACCATCAGCAGGTCGCTCTGGCGCGGGCTGAAGCTCAGGCGCTCCATGCCGAAGCGGCTCAGGTCGTAGTGCGCGCCCATGGTGGCCATGAACTCGATGCCGCAGCACGAGGTGGCGAAGGGCAGGGGCCACAGGCTGTTGGCGCGGGCCAGACCGATGGCCTTGTCCACCGAGGTGGCGAAGAAGCCCTGGCCGGTCATGCCATCGGGCGGGGCCACGATGGTGGGCTTGTCCGCCTGGGCGGGCTTGCCACGCTTGTCCGCCAAAGAGGCGGGATCGGTGCCGGGCTGGAGGGTGGTCTTGGGGTCGCTCATCGTTCAACGATGGGTTGGGACCGAGGGAGGTCAACGGATCACATTCAGCGGGCAAAGTTAGCCGGGCGAGCGGATGTGTCCGAGAGCTCCGCCTGCTTCCTTGTCGACAGGCGCCGGACCAACATGACGGCTCCAATGATGGCGAGCAAGGGGAGCAGCCATATCAACTTGGCCCCGAACCGATTGGCCACGACCACCAGACCGGCATTGACCAGGCAGTTGAGCAGGTATCCCATGAACAGGAAGAACGTGCAGGCGATGAACAGTCGGTCTCCTAATGCGGCAAGGACCATACAGGCCAGTGTTAATATCATAACAGATATCAAGATAACGGCCTTATACTTGACATTCAAATATCCAGTTAGTGCATCGAATACAAGAGGATTATTTTGCTGCATTCTTTCAAAACAATGATGCTCTTCATCGAAATACGTTCTGACCCTGTTGTATAGGTCGCTATCATTATCGAATGGCACATTTCCCTCGCCGATCGTGTAGTGTGATAATTGCTGGTACCAATATTTCATGGTGCTTCGGACGATCCTGCGTGATGAGATTGGATCGTGGACCATGGAAGAGATGATGGACCCCAATTCCTTTTTCATGGCATCCCGGGATGGGTAGTGTTGTGCGATACCGTCCGGGTGCCATAGGAATATTTCCGCGTTCTGTTCAATGGGCCCCATGTCGCAGATTATGTAGCGATGTTCATCGCATGATCGTTCGAGATATTCCTGCAGATCGCCGGTATCGGCCAAATGGGCCGCATAGAACGCTTCCCCGGATTTCACCACCGAAATATTAATCGGGATGTACGCGACACCGATCGCTACGGCAAGGGGCAGGCAGCGCTTCAATGCCTTTGCGAGGGTGGAGGCGCCGGACATCCAGCGGGCGGTGGCCAGAAAGGGCAGGCACGCCGCTGCCAGCAGCAAATGGGACGTGTGCATGGCACAGCACACCACGAAAACGCCGAGCCACCAGTTGTTTCGATGCCCTGCGAACATGAACAACAGCATGCTCAGCAGCATTATCGAAGTGAATAAGTCCGTCATCACCTGGCTGGACAAGAAGGAGACACCTGTGATGACGTTCGTGATTAGAAGGACCAAGTAATG
>Ga0207868_1000755_pt1 | contig 29109 bp, 33 predicted proteins | sample Passage237B_FD_187370 | JGI IMG/M metagenome (GOLD analysis project Ga0207868, IMG submission 187370) | Cellulose adapted compost microbial communities from Newby Island Compost Facility, Milpitas, CA, USA - Passage2 37B (SPAdes) (version 3) ... | reverse complement strand
CGATCGCGCGGCGCGCCCTGTCGCTGGTCGGCAACCGCAGGGAGCCGGGGGACGAAGGTGACAGCGAGCTGCGCGACATCGCCGTCTTCACCTCCGGCCAGCCCGATTTTTCCCGGCTCCGGCTGATGCAGGGCTTTGGCCTCAGCCTGCCCGAATGAGCGTGGCAGCGGCCTGATCGGAACGGCCTCCATTTCGTGCGCGTTGTGTGACAGGACGTCCCCCACATTCGCGGAGAACAGTGATGCCTGCGAAATCGAAAGCCCAGCAGAAAGCCGCCGGCGCCGCCTTGTCGGCCAAGCGCGGCGACACCAAGAAGGGCGAGCTCAAAGGCGCCTCGAAGGGCATGTACGAGTCGATGAGCGAGAAGCAGCTCGAGGAGATGGCCTCGACCAAGCGCAAGGGAAAGCCCGAGCACAAGTCGAAGGACTGATCCGATTTGACAATCCGCGCGGGATCGCCTATTTCGCGCGCCAAGCACCGGGCCTGAGCGCCCGGTGTTTGTTTTGACGTGTCCCGTGGTTTTCCCAGCAATGCGTGCGCGGGAAATCCTGTCAGGCCTCGAACCAGGAGACCAGAGGAGGGCGCGTTTCCTTCGCCCGGCAACGCGAGGTTCCGGGTGCAACTATTTGAAAGGGAATGCGAATGAGCAAGCGCGAGTCCGCGAAATACAAGATCGATCGCCGTATGGGCGAGAACATCTGGGGCCGGCCGAAGTCGCCGGTGAACCGGCGCGAGTACGGCCCCGGCCAGCATGGCCAGCGGCGCAAGGGCAAGATGTCCGACTTCGGCCTCCAGCTGCGCGCCAAGCAGAAGCTGAAGGGCTATTACGGCGATATTTCCGAGAAGCAGTTCCGCAAGACCTACGAGGAGGCGAACCGTCGCAAGGGCGACACGCCGGACACCTTGATCGGCCTGCTGGAGTCGCGGCTCGACGCCATCGTCTACCGCGCCAAGTTCGTGCCGACGATCTTCGCGGCGCGCCAGTTCGTCAATCACGGCCACGTCAACGTCAACGGCAAGCGCGTCAATATCGGCTCCTACCGCTGCAAGCCGGGCGACGTGATCGAGGTGCGCGAGAAGTCGAAGCAGCTCGTCTCGGTGCTGGAGTCGGTGCAGCTCGCCGAGCGCGACGTGCCGGACTACATCGACGTCGATCATAACAAGATGACCGCAGTCTACACGCGCGTGCCGAGCCTGTCCGACGTGCCTTATGCGGTGCAGATGGAGCCGAACCTGGTCATCGAGTTCTACTCGCGCTGATCGGTTCGATATCGGAATTTCGGAAGGCCGCCCCCGGGCGGCCTTTTCTTTGGGAACGTCGTCGTCGGCCTTCGTTCTTGTGAGGCCGAGGTCGGCGCGTTATTCCCGCAGCCATGAACGCTCCCGCCGCCATCGAGATCGACGACACCGCCGCCTGCCACCCGATGTTCCGGGCAGCGCCCTCGTCCGTCGAATTCAACAAGCTGCGCAAGCGGCTTCTCAGGCAGGCGCGCGAAGCGATCGAAGGTTATGGCATGGTGCGGCCGGGCGAGCGCTGGCTGGTTGCGCTCTCGGGCGGCAAGGATTCCTACGGCCTCCTCGCCATCCTGCTCGACCTCAAGTGGCGGGGGCTGCTGCCGGTCGAGCTGCTTGCCTGCAATCTCGACCAGGGTCAGCCGAACTTTCCCAAGCATATCCTGCCGGATTTCCTGACGGTAAACGGCGTGGCGCACCGGATCGAATACCAGGACACCTATTCGGTCGTGACGGAGAAGATCGCGGAAGGTCGCACCTACTGCTCGCTCTGCTCGCGCTTGCGGCGCGGGCATCTCTATCGCATCGCCCGCGAGGAGGGTTGCTCCTCGCTGGTGCTGGGGCACCATCGCGAGGATGTGCTCGAAACCTTCTTCATGAACCTGTTCCACGGCGGCCGGCTCGCGGCCATGCCGCCCAAGCTGGTCAATGACGAAGGCGACGTGACGGTTCTGCGGCCGCTCGCCTTCTGCGCGGAAGCAGACCTCGCGAGATTCGCCGAGGCCATGCGCTTCCCAATCATCCCGTGCGATTTGTGCGGCAGCCAGGACGGGCTGCAGCGCAACGCCATGAAGGCGATGCTCGATGACATCGAGCGGCGCATGCCGGGACGCAAGGACACGATGATCCGCGCGCTCGCAAACGTACGGCCCTCGCACCTGCTCGACCGCAAGCTCTTCGATTTTGTGGGGCTTGCCGCCGCGGCCGTACCGGCCGCGGCGGAAGCGGTCAGACCCTCGGATTGACCTGGCGGAACAGGCGTCCGCGCTCGGCGATCAGCACCATGACCAGTCCGAGCAGCGAGCAGAAGAAGTAGCCCGCGGCCAGCGGCAGGATGGTGCCGTCGAACGCCTGGCCGATCACCGCGCCGATCAGGCCGGCGAACACGGTCTGGATGAAGCCTTGCACGGAGGACGCAGTGCCGGCCACATGGCCGAGCGGCTCCATCGCCAGCGAGTTGAAGTTGGCGCCGATCCACGAGAACTGCACCATGGCCAGCCCGAACACCAGGATAAATGCCCACAGCGGCACCGGCCCGATCGCGGCCAGGGCGAAGGCGATGCCGTTGACCGTCACGAAGCCGAGCAGGGCGCCGTGCGAGAGCCGACGCATGCCGATCCGACCGACCAGCCGCGAGTTGAGGAACGACGAGACGGCCATCATGCCCGCAACCGCGGCGAAGAAGATCGGGAACCACTCGCCGACTTCGTAGATGCCCTGGTAGATCTGCTGGGCGGAGTTGATGAAGCCGAACAGCGATCCGAAGATGATCGTCATTGCCAGCGTGTACCAGACCGAAATGCGGTTGGTGAGCACGATGCGGAAGCCGTCGAGGGTTCCCTTGACCGTGAGCGGCCGGCGGTATTCCTCATGCAGCGTTTCCGGCAGCCGCATTGCCGTCCACAGGAGGACGCCCAAGGTGAGCACGCCCATCAGCACGAAGATGTAGTGCCAGCTCGCCACCAGCATGACGATCTGTCCGAGTGATGGCGCCACGACCGGCACGATCATGAACACCACGAAGACCAGCGACATGACCTCGGCCATCGCGCGACCGCCGAATACGTCACGAATCACTGACACGGCGATGACGCGGGTCGACGCGGCGCCGACGCCTTGCACGAAGCGGAAGAACAGCAGCATGCCGTAGTCCTGCGTCATCGCCGATGCGAAGGCAGCCAGGACATACACAGACAGCCCGGCCAGCAGTGGGCCGCGGCGGCCATACCGATCGGACAGCGGACCGAAGAACAGCGTCGCCACGCCGAGACCGCCCACATAGGCGGAGATGATGTATTGGCGCGCGTTTTCATCCTCGACACCGAGGCTTGCGCCGATCTGCTGGAGACTCGGCAGCATGACGTCGATGGCGAGCGCGTTGACCGCCATCAGAAATGCGCCGAGCGCGATGAATTCCCACTTGGAAAGCGACGAGCGGCCGACGGCCTGCGCCGGCAAAACCTGCTGGTCCATAAACGACCTCTCAATGAAAACGGCGACAAAATGCGCCGGAAAGCCCGGCGCATCTCAAATCGATTGGAGGTAATCGGCGTGCGGGGCGGCTGCCCCGCCGGTCAGGCGGCTCCGCGCGCGGCGACGCCCTTCTCGGTCAGGAACGGCTGCAGCTCGCCGGCCTGGAACATCTCACGTACGATATCGCAGCCGCCGACAAACTCACCCTTCACGTAGAGCTGCGGGATCGTCGGCCAGTTGGAATATTCCTTGATGCCCTGGCGCAGCTCGTCCGAGCTGAGCACGTTGATGCCCTTGTAGTCGACCCCGAGATAGTCGAGGATCTGCACGACCTGACCGGAAAAGCCGCACTGCGGAAAGCCTGGCGTTCCCTTCATGAAGAGAACGACATCGTTGGCCTTGACCTCGCTGTCGATGAACTCGGCAATGCCCGTCATGATCGGTTCCTTTCGTGGCTCGGCTCAAAGCCCGGCCCAAATCGTCGATTGCGCCCTATTTATGCCAGCGGACTTTCTTGTGCAATGCGGCGAAGATCAAATCATGCCTGGGCCAGTGCCAGCTGCTGACGCCGCTGCGGCGGGAGGCTACGCCGGACCGGTTGCAAGGCCTCAGTCTGGAACGCTGGTCTGCAGGGCCAGCGCGTGAAGCGCGCCACCCATGTTGCCCTTCAATGCATTGTAGACCATCTGGTGCTGCTGGACCCGGCTCTTGCCGCGAAAGCTCTCGGCAACAACTTCCGCGGCGTAGTGATCGCCGTCGCCGGCGAGGTCGCGGATGGTGACGATCGCGTCGGGGATCGACGCCTTGATCATCCGTTCGATTTCGTGTGCATCCATCGGCATGGGAGTTGCCCCGTCACGCGCCCATGAACCGAGGGAACCACGATTCGTGGGCGGCTTTCAGCTCCGACACAGATATCGCACGCGCCCCCGCGAGTTTCAATTCCGCGCCGCCGGTTGTCCCGATGACCGGCGCGGCGAAGCCGCTCGTCCGCGCCTTCTCCGCGATGTCGCGAAGCAGCGATCCATTGCCGGATGGAACGGTGACAACGTAACGGCCCTGGTCCTCGCCGAACCAGACGGGAATCGGATCCGCGCCTGCAGGCAGGTCGGCGGTTGCGCCAATGCCCGACGCCATCGCCATCTCTGCGAGCGCCACGGCCAAACCGCCATCCGACACGTCGTGGACGGCCGTCACGATGCCCTCGCGGATGAGCGTGCGAACGAAGTCCCCGACGGCCTTTTCCTGGGCAAGATCGACCGGTGGCGGGGCACCTTCACGCCGGTCGAACAGTTCACGCAGCAGCGCCGACTGTCCGAGATGGCTGCCCCAGCCGTGCGGCGCCCCGAACAGGAGGATCGCCTCGCCTCCGGCGGCAAAGCCAATCCGCGCCATCTTCGACCAATCCGCAATCAGGCCGACGCCACCGATGGTGGGCGTGGGCAGGATCGCCTGGCCGTTGGTCTCGTTGTAGAGCGAGACGTTGCCCGACACGATCGGGAAATCGAGTGCCCGGCAGGCTTCGCCGATGCCCTGAATGGCGCGTACGAGCTGGCCCATGATTTCCGGCCGCTCGGGATTGCCGAAGTTGAGGTTGTCCGTCGCGGCGAGCGGCAGCGCGCCGCTGGCGGTGAGGTTGCGCCAGCATTCCGCGACAGCCTGCTTGCCGCCCTCGAACGGGTCAGCCTCGCAGTAGTGCGGGTTCACGTCGGACGAGAAGGCGAGCGCCTTGGTCGGGTGCCCATCGACCCGGACGACGCCGGCGTCGCCGCCCGGCACCTGCAGGGAATTGGCCTGGATCAGCGTGTCGTACTGCTCCCAGACCCAGCGCCGGGACGACAGATTGGGCGAGCCGAGCAGCCTGAGCAGGGCGTCGCCCACGTCGATGCGCGGAAGGTCCGCGGGGAGCGGGGCAGGGGCCTTGGGTTCCACCCACGGCCGGTCGTACTCCGGCGCCTGGTCGCCGAGTTCCTTGATCGGCAGGTTGGCGACCACCCGGCCGGCGTGCAGGACGCGGAACCGGAGATCATCGGTCGTGCGGCCGACGACGGCAAAATCGAGGCCCCATTTGCCGAAGATCGCCTCGGCTTCTGCCTGCTTTTCGGGGCGCAGCACCATCAGCATGCGCTCCTGGCTCTCCGAGAGCATCATCTCGTAGGCGCTCATGCCCTCTTCGCGTACAGGCACATGATCGAGATCGAGCTCGATGCCGAGATCGCCCTTCGCGCCCATCTCCACGGCCGAGCAGGTGAGGCCGGCCGCGCCCATGTCCTGGATGGCGATGACGGCGCCCGACGCCATCAGCTCGAGGCAGGCTTCGAGCAGGCATTTCTCGGTGAAGGGATCGCCGACCTGCACGGTTGGCCGCTTCTCCTCGATCTGCTCGTCGAATTCGGCCGAAGCCATGGTCGCGCCGCCGACGCCGTCGCGGCCCGTCTTGGCGCCGAGGTAGACCACCGGCAGGCCGACACCCTCGGCCTTGGAGTAGAAGATGGCGTCGGTCTTCGCGATGCCGGCGGCGAAGGCGTTGACCAGGCAGTTGCCGTTGTAGCGCGCGTCGAACTGGACCTCGCCGCCGACGGTCGGCACGCCGAAGGCGTTGCCATAGCCACCGATGCCCGAGACGACGCCGGCCACGAGATGACGCGTCTTCGGGTGGTCCGGCTCGCCGAAGCGGAGCGCGTTCATCGCCGCGACCGGCCGCGCACCCATCGTGAAGACGTCGCGCAGAATCCCGCCAACGCCCGTCGCCGCACCCTGATACGGCTCGATGTAGGATGGGTGGTTGTGGCTCTCCATCTTGAAGACCACGCAGTCGCCGTCGCCGATGTCGACCACGCCGGCATTTTCGCCGGGCCCCTGGATGACGCGCGGCCCGTTGGTCGGCAGCGTGCGCAGCCATTTCTTCGAGGACTTGTAGGAGCAGTGCTCGTTCCACATGGCAGAGAAGATGCCGAGCTCGGTGAAGCTCGGTTCGCGGCCGATGAGGTCCAGGATGCGCTGGTATTCGTCCGGCTTCAGGCCGTGTGCCTCGACGAGTTCGGGCGTGATGGCGATGTCGTCGGGTATCAAGCCGTACTCCCGCAGCCCGTGTCGCCGCCTGCCCAGCGGCGTATGTCGGCCGAAATGCGCGCACCGTGTTCGCCCTCGAGCAAGGGGCCGAAGGCAGTCACCTGACCGGCCGGTCCCTGCGCCTGCACGACCAGCAGCGGTCGGCCGCCGAAATTGCCCTTCGGCACCAGAAGGAAGCGCGGCTGGCCGGAGAAGGAATTGAGCTCGTTGGCGAAGCTGTAGCTTGCGAAGGTCGCATCCTTGCTGGCGAACCAGCAGCGATGGGCAGCGGTGGCGACTGCTTCCATATTGCGCAGCGCCGCACTCTTGCCTGTCGCCGGGGCAGGGGCGCCCGACTGGCAGGCGGACAGTGCGAGCGCCAGCAGGGCGGGCGCTGCGGTGAGGTGCAGGGACCGCCTCATGCCGCCTTGCCGACCAGGCCTTCGAACAGCGGGCGCCCATCCGTCCCGCCATGCGCCGCCTCGATCAGGTCCTCCGGGTGCGGCATCAGGCCGAGCACGTTGCCGGCCTCGTTGACGATGCCGGCGATGTCGTTGATCGAGCCGTTCGGATTGGTGCCCTCGGCATAGCGGAAGACGACCTGGCCCTGGCCTTCGAGGCGCTCGAGTGTTTCCGAGTCGGCGAAATAGTTGCCGTCGTGGTGGGCGACGGGGCAGCGGATCACCTGGCCGGGCCGATAGTTGCGCGTGAAGGCCGTATTGGCGTTGGCCACCTCGAGCTTGACCTCGCGGCAGACGAACTTCAGCGAAGCATTGCGCATCAGCGCGCCGGGCAGCAGGCCCGCCTCAAGCAGGATCTGGAAGCCGTTGCAGACGCCCATGACGAGCACGCCCTTCGCCGCCTTCTCGGCGACCGCGCGGATGGCCGGCATGCGCGCCGCGATCGCCCCGCAGCGCAGATAGTCGCCATAGGAGAAACCGCCGGGAATGACGATCAGATCCACGTCGGGGATTTCGGTGTCGGTCTGCCAGACCGTGACCGGCGGCTTGCCGGAAATCTTGGTCAGCGCGGCGATCATGTCGCGGTCGCGGTTGAGGCCGGGAAGCTGGACGACGGCGGATTTCATTCGGACCTGCAAGGCGTTCCGGGTTCGGCGAGCTCGCGCAGTTCGAGCCGGTGCTCGATGCGATCGAGGCGTTCATCGTAGCGGGCAAGTATGCCGTAGATATTATGGATATCGCCGTGCATAGCCACCATCGTTCCGCGCACGCTGTTCAATTCCGACTTGATCTCAGACAGGACGAAATCGACCTTGTCGAAGCACTCCTGCATTTACTTCAGAAGCTCGTACATGAACTCGCCGCTCGCTTCGGCCATCGCCCTTGCTCCAGCACAACCTCAGGTGATGGCGATACTATAGTCTTCGATCACCGTATTCGCGAAAAGCTTCTCGCACATCGCCTTCAGGTCGGTCTCGGCCTTCCCCCTGTCGTCGCCTTCAAGCAGGACGTCGAACACCTTGCCCTGGCGCACGGAGCCCACGCCGTCGAAGCCGAGCGTCTTCAGCGCGCCTTCGATCGCCTTGCCCTGCGGATCGAGCACGCCGTTCTTGAGGGTGACGGTCACGCGGGCCTTGATCACCGAACCGGGCTCCTGAATCGTCGTGGAACTAGTGGAGACGGCCCTTGTCGTCCTTGTTGGACGCCACGAGCACGGGGCCGGTCGGCCGCGGCGGCTCATTCTCGTTCATGATGCCGAGACGGCGCGCCACCTCCTGGTAGGCCTCGACCAGCCCGCCCATGTCGCGGCGGAAGCGGTCCTTGTCGAGCTTGTCCTGGGTGTTGATGTCCCACAGCCGGCAGGAGTCGGGCGAGATCTCGTCGGCGACGACGATGCGCATCATGTCGCCTTCCCAAAGCCGGCCGCATTCCATCTTGAAGTCGACGAGCTGGATGCCGACGCCGAGGAAGAGGCCGGAGAGGAAATCGTTGACGCGGATGGCGAGCGCCATGATGTCGTCGATCTCCTGCGGACTCGCCCAGCCGAAGGCCGTGATGTGCTCTTCCGACACCATCGGGTCGTCCAGCGCGTCCGCCTTGTAGTAGAATTCGATGATCGAGCGGGGCAGCACCGTGCCCTCCTCGATGCCGAGCCGCTTGGACAGAGAGCCGGCGGCGATGTTGCGCACCACCACCTCGAGCGGGATGATCTCGACTTCCTTGATCAGTTGCTCGCGCATGTTGAGGCGGCGGATGAAGTGAGTCGGGATGCCCATCCGGTTGAGATGGGTGAAGATGTGCTCGGAGATCCGGTTGTTGAGCACGCCCTTGCCGTCCACCACCTCGTGCTTCTTCTTGTTGAAGGCCGTGGCGTCGTCCTTGAAGAACTGGATCAGTGTGCCGGGCTCGGGGCCCTCGTACAAAATCTTGGCCTTGCCTTCGTAGATGCGGCGGCGACGGTTCATGTCCACTCTCTGGCTTCGGGCGCCGGGCGCTGGCCGGCGCGGGCGCGGCTGGGAGACAGCGCGATCTCTCATGGGGTCTGTAGCCCAATAGATAGGGGCGCTCAATCGCGATTTCCCGTCCGTCAACCGCTTGTCCATGCGAATTGCCGCACCGATTGAGCCGGCAGGGCATATTGACCGGAAGGCGGCCTTTTGATTTGTGCGCCGCTGGCCCATATTGGCGGGACGGATTCGCGTCCAGTTTTCCAGTTCGGAGGATGTTCGATGAGCATGGACGAGCGCGGCGACAGCTTCGAGAAGAAGTTCGCGCATGACGAAGAGCTGAAATTCAAGGCGATCGCCCGCCGCAACAAGCTGCTTGGCCTTTGGGCCGCCGAAAAGCTCGGCAAGACCGGCGAGGAGGCGGAAGCCTACGCGCGCGAAATCGTCAAGGCCGATTTCGAGGAAGCCGGCGATGAGGACGTGTTCCGCAAGGTGCGCCAGGATTTCGACGCGGCGGGCGTCGCGCAATCGGATCACCAGATACGCCGGCAGATGAGCGATCTGCTCAACGTCGCCATCGAGCAGGTCCGCAGCAGCTAGGCACGGGTTCCAACCCCGGGGGGAAACGCCAATGTCGCTCGCATCGCGCTTCGCCGCCGGGGAGGTCCTGTTCACGGCCTGGTCCAACGTGCCTGACGCGATCACAATCGAATCGCTGTGCCAGGCGCCGTTTGATGCCGTGACGCTGGACATGCAGCATGGTGGCCATAGCGACGACAGCGTGCTGCGGTGCCTGAAGCCGGTTGCTGCAAGCGGCAAACCGGGGCTGGTGCGCATCCCCGTAGGCCGGTTCGACATGGCAAGCCGCGCGCTCGACTTCGGTGCCGAAGCAGTGATTGCGCCGATGATCAACTCGGTCGACGATGCGCGCGCCTTCGCGTCCTTCATGAAGTTCCCGCCGCTTGGAGAGCGCTCCTGGGGCCCAGCCTTCGCGCTTGCCCGGCGCAAGGAGAGCGATTCAGCCGCGTTGCTCGCCGGCGACAACGCGCACACGCTGGCATTCGCGATGATCGAGACGCGCAGAGCCTACGAGGCGCTGGACGACATCCTCGCGGTCAAGGGCATTGACGGCGTTTTCGTCGGTCCCTCCGACCTGTCCATCGCCTGGACCGACGGGGCGAAAGTGGCGCCGACGCTCGAGGACATGATGGAGGCGGTCGGCATCATCGCCGCCAGGGCGCGTGCGGCGGGCAAGCGCGCCGGCATCTATCTGGGGGACATGTCCATTGCCGGTCGGCAGGCAAAGATGGGCTATCAGCTCTTTGCCGTCGGCCCCGAGGCGCGGCTCATGAGCACCGGAGCAAGGGCGCTCATCGACCAGGCGCGGGCGAGCTTCACGTAACGCGGAAGCGCCATCTTTACGCACCTGCTTCCGCTCCGTCTTATCGAACAGATTTGAGTTGATCGTTCGATCTGAGTGAACGAGCTGTCGCGAAAGGGATGCTTGTCGCGGCGACGATGAAGGCCGATCTTGACGGGACAAACAAACCGGAGCCCGCCGCAATGACCACGGCCCTGAAAGACAAGCCCGCCGAACTGCCGTTTTCGGCGACCACGCCCCTCAGCATCGCCCGCGTCGGGCTGAGGGCGCGCGACGCGGACGCGCTGGCCACATACTACAAGAACCTGCTCGGCTTCGAGGAATTGCGCCGGTCGGGCAGCCGCATTTCGCTCGGCGCGGCCGGGCGCGAATTGCTGGAAATCGAAGGCTCGTCGGCGCTCAAGCCGGACGATCCGCGCAGCGCCGGTCTCTTTCACACTGCGTTCCTGCTGCCGAAGCGCGCCGACCTTGCGCGCTGGGCGCGTTTCGCGATGGAGCAGGGCCTTGCGATCGAGGGCGCGTCGGACCACCTCGTCAGCGAGGCGATCTACCTGACCGACCCGGAAGGCAACGGCATCGAGATCTATGCCGATCGGCCGCAGGACAAGTGGCCGGTGGAAAACGGTGACTTACAGATGGCAACCCTGCCGCTCGACTTCCGAAGCCTGCTCGGCGAGCTGCGCGAGAGCGATGCCGGCTGGCAGGGCGCGCCAGCCGGCAGCGTGGTCGGCCACGTGCATCTGCGCGTAGGCGACATCGACGAGGCCGAGCGCTGGTGGAACGAAGCGATCGGCATGGACACGATGGTGCACTACGGCAACGCGGCCGTCTTCCTGTCGTCCGGCGGCTATCATCACCACATCGGCGCCAATGTCTGGCACAGCCGCGGCGCCGGCCAGCGCGCAGCCGACCGGGCCGGCCTCGCTTTCGTCGAACTCGCTTCGAAGGCACGAAATTCGGGCGAAACGGCCGATCCCTGGGGCACGGTGGTCAGGACGGTGGCGGCCTGACGGCCGGCATCCCCGATGAGATGAAGGGCGCGGAATGTTCGCGCCCTTGCACCTGGCGATCTCGCCAGTGCCAGCTATGCTTGACCGAATACCCGTCGGAAGATCGTGTCGACGTGCCTGGTGTGGTAGCCGAGGTCGAACTTTTCCCTGATCCCAGCTTCGCCGAGCGCGGCGCGGACTTCCTCGTCCGCGAGCAGTTCGTCAAGAAAATCCTTGCCTTGCTCCCAGACCTTCATGGCGTTCCTCTGGACGAGCCGGTAAGCGTCCTCGCGTGACACGCCCGCCTGCGTCAGGGCAAGCAGGATGCGCTGGGAATGGATCAGCCCGCGGTAGCGGTCGAGGTTCCGGCGCATGTTCTCCGGATAGACGACGAGATTCTCGATCAGGCCGGTGAGCCGCGCCAGCGCAAAGTCCAGCGTGACGGTGGCATCCGGCGCGATCATCCGCTCGACCGAGGAGTGCGAGATGTCGCGCTCGTGCCAAAGTGCGACGTTTTCCATGGCCGGCAGCGCATAGGCGCGCACCATGCGCGCCAGCCCCGTCAGGTTTTCCGACAGAACCGGGTTGCGCTTGTGCGGCATTGCCGAGGAACCCTTCTGGCCGGGCGAGAAATATTCCTCGGCCTCCAGAACCTCCGTTCGCTGCAGGTGGCGAATTTCGATCGCCAGCCGCTCGACCGAAGATGCAATGACGGCAAGCGTGGCGAAGAACATGGCGTGCCGGTCGCGCGGGATCACCTGCGTCGAGACCGGCTCTGGCTCGAGGCCGAGTTTCTCGGCGACGTGCGCCTCGACGCGCGGATCGATGTTGGCGAAGGTGCCGACCGCGCCGGAAATCGCGCAGGTGGCGATCTCCGCGCGTGCGGCGACCAGCCTCTCGCGGGAGCGCGCGAACTCGGCGTAGGCCTGAGCCAGCTTGAGGCCGAACGTCGTCGGCTCGGCGTGGATGCCGTGGCTGCGGCCGATGGTGATCGTGTCCTTGTGCTCGAAGGCGCGCTTCTTCAGGGCCGCGAGCAGGGCGTCGATATCGGAGATCAGGATATCGCTCGCGCGCGTCAGCTGGACGGACAGGCAGGTGTCGAGCACGTCGGACGAGGTCATGCCCTGATGTACGAATCGCGCGTCCGGCCCGACGATCTCGGCCAGATGGGTCAGGAAGGCGATGACGTCGTGCTTGGTCTCGCGCTCGATCGCGTCGATGCGCTCGATGTCGAAGGCGGCCTTGCCACCGCGCTCCCAGATCGTTTTGGCAGCCCCCTTCGGAATGACACCCAGCTCGGCCAGCGCGTCACAGGCATGCGCCTCTATCTCGAACCAGATGCGGAACTTTGTCTCGGGCGACCAGATGGCGGCCATCTCGGGCCGCGAATAGCGCGGAATCATCGGCGCCCTCGTGCTGGAGTGAAGGACGGGCGCCTCCTACCAGAGGCGGGCCGTCGGCTCAACGGATCGGCTGCCGCTAATCCTCGATCGGGCCAGTCACCGCGATCCATCGGTGGTCGGGGCCTTCGAAGCCGATCTGCCGCACGGCGATGAGGACGGCGAAGACCGGCGCTCCCGCTTGCGGATAGAAGGTCTGCACGCCGCCAATGGCGTAGCCGAGCGGGCAGCCGCGGCTGGTGGGTATCGTGCCATCGTCCTCATGAAGCAGCTGCGCCGTGCTGCCCGGCGTCGTCGCCACACGGATCAGCCGGAATCCCTTGATCTCGCCGAGGTCGTTGCAGCGCTCCGGTTGGGCGACGGCGACTTCTGCCAGGCGAAATTCGAGCGGAGGATCGTAACGCGGGAAGATCGGACGCGGATTGACGGCCATGCGCCATGGATCGGCGGAAAGCTCCGTGACGGCATTGCGGCCTGCAGCAAAGCCCGGATTGGCCGCAAGCACGTCGTCCAATATCACCGCCTGGCCCTGCTGCCGCGCCTGGTTCCGCGCCTGCGCGACAGTCGCGGTTTCGTCCTCGATACGAACGCGCTTGGGCGTTCCGGGGACGAACTTGTCCTGCGCGGTGTCTATGTAGAAGCGGTTGGCGTAGGGAAAGCCGGAGCCGTCCTGGACGCCGTATTCCTCGAAGGCAAAGATCGATCCGTCCGGGCTGAAGCCCAGAACATTGAGTTCCGACGCATCGCCGGCATTCGCGGGCGGCGCGGAGCAGAGCAAGCCAAACATGAGGGCAAGGCCTGCCGTCGACATCGGTGAGTTTGGGCGCATCGCGTTCTCCTGGCTTCCGCTGGGGAAGAATAGCGCACTTCCCGGTTGCACAGAACTGCGTCGCCGGTCAGCCGCTCGCGGCGCGCCGCATGGACCAGGTCGGAAAGCGGTCGCCGGGGGCAGGGGTCGCGGCCCATACGGCGCGGGCGATCGCACGCGCCATCACCGCGGTGACGGCGGCGCAGAGATTGACCATCGAATCATTCGCCGGCGCCACGCCGCTGCTCCCCGTAGCCAGCGCGAAAACCAGGTCGCCGTCCGCAGGCGTGTGAACCGGCCAGATCGCACGAGCAAGGCCGTCATGCGCGGCGATCGCGAGCCGCCGTGCCTCGGGCCTGGTGAGCGCGGCATCGGTCGCCACGATGCCGATCGTCGTGTTGGCGCCGGCTTCCGCACCCGCATGTTTGCGCAGGACGTCGGTCGCCCTTTCCGGCATCGGATGCGGCAGGCCCAGGCCGCCGAACTCGCCGCCGATCTCGAATGGGGCAGCCCAGAAATGCGGCGTTTGATGCACCGTGACGGAGCCGGTCGGGTTGGCGGCGACGAGTGCGCCAACGGTGACGCCGTTCTCGAGCACGGCCGAGGCGGAGCCCAGCCCGCCCTTGAGCCCCGCGGTGAGCGCGCCGGTGCCGGCGCCGGCGGTGCCGATCGCGAAGTCGCGCCTTGCCGCGCGCGCGGCCTCGAAACCCAGCTCGCGGTAGGGCGGATAGCGGCCCCAGTTCTTGTCGCCGCCGTTCGGCAGGTCGAACAGGATGGCGGCCGGCACGATCGGCACGCGGAAGCCGCCGATCTCGAATCCGCGCCCCTGTTCGCGAAGGTAGGCCTGGACTCCCGAGGCTGCGTCCAGGCCGAATGCAGAGCCACCCGAAAGCACAACGGCGTGGACCTGCCCCACCGCGTTGTGCGGCTCCAGCAAGTCGGTTTCGCGCGTGCCCGGCGCGCCGCCCAGCACCTGAACCGAGGCGATCGTCGGCTTGTCGCACAGAAGCGCCGTGACGCCCGACTTGAGCTTCTCGTCCTGCGCGTTGCCAACGTTCAGTCCTGCCACGTCGGTGATGAGATTGGTTGGGCCGGGTTTGAATGGCATGGGTTTATTCGACCTCGACGAACGTCTCGCCGTCATAGCGGAAGAGGCGGTACGGGTTTTGCGCCAGGTCGCCCTTTTCATCGAAGCTGACGCTACCGAGCGCGGTCTGGAAGCTTTGTGCGGCAAGAACTTCGCCGATTGTCTTCGACCCGGTTTCCGCCTCGATCATGGCCCGGACCGCGACCTCGACCGCCGCATAGGTTGGCAGCATGTAGCCTTCAGGGATGATTTCGCGCTCAGCGAATGCGGAGAGGGCCTCCGGCGAGGCGATGTCGGCGGGCTCGGGCAGGCCGATCATCAGCGTACCGGGAGCAAGCGGCACGTCGTCGGGAGCGGCGCGCAGGGTCTCGCCCGCAGCGATCGTGAGCTCGTAGTCGAGACCGGCCGCGTCGCGGCCCATGATCGCCACGTCGACGCGATCGCCCCCGACCAGCGCGTGCGTTGCGCCCGCCCGCCGCAGGCGCGCGACGAGCCCGATCTGGTTGTCCATCTGCGGACGGTAGGTGTCCACGAACACCGCCTTCAGGCCGGCGGTCTCGGCGGCGAGCCGGAAGCTCTCGGTGAATTCGCGCCCATAGATCGTGCCGTCGTCGACCAGAGCGAAGAGTTCGTCGCGCCAGCGCGGCACGAGATATCTGGCCGTCGCCTCCATCTCGGCATCGGCGCGCGGCGCCATGCGGAAGACCGGCCAGCCGGTACGATCGCGGCGATCGGTCAGGCTGTTCGTGCGCACGGCCGGCGTGATGACTGCGATGCCGGTGTGCTTGAAGATCGGGAGCGCCGCCTCGATCGCCTCCGTGCAGAGGAAACCGACGACCACCTGCACGCCCTGTGAAACCAGTGCTTCGGCCGCGGCCGCGCCGCCTTCGGCGCTGCACTGGTCGTCGGCGAAGCGAAGGTTGGCAGGTGCGACGTCGAGCCTGGCCGCGGCGATTTCCGCGCCCTGCTTCATCTGTTCGCCGAGCAGCGCCACCGCTTCGGACATCGGGGTGACGATGCCGATGGTCTGGGCCATTGCCATTCGCGGCGTCAGGGAAAGGAGGGCGGTGGCGGCGAGGGCCAGGGTGAGGAGGCGCATGGCCCGCAATCTACGGCCCCGCGCGCAAATGTGAACACGGCATTTTTGGCCGCCCGCGGGCCGCGACTGCCGCGAATTCGCCTGGCAGTGCGGCGCAAGCGCCGGAAGCCCAGCTTGAGCCACCATGCCCCGGCACTATATAGCTGGCGAATCGAGCGGGGTTGTCAGGGTGCTGAAGAAGTCCGAAGTCGAGCCGCGTCAGTACCGTGACGCCATGAGCCGCTTCGCCGGCGCGGTGCATGTCGTCACCACCGACGGCAGGGCCGGACGGCGCGGCACAACCGTCATCGCGGCCTGCTCGGTTTCGGACGACCCTCCGACGATTCTCGTCTGCCTCAACCGTCACAACAGGGCAAACGACCTGTATGTCGACAACGGCGTGTTTGCGCTCAACACGCTGCCGGCCGAGCGGCAGGACCTCGCAAACGCTTTTTCCGGCCTTACGGGCCTGCCGCAGAATGAGCGTTTCTCGCTCGCCGCATGGGACACGATCGCGACCGGCGCGCCGACGCTTTCGGATGCCGCGGCCGTGTTCGATTGCGAACTGATCGAGGCAAAGGAACTTGCCACGCATCGCGTGCTGTTCGGGCAGGTACGGGGTGTACGCATCAGTGACAGTCTCAGCCCGCTGATCTACTACAATCGACAGTACCGAGTTCTCTGACCGCGGAATCGGACATGCCCGCCACGCAGCCCCGCCCCGTTCCGCAGTCGATCGACGCCACGCTCGAGATGTTGTCGGGTGCCGACTACGTCGCCGACCGCTCGCTCGCCACGGTGCTGTTTCTGGCACTGCGCATGCAGCGCCCGCTTTTCCTGGAAGGCGAGGCTGGCGTCGGCAAGACCGAGATCGCCAAGGTGCTGGCCGCTGCGCTCGGGCGACCGCTGATCAGACTGCAGTGCTACGAGGGCCTGGATGTCTCGTCCGCGGTCTACGAGTGGAACTATGCCGCCCAGATGATCGAGATCCGCATGGAGGAGGCGGCGGGCGACGTAGACCGGCATGACATGGAAAGGAATGTCTTTTCCGAGAAATACCTGATTCGGCGGCCGGTGCTGGAGGCTCTCAGCGGCAAGAAGGGCTCCGCCCCCGTCTTCCTCATCGACGAACTCGACCGGACGGATGAAGCGTTCGAGGCATTTCTGCTCGAAATATTGTCCGACTTTCAGGTCACCGTGCCCGAACTCGGCACGATCAAGGCCGAAGAACCGCCAATCGTCATCATCACGACGAACCGCACGCGGGAAATCCACGACGCGCTCAAGCGGCGGTGCCTCTACCATTGGGTCGACTACCCGGACGCGGCGCGCGAGCTCGAAATCGTCGCGCGCAAGGTTCCGCAGGCCAATGCCCGCTTGTCGCGGGAGGTCGTCGCCTTCGTGCAGAAGCTGCGCGCCCTCGACCTGTTCAAGGTGCCCGGGGTGGCCGAGACGATCGACTGGGCGAGCGCGCTCACCGAACTCGACAAGCTCGCGCTCGATCCCGAAACGGTTTCCGACACGATCGGCGTGCTGCTGAAATACCAGGACGACATCGCGCGCATCGGCCAGGGCGAAGGCACCCGCATCCTCAACGAGGTGAAGGCAGAGCTGGCCGCTGCTGAGTGAGATGGGCTCCCTGATCGACGCGATCAAACGACTGGTCCGTCTGGGGAAATATCGGGTCTCCGCGCATGGTTCATCACCGCTTATCGACCGGATCCGTCGCGATGGACCAACGATTCCTTGAAGAGGAAATCGAAATGAGCCGAAAATCCACGCGCCTAGTGCATGCGGGCAAATACGCCGCAGAGGCCGAGATCGAACTGGTCCCCGACGATGGCGCCTGGGGCCCCTGTCTTTCCAGGGAGGATGCGCTGAAGCTCGATCGCGTACGTTCCGCCCTCGAGCGCGGTGACGTTGCCACTGCGAGCCGCAAAGCGCGCGTCTTCGAACTGATGCCGTTGTCGGCTTGAGTTCCATCGTGCCCGACGTCCCGGAGAGCTTTCCTGACCCGGACGGCCGGATCGCCGACAACATCGTGTATTTCGCACGCGCGCTTCGCAAGGCCGGCATGCGCGTGGGGCCGGCTTCGGTGGTCGATGCGATCGATGCGGTGTTGGCTGCCGGCATCGGCTCCCGCGACGACTTCTACTGGACGCTGCATGCGGTGCTCGTGAAGCGGCGCGAAGACCGGGCCGTGTTCGACGAGGCGTTCCGCCTCTTCTGGCGCTCGCGCGAGCTCATCGAGAAGATGATCGCGATGTTCGGGCCGATCGCCCCCGGCACGCGCGAGCGCGAAAGGCAGCGCGCCGCCGAATCACGCGTTGCAGGCGCGATGTTCGCCGGCCACGAGGGGCGGCAAACCATGCGCGAGGTGCCGGAGATCGAGATCGACGCCCGCATGACGTTTTCCGGCAACGAAGTCTTGCGGCACAAGGACTTCGCCCAGATGACCGCCGCCGAGCTCGCACAGGCGCGGCGCGCGATCACTGAGTTGCGCCTGCCGGCCGATTTGGTGCGCACGCGCCGTTTCGCCGCCGATCCGCGCGGCCGTCGCATCGATCCGCGCGCGATGATGCGCGGCGCCCTGCGCACCGGTGGCGCGCTGATCCTGCCGAAATACCGCTCCGTGCGCGAGATGCACCCGCCGATCGTCGTACTTGCCGACATTTCCGGTTCGATGAGCCAGTATACGCGTATCTTCCTGCATTTCATGCATGCGCTGGCGGAGAACAGGCGACATGTCCACACCTTCGTCTTCGGCACACGGCTGACAAATCTGACGCGCCAGATGCGCCATCGCGACCCCGACGAGGCGCTCGCCGATGCGGCACGCGCCGTACGGGACTGGTCGGGCGGCACGCGGATCGGCGACGCCCTGCACGAATTCAACCGGCTGTGGTCGAGGCGCGTGCTGGGGCAGGGCGCGGTCGTGATCCTGATCAGCGACGGGCTCGAGCGCGACGATGCGGCAGGCCTCGCCGAAGCGATGGAACGCCTGCAGAAGTCCTGCCGCCGGCTGATCTGGCTCAACCCGCTGCTGCGTTTCGAGGGCTTCGAGCCGCGCGCCCGCGGGGTGAGGGCGATGCTCCCCCATGTGGACGAATTCCGCCCCGTGCACACGCTGGAGGCGCTGTCGGACCTCTGCGCTTCCCTGTCGGCTGACCGGCCGCGCGGCGCCGACCCGCGTCCATGGCTTGGCAAGGCAGGCGCGGCGTGACCATATTCATGGTCGAGGGAGACGAGACCATGCAGGAACAGATTTCGCTGGAGCAGGCACGCGATCCGCTCGCGGTAGCACAAGCCTGGATGGCCGAAGGCAGGCCGATCGCGATGGCCACCGTGATGGAAACCTGGGGCTCGGCGCCGCGCCCTGTCGGCAGCCAGCTCGTCATCGATGCGCAGGGCAATTTCGAGGGCTCCGTCTCCGGCGGCTGCGTGGAAGGCGCGGTGATCGCCGAGGCCGCCGAGGTGATCGAGACCGGCAAGCCGCGCATGCTGGAATTCGGCGTGGCCGACGAGACGGCCTGGCGCGTCGGGCTTTCCTGTGGCGGCCGCATCAAGGTCTATGTCGAGCGGGTCGGCTGATGGATCCGAGGCTTCTCGAGCAACTGAACGCGGAGCGCGCTGCACGGCGCGCCGCGATCCTGATCACCGACCTTTCGGGCGGTCCCGACCGGCTGGTGCACGAGGGCGACCATCTCGGCGGCCCGCTTGGCGACGCTCTGGCATCCGCCTTCCGTTCGGGCAAGTCGGGCATGATCGAGGTGGAGGGCCGCAGCCTTTTCCTCAATGTGCACGTGCCGCCGCCGCGGCTGGTGGTGATCGGCGCGGTCCACATCAGCCAGGCGCTTGCGCCGATGGCGCGGATTGCGGGTTTCGACGTCGAGATCATCGACCCGCGCACGGCCTTCGCGACCGCGGACCGGTTCCCCGACGTGGCGCTGGCGGCCGAGTGGCCCGAGGACGTCCTGAAGAGGAAGCCGCTCGATGCCTACACGGCGCTCGCAGCGCTGACGCACGATCCCAAGATCGATGATTTTCCGCTGCAGGCCGCACTTCAGGCCGGGTGCTTCTATGTCGGCGCGCTTGGCAGCCGCAAGACACACGCGCGGCGCGTGGAGCGGCTGCTCGCCGCCGGCCTCAGCGAGGAGCAGATCGGACGCATCCGCGCGCCGATCGGGCTGGCGATCGGTGCGGCAAGCCCCGCCGAGATCGCGGTGGCGGTGCTGGCGCAGGTGATCGAGGCGTTGCGCACGCGCGGCCTCTCCGGCGTGGCACGGGAACGGGCCGCATGAAATTCGGCAAGGTTCCAGTCAGCGAGGCGCAAGGCGCCGTTCTTGCCCACTCGACGACCGTCGCGGGGAAGAAGTTGAGAAAGGCCCGCAGGCTGACGGCGGAAGATGTCGCTGCGCTGCGCGAGGCCGGCGTCAGCGAAGTGGTCGTAGCCCGCCTCGACCCGGACGACATTGGCGAGGACGAGGCCGCGCGCGTGCTCGCCGACGGTCTCGTTACCGAAAATGTCGAGGCCAAGCCGCCGGCCACCGGCCGCGTCAACCTGCACGCGAAGACGGCCGGCGTCTTCACCGTCGATGCCGCGCTGATCGAAGCGTTCAACGCGGTCGATCCGGCCATAACCATCGCCACCATCCCGAACTATGCCACGGCCGCGGCCGGCCAGATGGTCGCGACGGTCAAGATCATTCCCTATGCCGCGCCGCGCGCCAGCGTCGAGGCGGTGCTTGCCGCCATCACCGGCCGCCGTGCGTTCGGCGTGCATCCCTTCCAGCCGCATCGTTTCGGGCTGGTGCAGACGGAACTGCCGAGCCTCAAACCGTCGGTGCTCGACAAGACGGCCGAGGTCACGGCGGCCCGCGTGGCTCGATCCGGCGGCGTGATCGTCGGCGAAAGGCGGACGGCCCATGACGAGCAGGCGGTGGCGAAGGCGATCGGCGAGCTGGCGACCACGTCGGACATGGTGCTCGTGTTCGGCGCCTCCGCCGTCAGCGATGACGAAGACGTGATTCCGGCCGCGATCCGGCTCGCCGGCGGAAAAGTCGAGCGCACCGGTGCGCCGGTCGATCCGGGCAACCTGCTGGTGCTCGGCTCGCTGCACGGCAAGCCGGTGATTGGAGCGCCGGGTTGTGCCCGAAGCCCGAAGGAAAACAGCTTCGACTGGGTGCTCGACCGACTCGCCGCCGGCATGGAAGTGAAATCGTCGGACATCGCCCGGCTTGGCGTGGGCGGCCTGTTGATGGAGATCCCGTCGCGGCCGCAGCCGCGCGAGGGCAGGCCGGCCGCCGCCCGCGTCGGCGCGGTGCTGCTCGCGGCCGGGCGGTCGAGCCGCATGGGAGGGCCGAACAAGCTGCTCGCACGGTTCGGCGGCAAGCCGCTCGCCCGCCTGGCCGCTGAACGGCTGACGGCGAGTTCCGCCAAACCGGTCGCGGTGGTCGTCGGCCATCAGGCCGCCGCCGTGCGCGAAGCGGTCGAAGGTGTAGCGTCCGCCATCGTCGAGAATCCGGATTTCGCCAGCGGCCTGGCGAGCTCGTTGAAGGCAGGCATGCGGAGCCTTCCCGCTTCGCTCGACGGCGTGCTGGTGGCGCTCGCCGACATGCCGGGCATCGAAACCGCCGACTACGAGCGCATGATCGCGACGTTCCGCGAGCATGGCGGCCGCGCCGTGATCCGCGCCACGGCGGCCGGCAAGCGCGGCAACCCGGTGATCCTGCCACAGGCGCTGGTCGCCCGCATCGACGAACTCGAGGGAGACACCGGCGCGCGGCATCTGATCGAAACCGGTGGCGCCGAGATTGTCGATATCGAGCTTGGCGAAGCCGCACGCATCGATGTCGACACGCCCGATGCGCTGGCCGCCGCCGGTGGCGTGGCAGCGGAGTAGCTGCAAGCGGGTTCACGCCTGCGATCCTGCTGGCTACAAGAAGGGATGCGATTCCTTGCGCCCCTTGTCGCCGGCATCCTGGCCGTGTCGGCCCTCGCAGCCCCGGCGTGGGCGCAGACGCTGCCGCCTTTCAAGGACAGGCTGTTCGCCTATCCGGGCATTCTCCGATCGGACCATGACGGCGGCTATCGCGTCGTCGACTACGACAAGCAGCGCGACATCTACCAGCGGGACGAGGAGCCGGAGCGGCGCGTGCGGCCCGAATATGTCTCGCTCAAGGTTCGACGCGCGCAGGAAGACCGCGTCGCCGATACGAACGTCGGCAAGGTCGCCCATATCGCGGTCGGCAAGCAGCGGGGTGCGAGCCTGATCGTGGTCTATCTGCACGGGCAGGGCGGCAGCCGCAAGCAGGGCGTGAACGACCACACGTTCGGCGGCAACTTCAACCGCATCAAGAGCCTGGTCGTCGCGGCAGGGGGGCTGTACCTCTCACCCGACTTCGACAGTTTCGACGAGCAGGGGGCAACCCAGGTCGCGGCCATGCTGTCGATCTATGCCAAGGCCTCGCCGGCGGCGCCGATCTTCCTCGCCTGCGGGTCGATGGGCGGGGCCATCTGCTGGAACCTCGCGCGCGGACCCGAGATGGCAAAGCGGCTGGGCGGTCTTTTGCTGCTCGGCTCGATGTGGAACGAAAATTTCCTGACCAGCGCCGCATTCGAGCGGCGCGTGCCGCTGTTCCTCGGGCACGGCAGCCTCGATACGGTGTTCCCCATCCAGCACATGGAAGAATTCTATCGCTCGATCCGCCGCAAGGCGCCGGACTATCCGGTCCGGATGGTGCGGTTCGAAACCGGCAGCCACGGCACGCCGATCCGCATGACCGACTGGCGCGAGACCATCAACTGGATGCTGTCCGCGACGAGATAGAGAGCCGGATCATGGAGCCGAGTAGTAATCGAGCACTGTCTCGGGATTGATCTCGCCGTCATACGAGGCGTCGACCTCGTAGCGGACGAGCGTGAATTCGCCGTCGCGCAACAGCCAGAGCCCCGTCGAGGAGGCGTCCCCGACGCCGCGCCACCTGGCGTGGGAGGCGATCGTCAGCGTGTTCGGGTCGAAGAACGAGTTTACGAGTTCGGTTTCGGCCCGGTAGCCGATCACGTCGACGGATTCGACCTTCGCATGTTCGGCATCCTCATAGCGGATGTCGAGTTCCGGCGTCGCGAAGCCGAGGACCTTCATCTCACCGTGCTCGTCGCCCATGATGTAGACGTGGCTTTCGTTGTAGGCGCCGCGGTTGCAAAGGAACTGGTAGATGTGTCGCTCGTCCTCGGCATCCTCAGGGCCGGCTGCGCCGGTGTACCTGAACCGCGCGACGTGAGTGGTGAGCGCGTCCTCCATCAGCGTGTCAGGGGGAACCTCGCAATAGCCGAAGACCTGGTGGAAGAGGGCGACGGCACGCCGCTCGTAGAGCACCGATCTGTCCGGCGCGCCGATGTCGTCGCAGGTATCGGGCAGCGCGTGCTGCATGCCGCCGCTTGACGGCGAAAGGCTGGCGCCGGCGATCTGGAGCGGGGTGAAGTCCTCGCCCTGAAGCTGCGGGTTGGCGAGCGTCAGTTCGTAGCAGCCGCCGTAAACCTGATAATTGCTGCCGTCGCCCGTGCTGGCCTCGATCGCCACGGGAACGTAGTAGTGGATCGTGTCGCCCGCATCATGCTCGCTCGCAATGCCGACGATCACGCGCACCGAGGCCGTGTCCGCGTAGCCCTCGGCGTAGGCTTCGAAGCTCTGGACCGGCTTCTTGCCGAAATAGCTCCAGGCGCGCGCGTATTCCCCGCGGCTCACCGCGTTGTACAGCGACTTGATCAGTGCCTCCGGCGTCGATCTGTCGTCGAGATAGGGTTCAGCCGCGCCTGCGGGCGAGATGGCGGCCGTCATGGCGATCGCGAACAGAGCGCAGCGCATCGAATCCTCCCGAATCTGAAGTGATTCTAGCATTGAATGCGGCGGCCGTGGGCCGTCACCAGCCAATGGCAGCGTCAGGGGCACCGTCAAGCGGCGGGCAGCAGCGAGAGCTCGATCGTGACCGGAACGTGGTCCGAGGGCTTCTCCCATGCGCGCACATGCTTCTCGATCGCTGCGCCTCTAAAGCGGTCGGCGGCTTCAGGCGACAGCAACAGGTGGTCAATGCGGATGCCGTTGTTCTTCTGCCAGGCGCCGGCCTGGTAGTCCCAGAAGGTGTAGAGCGGCCCGTCGCTGACGGCCCGGATCGCATCGGTGAAGCCCAGTCCAGCGAGCCGGCGGAATGCCTGCCGGGTTTCGGGCTGGAAAAGCGCGTCGTTCACCCAGTTCTGCGGAAAGCGCGCGTCGGCCGGCTGCGGGATGACGTTGTAGTCGCCCGCGAGCACCAGCGGCTCCTCCAGCGCAAGACGCTCCTCCGCCCAACGGCGCAGGCGCTCCATCCAGCCGAGCTTGTAGGCGAACTTTTCGGTGCCGATCGGGTTGCCATTGGGAAGGTAGAGAGAGGCGACGCGCAGCGCGCTCTTGCGCCCCTTGGCGTCGCGCACCGAGAACACGCCCTCGATGAAGCGGGCCTGCTCGTCGCCGTCGGCGCCGGGCAGCCGCGCGTTGGCCTCGTCGAAGCGCAGCTTGGACAGGATTGCCACGCCGTTGAAGCCCTTCTGGCCGTGCGTCTCGACGTGATAGCCGAGCGCCTCGATCTCGAAGCGCGGAAACCCCTCGTCCTGGGTCTTGATCTCCTGCAGGCAGACGATGTCCGGCTTGCTCTCGTTTAGCCAGGCGATCAGGTTCTCGATGCGGGCGCGAACGCCGTTGATGTTCCAGGTCGCGATCTTCAAGACGCCAGCCTCTCCCGTTGCATCCGCGGCCATCTATCCAGATTGGCGGCGCGTTGAGAAGGCCAGTGTGGATATCTCCCGCCGGCCGCGCGCGAAAAGGGCCGCACCAGCGGCCCTTTCAGATGGCTATGGTGTCGACTCCCGGTCAGGGCTGGGTGAGCAAAGGCCTGCCATGGGAGTGATGGTAGCGCCAGTGGTGGCGGTGCCAACGGTGCGGGGCGCGCGACACCCCAATGTGGAAGTCGATGATCGGCGGCCGCACATAGAGCGGTGGGCGCACATAGACCGGCGGCGGCACGTAAACCGGCGGCGGCGCATAGTACGCACGCGGCCCCGCCCTGGTGAACGCCAGATACCTGGCCGAAACCCAACCGCTCCTGCCGGCCCAATAGACCTCGCACCAGCTACCGACACAGTCGTAGACGGCAACGCGCGCGCCGCCGGGAACAACGTCGAAGCGATGATAGCCGGTACCTGGACCGGCACGCATGTTGAGATCGGTGGTGACCCTCGCGTGTGTGGCGGCCAACGCCGTCGCGGCAGCGAGCAGCGACGCGGCGGCAGCCAGCGAAGCGGCTTTCGCAAATCTCTTCAACACGCTGTCTTCTCCTCTCCCGAGGTCCCTTCGCCGCATAAATTAACATGCCGCTGCCTGGTTCCCAAGGCGCCGTCGCGAGGGCCGGGCCGCACTCGAAGCAAGCCGTCAGATCGAAAAGCTGGTGCCGCAGCCGCAGGAGGCGACCGCGTTGGGGTTCCTGATCTGGAAGGACTGACCGATCAGGTCGTCGACGAAATCGATGACCGAGCCGCCCATGTAGACAAGCGAAATCTCGTCGACCAGCACTGTGGCCCCGTCGCGCTCGATTGCCGTGTCGTCCTCGTTGCGCGCATCGACCAAGTCGAACTTGTAGGAGAAGCCGGAGCAGCCGCCGCCCTCGACGGCAACGCGCATCGCGATCTTGCCGGGCTCCGATGCCACGATCTGCGCGATCCGCCTGGCCGCCGCCTCGGTGAGTTCGACCGGCTTCATCGTTGCCTTTGCATCCGCGCCCATGCTGCGACCTTGCGTTGGATTCAACCTCCTAGGTATGAAGCGACCCTTGGCAAGTCAACCGGCCGTCGGGCGGCGGCGGACACGGGTGAACGGGCATGAGCGGCGGCGATCTTTCCGAAATCGGCTTCGGCTACCGGCCGCGCGCGGCCTATGCAAGCGACCCCGCCAGGAGCCGCGGCCGCTTCTATCACGAGCCGGAAAGCCCGACGCGGACACCCTTCCAGCGCGACCGCGACCGCATCATCCATTCGACCGCCTTCCGGCGGCTGAAGCACAAGACGCAGGTCTTCATTGCGCACGAGGGCGACCACTTTCGCGAGCGACTGACTCATTCGATCGAGGTCGCGCAGATTGCTCGCGCCCTGGCGCGGGCGCTGTGCTGCGACGAGGACCTGGCGGAGGCAATCGCGCTCGTCCATGATTTCGGGCACACGCCCTTCGGCCATACCGGGGAGGAAGCGCTCAACGACAAGATGGCGCCCTGGGGCGGCTTCGACCACAATGCACAGGCGCTGCGCGTCGTCACCCGGCTCGAAAGCCGCTACGCCGATTTCGAGGGGCTCAACCTCTGCTGGGAAACGCTGGAAGGGCTCGTCAAGCACAACGGTCCGCTGACCGATCGGGAAGGTAACGGGCTCAAAGGGCCGGTGCCGCGCGCCATCGGCGACTTCAACGAGCTGTTCGACCTCGAACTGTGGCGCCATGCGAGCGTCGAGGCGCAGTGCGCCGCGATCGCCGACGACATCGCCTATGACGCCCACGACATCGACGACGGCCTGCGCGCCGGCCTGCTCACACTCGACATGCTCGAGGACGTGCCACCGACGGCGTGCATTCTTGCGAGCGTTCGCGCCCGTTATCCGCATCTCGACGCCACCCGGACCGGCCACGAGCTGGTGCGCCGCCAGATCACCATGATGGTCGAGGATGTGATCGTCACGGCCCGGCAAAGGCTCGCCGCGCTCGCGCCGCAACGCGTCGAGGACATCCACGACGCCGGCCAGCCGATGGTTGCATTTTCGGAAGGCATGGCCGCCGACGAGAAGGCTCTCAAGGCGTTTCTCTACAAGAACCTCTACCGCAACCCCTCGGTAATGGCGGAACGCGCCAGAGCAGATCGCGTCGTGCGCGAGTTGTTCGACGCCTACATGGCCGATCCGCGCGCCATGCCGGAGGGCTGGCGCGACGGGCTCGATCGCGCCGAAGAGCGCATCAGGGCGCGCAGCGTCGCCGATTTCCTTGCCGGCATGACCGATACATACGCGCTGAAGGAACACGGCCGGCTGTTTGACCGTACGCCGGAATTGGGCTAGGGCGCGGGCGGTTTTCGCGGCCAGCGCGCGCATTTCTCGGAAAGCAGACATGAATATCTTTGCCGATTTCAATGATCGGATCAGGAAGACTGTTGAAGCGCTTGATCTCAAAGACGCTTCCGGTGCACGCCCTGACCTCTCCAGAGTCTCCGTCGAGCCGCCGCGCGATCCGAGCCACGGCGATCTGGCTTCCAACGTGGCGATGGTTCTGGCCAAGCCGCTGGGCAAGAATCCGCGCACCCTCGCCGAGGAGATCGCGGCCGAACTGGGCAAGGACGAGGACGTGGCGGCGGTCGAGGTTGCCGGGCCTGGTTTCGTCAATTTGCGGCTTTCCGACCATTTCTGGCGGCAGGTCGTGCGTCGCGTGCTGTCGCAGGGCAAGGAGTTTGGCCGCTCCGCCATCGGCGGGGCCCGCAAGGTGAACGTGGAGTACGTCTCGGCCAATCCGACGGGACCGATGCATGTCGGGCATTGCCGCGGCGCCGTCGTTGGCGATGCGCTCGCCAACCTGCTCGCTTTTGCCGGCTATGACGTGACGAAGGAATACTACATCAACGATGCCGGCGTGCAGATCGACGTGCTCGGCCAGTCGGTCATGTTGCGCTACCGCGAAGCGCTCGGGGAGACGATCGGCGACATTCCGGCCGGCCTCTACCCCGGCGACTATCTCAAGCCGGTCGGCCAGGCGCTTGCCGACGAGTTTGGCCGCAAGCTCCTGGAAATGCCGGAGAACGAGGCGCTCTCCATCGTCAAGGATCGCGCGATTGAAGCCATGATGGCGATGATCCGCGAGGATCTGTCCGCGCTCAACGTCCACCACGAAGTGTTCTTCTCGGAGCGGACACTGCACGCGGACAACGCCCGGCTGATCCGCCAGGCGATCAACGACCTGACGATGAAGGGCTTCATCTACAAGGGCAAGCTGCCGCCTCCCAAGGGGCAGTTGCCCGAGGACTGGGAAGATCGCGAACAGACGCTGTTCCGCTCGACAGTGGTCGGCGACGACATCGACAGGCCTCTGGTCAAGTCGGACGGCAGTTACACCTATTTCGCCGCCGACGTCGCCTACATGAAGGACAAGTACGCGCGTGGCTTCCAGGAGCTGATATTCGTGCTTGGCGCCGACCACGGCGGCTACGTCAAGCGCATGGAAGCGCTGGCGCGCGCCATTTCCGATGGCGAACTGAAGCTGACCATCCTGCTCTGCCAGCTCGTCAAACTGTTCCGCGGTGGCGAGCCTGTGCGCATGTCGAAGCGGGCAGGGGAGTTCGTGACGCTGCGCGAGGTGGTCGATGAGGTCGGCCGTGACGCGATCCGCTTCATGATGCTCTATCGCAAGTCGGACGCGCCGCTCGACTTCGACTTCGCGAAGGTCACCGAGCAGTCGAAAGACAACCCGGTTTTCTACGTTCAGTATGCCTCGGCACGGTGCCATTCGGTGTTCCGGCAGGCTCGGGAGCAGCTTGGCGTGACGGGCGAGTTCAGCCGCGAGGCGATGGCCGCGGCGGCCGACAGGCTAAGCGACGAGGGTGAGATCGCACTGATCCGCAAGCTCGCAGAATATCCGCGGCTGATCGAGCAGGCGGCCATCGCGCAGGAACCTCATCGCCTCGCCTTTTACCTGTACGAACTCGCCAGCGCCTTTCATTCCCAGTGGAACCGCGGCACCGAGACAGCCGACTTACGCTTTGTTAAGGTTAACGACCCAGAATTGACCCATGCCAGACTAGGGCTGGTGCAGGCGGTCCTGGACGTTTTGTCGTCAGGCCTTGCGATAGTGGGGGCCGAAGCGCCCGCGGAAATGCGCTAGGTTCGCGGAACGTTCCGTCACCATTTGCCCACAATGCGCTGGTAGGGCCCAACCCAAGCGAGACGTCGCCGGCGTCCGCCCCAGTAGAGTGTGGGGACAAAGCATGGCAGACAGCAACCTCCAGCGGCGGGATTCCTCGCACGCCTTCGACCACGATCCCTTCGCCGAACTGACCCGCATCATGGGTGCAGATCCGCGGGGAGGCGACACCCAAAGGACCGACGATCCGTTCGACATCGACCTCGAACGCGAGCTGCTGGGTGGCTTCGAAGACGAAGCCGGAGCTTCCGAAACCGGATCTGCGGACGAACTCGAGGACCCGCCGCTTGCGGATCTTGACGCGCAGAGCGAGCAGGGTGCGGACGAGTACCTTCGTTCAGCGCCGGAAGAGCCGGACACGGCATTCGACGCGGCAGGCGAAGCCGACTTCGACAGCATCGGTCGGGAGCAGTCGGAACCGGACTCAGCGCTGGCAGCAGGCGAGG
>Ga0207868_1000751_pt1 | contig 29278 bp, 22 predicted proteins | sample Passage237B_FD_187370 | JGI IMG/M metagenome (GOLD analysis project Ga0207868, IMG submission 187370) | Cellulose adapted compost microbial communities from Newby Island Compost Facility, Milpitas, CA, USA - Passage2 37B (SPAdes) (version 3) ... | reverse complement strand
GTATGCGCCCTGCGCTGCCCGGTGGGCATCGAGACCGGCACCATGGTGCTGGGCGAGCGGGCGCGGCGGCGCACCGATGGAGAGCGGCGCACTGCGCATCTTGTCGCCGGCCATACGCTGGCGGTGGAGCGGTCGATGAAGCTGGCGGTGGGCGCCAACGCCTTCAGCCGCACCATCATCGGCGATGGCGCGACCGACGCGCTGGCCAAGCTGGCGCGCACGGTGACGGGCGGCGCCATACCCCGCGTCTCCCATGCGCTGCGGCCGGGGCCCTCGGCGCCGAAGGTGGAGGCGCAGGGCACGGGCCAGCGGGTGGTCTATTTCCCCAGCTGCGCCACCCGCATGTTCGGCGCCCCGACGCGCGAGAACGGCATGCTGCCGACAACCGAGGCCATGGTGGCGCTGCTCAAGCGCGCCGGCTTCGATCCCGTCGTGCCCGAGCACGCCGATGGCGCATGCTGCGGCCAGCCCTTCCTCTCCAAGGGATTCCCGGAAGAGGCCGAACGGGTGGGGAAGCCGACGCGGGAAAAGCTCGACAGCCTGGCGGAAGCCGGACGCCACCCGGTGGTGACCGACGCCTCGACCTGCGCCAAGCACATGAAGGAGCATCCCGGCGCTTCGCCGGTGGCCGACTCTGCCGAGTTCCTGCTTGCCGAAGTGCTGCCGAAGCTGAAGGTGACGAGGAAGGTGCCCGCCGTGGCGGTGCACCACAACTGCTCGGCCCAGCGGCTCAAGGAGCAGCAGGCGATCAACGCGCTCGCCGCTGCCGTGGCCGAGAAGGTGGCGGTGCTCGATGCCATCAGCTGCTGCGGCTTTGCCGGCGACAAGGGCATGTTCCTGCCCGAACTCAACGCCCACGCCACCCGCTTCGGCAAGGCGCAGATCCCGCCAGACTGCAAGATCGGCATATCGACGGTTTCCACCTGCGCCACCGGCCTGACCGACCGCATGGAAATCCCGTTCTTCTCCATCGCCAGCGTGCTTGAGATGGTGAGCCGGCCGTGAGCTGGGACGCGCTCAGCCTGTGGGGCGATGCGGTTCGCCTCGAACGGCTGACCGGCGGCACGATCAACGATATCTGGACCGTGCGGGTGAACGGTGAGGTCGCCGTCGCCCGCCTCGGCACGCGCAGCGACGCCGACCTTGCCTGGGAGGCCGACCTCCTGAAGCACCTCGATCGCAACGGCCTCGCCGTGCCGGTGCCGATTGCGACCACGGACGGACGGCCATTTGCCCATGGCCTGACGGTGATGCGCCACATGCCGGGTGGTCCACCGCAAACGGCATCGGACTGGCAGCGTGTCGCCGAGACCGTGCGTACGCTGCACCGGCTGACCGCCGGCTGGCCGCAACGGCCCGGCTGGCGTTCCTCGACCGACCTGCTGAACGAAACGACCGGCACCAGGATCGACCTCGACGCGATGCCCGCCGAAGCAGTGGCGCGCTGCCGGGCAGCATGGGCCCGACTCAGCGGCCGCGGCACCTGCGTGGTCCACGGCAATCCAGGAAACCCGGGCAACGTGCGGATCACTGCCGATCAGGTCGCGTTGATCGACTGGGATGAGGCCCATGTCGATGTGCCCGACCTCGACCTGGTGCTGCCCGGCAACGCTGCGGGACTCGAAGGCACGGCGCGCGATACGGCGGAGCAGGCAACGGCCGCATGGGAAGCCGCCGTGTGCTGGGACGACGATTACGCGCGCAGCCAGCTTGCCTTGGTGCGCCCGGTTAACGGACTTACCCCCGCCCGGATTCCCTGCTACCTCCGGGGCATGACCGAAGTGACCATTGAAGCGCTGGGCCAGCATGGCGACGGCATTGCCGTCGTCGGTGGCGAGCGCGTGTTCGTGCCCTATACGCTGCCCGGCGAGCGAGTGGAGATTGCGCGCGAGGGCGAGCGCGGCACGCTGCTGCGCATCCTTGCGCCCAGCGCCGAGCGGGCCGAACCGATCAGCCCGTATTTCGGTGCCTGCGGCGGCTGCGCGCTGCAGCACATGAACCGCGAGGCTTATGCAGCTTTCAAGCGCGACCTGGTGGTGACGGCACTCGCCCATGCCGGGGTGGCGGCGACGGTCGGGCCGCTGGTCGACGCCACCATGCCGGGGCGGCGGCGGGCAACGCTGCATGTGCGCAAGGCCGGCGCCGGCTACATGCGGGCCCGCTCGCATGAAGTGCTCGACATCGATGCCTGCCCCATCCTCGTGCCAGTGCTGTCGAAACACGCGCCGCGCATTGCCCGGGCGCTGCAGCCGCTGGCCGGCGACAGCGATGTGTCGTTTACCGCCACCGATACCGGGCTGGACCTCTCGGTGCGCTCGGAGCGGAAGCTGCGGCCCGCGCAGCTCGCCGAGTTCGCCCAGGCGCACAAGCTGGCGCGGCTGACCTTCAATGGCGACAGCGTCTACATGGCGCGCCCACCGGTAGTGCGCATGGGCAAGGCAAGCGTGGAACTGCCTCCCGCTAGCTTTTTGCAGGCAACGGAAGCCGCCGAGGCGACGCTGGCGCGGCTGGTCATCGAAGGCATCGGCAAGGCCAAGGCGGTGGCCGACCTGTTTTCGGGCGTGGGGCCGTTTGCCCTGCGGCTGGCGGAAACGTCGCGCGTCTACGCCGCCGACAGCGACAAACCCGCGATTGCCGCGTTGCAGAAGGCAGTGAACCACACGCAAGGGCTAAAACCGGTGGAAGCAAAGCCGCGCGACCTCTTCCGCGACCCACTGGCGCCGATCGAGCTCAACCCGTTCGACGCCGTGGTGTTCGACCCGCCGCGCGCCGGCGCCGAGGCGCAGGCGAAGGAACTGGCGCGCTCAAAGGTGAAGACGGTGGTGGCCGTCTCCTGCGAGCCCAAGACGTTTGCACGCGATGCGGCGATCCTCATCTCCGGCGGCTACCGGCTGGAGCGCGTAGTGCCGGTGGACCAGTTCGCCTGGTCAACCCATGTCGAGGTGGTGGGAGTGTTCCGCAGGTGAGTTTCAGGCCGCGCACCACCCATGCCGAACTGGGCGAAGGCTTCTTCGATGCGGTGCGGCCGGCGCGGTTTCCCGAGCATATCCTGCGCTATCGCAACCAGCGCGCCGCGGCGTCCGTCGGGCTCGACCACCTGAGCGACGAGCAGTGGATCGCCCATTTCGGCCGCTTCGAGCCACTGCCGGGCTCGTTTCCGGAGCCGCTGGCGCTGCGCTATCACGGCCACCAGTTCCAGGTTTACAACCCCGACCTCGGCGACGGCCGCGGCTTCCTCTTCGCCCAACTCGAGGATCTGCGCGACGGGCGGCTGATGGATCTCGGCACCAAGGGCTCGGGGCGGACGCCCTGGTCGCGCGGCGGCGACGGGCGGCTGACGTTGAAAGGCGGCGTGCGCGAGGTGCTGGCGACCGCCATGCTCGAAGCGCTGGGGGTGAACACCTCGAAGTCGCTGAGCCTGATCGAGACCGGCGAGGAGCTGCAGCGCGGCGACGAGCCCTCGCCCACCCGCTCCTCAGTGCTGGTGCGGCTCAGCCACTCGCATGTGCGCATCGGCTCGTTCCAGCGCCTGAGCTACCTGCGCGAACCGGAGCGGCTGGGCCAGCTGCTCGACCATACGGTGAAGCACTACTACCCGGCGCTCTGGAGCGAGGGCGACAACGGCCGAGCAGCGAAGTTTCTCGGCGCGGTGAGCGAGGCGGTGGCGGAGACCGGGGCGAACTGGATCGCTGCCGGCTTCGTGCACGGTGTGCTCAATACCGACAACATCAACGTCACCGGCGAGAGTTTCGACTACGGGCCGTGGCGCTTCCTGCCCTCCTATGACCCGGCGTTCACCGCTGCCTATTTCGACGAGAACGGGCTCTATGCCTTCGGCCGCCAGCCCGACGTGCTGGCCTGGAACCTGACGAGGCTGGCCGAAGTGCTGCTGCCCCTGGGCGAGCATGCCGAACTCGAGGCGGCGCTCAACCGCTTCTGGCCCGCCTTCCAGCGCGCGGTGTGGCGCGCGGTGCTGCGGCGGCTGGGCCTCAAGCCGCAGGGGCTCGAACAGGACGGGACGCTGGTGCAGGAGGTCTACAACTTCCTCTACCAATCGAAGATGGGCTACGAGCAGTTCTTCTTCGACTGGCGCGGCGGCGACGGCTCGCGGGCCATGCGCAGCCCGGCGGCCGAGCACTATCGCGGCCCGGCCTTCGAGGCGCTCTCCTACCTTCTGTCTGAATATCCGGCGGCGGACGATGCCAATCTCGACCACCCCTATTTCGCCCGCGAGACGCCCCGCACCATGCTGATCGACGAGATGGAAGCGCTGTGGGCGCCCATCGCCGAGCGCGACGACTGGTCCGCGCTTTACGCCGCGCTCGACGAGATCGAGGAGATGCGGCAGGCCTATTCGGCCGCGAGCTGACCGCTGCGGAAATCGGCGGCACGAACCGAAAGGCGCTCATAGAAGCCTTTCAGCCCCGGCTCGACCCTGGCGCCGAGCACAGTGCATTCGGCAATGGCGCCGCGCGCATCGCGCCCTTCCCGCAACAGGACCAGCGCATCGGCATGGCACTGGCGCAGCAGCTTGAAGGTCGCGGTTTCGGCGAGCGCCTTGTCGCCGACGAGGATGTGGATGGGGACGCGCCCAGCCTTGCCCTTGAGCGCCACGGCGCCCGCTTCGAGCATGGCGAAACCGGGGGCCGCCTGGCGCATCGGGTCGGCGACAACGATGTCGTAGCCTACTTCCTTGCAGCAGCCCTCGACGCGGCTGGCGACATTCACCGTGTCGCCCAGCGCCGAATAGTCGAAGCGGGTTTCGAGGCCCATGTTGCCCACCAGCGCCTCGCCGGCAGAGAGCCCGATGCCGATGCCCAGCCGTTCTAGCGGTGCGCCCATGGCCCTGAGCCCGAAGGCGTCGCGGTCGTTGAGTTCGGCAAGGCGGCGGCGCATGCCGAGCGCCGCTTCGAGCGCCCGCTCCTCGTGGTCCGACACATCGACCGGCGCGTTCCAGAACGCCATGATGGCGTCGCCGATGAACTTGTCGATGGTGCCGTACTTGCCGACGATCTCGGCCCCGAGCGCGCCGAACAGCGTGTTGAGGATGGCGAGTATCTGCCTGGGCTCGAGGTTTTCGCTCAGCGAGGTGAAGCCGCGCATGTCGGAGAACATCACGCTCACCCGCCGCATCTCGCCGCCAAGCTTGAGCCGGTCGCCGTTCTTCTCGATCTCGCTCAGCAGCGAGGGCGCAACGTAGTAGCCGAAGGCGCGGCGGATCTGCTTTTTCTGCACGTCGGTGGTGAGGAAGCGCAGGAAGACGAGGCCGAGATAGGTGAGCGTCAGCCCGATGAGCGGAAAGCTCGGATCGAGCATGATGCCTTGGGTGACGAAGAGCCAGTAGGAGAGCCCCACCGAGACGACCAGCGAGGCGAAGCCGGCAGCAAGGCCGGCGATGGGGCCGAGCACCAGCACCACCGCGACCAGGAAGAGGCCGAGCAGCACGAACTCCACCCATTCGAGCCCCTGCACCCAGTCGGGCCGGGTAAGGTAGGTGCCCGAAAGAATCTGCTCGATCGCCTGGGCGTGGATGGTGACGCCCGGCACGTTGTCGCCCAGCGTGGTGGTGTGGAGGTCGAGCAGGCCCGAGGCGGAGGTGCCGATGAGGACGATATGGCCTTCGATGCGATCGCGCAGGGCGCGATATTGCGGCCCGAGCAGTTCGCGCGCCGGGATGGAAAGCGTCGGGTCGGGCCGGCTGTAATAGAGCCACAGGTCGCCGCCCGACGTGGTGGGCACGGTGAGCTCGCCGATGCGGATACCCTCGACATAGCCCTCGTCCGCGGTGTCACCGAAAACCACGATGCCCGAGAGGCCGAAGGCGATGCGCAGCGATTCCAGCGACAGCGTGGGAAAGAGGGTCGAGCCGTTGGTCCACAGCATGGGCAGGCGGCGCACGGCGCTCGAGCTCAGCTCGGTGTTGAGGCTGAGGGCCGCAAGCCCCCCCGCCGCCTCGCGCAGGAGCGGCAATGGCGCGGCAGCGCCGGTGAGATAGGGGATGGAGGCCGACGGGTCGGGGCCCGAAATGGCGAAGCCGCCCTTGGCCGTGCCGGCGAGCGGCTGCCCGTCGGGCGTGCGCGAGAAGCCGAGGATGGAGGGCGTGCGGCCCAGCGCCTCGGCGAAGATGGCGTCGTAATCCGGCAGGGTCGCCGCATCGACGCCCGGCAGGGTTGCGGCGAGGCGCTGCGGCGACATGCGGTCGGGCTCGGGGAACAGGATATCGAAGCCGATGGCGGCGGCGCCCAGCTCACCCAGCCGGTCGGCCATGGTGGCGAGCCGGTCGCGCGGCCAGGGCCACTGGCCCATCTCGGCCAGGGACGCTTCGTCGATATCGATCACCCGCACCGGCATGTCGGCGTCGGGGCGCGGATGCAGCCGCTGGTAGGTGTCGAAGCCGATTTCGCGCAGCACCTGCACCGGAAACGGATCGCCGATGCGCAGCAGCGTCAGCAGGACGACGATGACGAGGCCGACAAGGGCGGGCAGCAGGCGGCGCAGCATGCCGGCCGCTTATGGCTCGGTGATGTTGTAGTCGCCGTTGGTTAAGCCGCGATTTTCGGAGGGCGGCGTGTCATTGCTCTCGGCACCTTCCGATCCCGGCGTGTTGGTCACCACCGGGCGATTGAAGCACTCGCGCCCCTCCACGACACGGAACGGGCCAAGCAGCCTGCCGTCATTCGTGACCCAAGGGAACATCGCGCGCAACTGCTCACGCTCGCCCTGCGTCATCTCGCGCGAATTGCCCACGATGGTGGCGTCCGAGACATTCACCACGCCGACATCGCACACGTCCTCGAGCGTGACGCACTTGTTGGCGAGGTTGCAGATGACGATGGAACCGTGCAGCACGATGGTGGAGAAGCCCCTGCGGTCGCCCTTCATCTCGAGCGCCGTGCCGCGCACGCCGATGGTGCCGGTGGGCGTCTGGATGAGGTAGCGATCCTTGGGCGCGCCGCCGGTGATGAAGCGGAACGTGCCCGAGAGCGCGTTGACCGCGAGCTTGCCGCCCGAGCCATCCTCGCGCAGCAGATAGTCCTCGAGCACCAGCGACGAGTTGGGGCCGACCACCAGCCTGGTGCTGTCGGAAAAGCGGATCTGCACGAGGCCGCGCGCATCGGTGACGACGCGATCGCCGATGAAGAGGTCGGCACCGACGGTCAGTTGCTTGACGCCGTCCCGGGTCTCGGCCCGGGCATTCTGGTCGACGCCCAGCGCCTTGCCCGAGGCATCGGCCAGGGCCGAGCTAGTGCACAGGCCAAAGCCGACCAGTACTGAAAAGAGCAACCCCATTGCACGCATCGAAACCCCTCCCGCCTCAGGGCGCACCTTTCGGCGCGGCCGCGTTGCCATATCGCCCATGAACCGTGGATGAATGATGGCACGGTAGGCGAACCATAACGCAAAACTCTTGGCTTGCCTCATCACGGCTTGGCTGTAAGCATCGGGCTTCGGGGAACGGCGCAGGGCACAAGGCGTCGAGCGCGAGGGACGAGACCGGATGGTCGCACTATTCTTCCTGCTGTTCATCGGCCTGGAACTCAAACACTACGTCGCCGACTACTTCATGCAGCCCGGCTGGATGCTGGCCGGAAAGGGCGATTTCCGCCAGGTCGGAGGCTATGCCCATGCCGGCGTGCACGCCGGATTGAGCCTGCTCGTGCTGCTGGTGGCGGACACGCCGTGGCCGACCCTGCTCGGCCTCGTGGTGGCCGAATTCGTCGTCCACTACCTGCTCGATTATTCGAAGATCCATTACTCGAGGGGCGTCCATGTCGACACCCAGCCGCGCCGCTTCTGGAGCCTGCACGGGGTGGACCAGATCACCCACCAGCTCACCTATGCGGCGATGATCTACATCGTGCTGGTGAGCAAGGGCGTCGCCTGAGCGGCAAAACCCTGCCCTGCCGCGAATCGCCGTCGCAATTGGCGTTGACGGAATGCGACGAATTGGCACAACCTCGCAGTCAAGCGTCGCCAGGGGGCGAGGAGGGGTGTGCGCGCGCTGGCGTGCCGCCGCAACTATGGAGCGTTCCCTGCCGGCCTGAAACCGAGGGAACCAGTTCTATGACTCTTTTGCTCTGGGCGATCGTCGTGTGCGGTCTGCTCTCCATCGTATACGGCGTGGTCACCACGCAAGGCCTGTTACGGGCCGACGGCGGTACGGCCCGCATGCAGGAGATATCCGCGGCGGTGCGCGAAGGCGCTTCCGCCTATCTCCGCCGCCAGTACACCACCATCGGCATTGTCGGCGTCGTCATCTTCATCCTCGCCTTCATCCTGCTGGGCGCCTACGCCGCCATCGGCTTCCTGATCGGCGCCGTGCTGTCGGGCGCAGCGGGCTTCATCGGCATGAACGTGTCGGTGCGCGCCAACGTGAAGGTGGCGCAGGCCGCGACCAAGTCGCTGGCCGGCGGCCTCGACCTCGCCTTCAAGTCGGGCGCGGTGACGGGCCTGCTGGTGGCCGGCCTCGGCCTCCTCGGCGTGACGCTCTATTTCATCGTGCTCACCCAGTTCCTGGGCATCGACCCCACGAGCCGCATCGTCATCGACGCGCTCGTCGCGCTCGGCTTCGGCGCTTCGCTGATCTCGATCTTCGCCCGACTGGGTGGCGGCATCTTCACCAAGGGCGCCGACGTGGGCGGCGACATGGTGGGCAAGGTGGAAGCCGGCATCCCCGAGGATGACCCGCGCAACCCCGCCACCATTGCCGACAATGTGGGCGACAATGTCGGCGACTGCGCCGGCATGGCGGCCGACCTGTTCGAGACCTATGTGGTGACCGCGGTCGCCACCATGGTGCTGGCGGCGATCGTGCTGCCCGACGCCTTCAAGCTCGCCGGCATGGTGCTGCCGCTGGCCATCGGTGGCGCCTGCGTGCTGACCTCGATCATTGGCACGTATTTCGTGAAGCTCGGCGCCGACAACCACATCATGAACGCCCTCTACAAGGGCCTCATCGCCACCGGCGTGCTGTCGCTCATCGCGCTGCTGCCGGTGCTGTGGTGGACCTTCGGCAGCATGGACGTGAACCTCGGCGTCGAAGGCGGCAAGGCCTTCAGCCCGTGGAGCCTGTTCTGGTGCGGCGTCGCCGGCCTCGTGATCACGGGCCTCATCATCGTCATCACCGAATACTACACCGGCACCAACAAGCGTCCGGTGAACTCCATCGCCGAAGCCTCGGTGACCGGCCACGGCACCAACGTGATCCAGGGCCTCGCGGTCTCGCTGGAATCGACCGCCCTGCCCGCCATCGTCATCGTCGTGGGTATCATCGTCACCTACAACTTGGCGGGTCTGTTCGGCATCGCCTTTGCCGTCACCACCATGCTGGCTCTGGCCGGCATGATCGTGGCGCTCGACGCCTTCGGCCCCGTGACCGACAATGCCGGCGGCATTGCCGAAATGGCCGGCCTGCCCGAGGAAGTGCGCCACAACACCGACGCGCTCGACGCGGTGGGCAACACCACCAAGGCCGTCACCAAGGGCTACGCCATCGGTTCGGCCGGCCTCGGCGCGCTGGTCCTGTTCGCCGCCTATACGCAGGACCTGATCTACTTTGCCGGCAAGGCGCCGGAAGGCTCGATCTTCTCGGGCCTGGGCAACCTCACCTTCTCGCTCGCCGACCCCTATGTGGTGGTGGGCCTGCTGTTCGGTGGTCTGCTGCCCTTCCTCTTCGGCGGCATGTCGATGACCGCCGTGGGCCGCGCCGCGCAATCGGTGGTGGTCGAGGTGCGGCGGCAGTTCAAGGAGAAGCCGGGCATCATGGCCGGCACCGACAAGCCCGACTATGGCCGGGCGGTGGACATGCTGACCCGTGCCGCGATCAAGGAAATGATCGTGCCGAGCCTGCTGCCGGTGCTCTCGCCCATCGTCGTCTTCGTCGTGATCTACTGGATCGCGGGCGCGGGCGCCGCCTTCTCGGCCCTCGGCGCCATGCTCATGGGCGTGATCGTCACCGGCCTCTTCGTCGCCATTTCCATGACCGCCGGCGGCGGCGCCTGGGACAACGCCAAGAAGAGCTTTGAGGACGGCTTCACCGACAGCCACGGCATCAAGCACCTCAAGGGCTCCGACGCCCACAAGGCCTCGGTCACCGGCGACACCGTCGGCGACCCCTACAAGGACACGGCCGGCCCGGCCGTGAACCCGATGATCAAAATCACCAACATCGTCGCGCTGCTATTACTGGCGGTGCTGGCGCATATGGGTGGGGTGGCGTGATCTGACGCTGAGGCTTGCGAATGAACGTGGCCCCGGAGCGATCCGGGGCCTTATGTCTTCAATGGGACGTCGGCAAACTCGAGGCGCATGAATCCCCCCATGGGGCGGCTTAGCTCCAGCGGTGAGTTCGTATAGCCCGCGCGAATCTCGTTCTCTAAGTAAGGCGGTCGCACCGTGATACTGGGCCCAAGGAAGTCTATCCAAAACCGCAAGGTACCGGATGGTTTTAGCGTGGGCATGGCGCGAGTTATGTCGACCTTGATGATGGAGTCCTCCATCTGTATGGCCGACCCTCTCGCCTCCAAAGGCATGCTAAGTACCGGCCGATTAATGATCCTCTCGATTACAGTTACGTACGGCAGTTCGTAGGTACCGGACGAAATAGGATCTGCGTCGGTATCTGGAAGCCGCCTTATCAAATCTGCCGCAATACTCTCCGCGTACACGACTGCTCCGATCAGACGCCTAAATAGCCAGTTGTATGACCTTGTGTCCGGCCCCTTGAGGACTGGATCCACGGTCAACACATCCCCCGATCGTCCGTATACAGAAAATCCGGTTACACGCTGGCCGTCTTCGTATGTGAGTTCGACGGGCACAAGGAAACGATGGTTGTGCTTGCAGCGATTACATACAGCCGCCCAGTGGTCTCGAGCAGACTTTATGACTTCCACATATTTCCTCAGATGAGATCCGGACGAAACGCCAAGAAATAATGGCAAATCACCGACATAGAAATCGAAAAGCTCAGTCGCGCGGTAGTATAAGTCTTGCACTGCGTCGGCTGCCCTCTGCGGGAGGGCCGTACGGCATTCCTTCCATCCCTCCTCCTCTCTGGACGCCTCCATGGCGACGACTGCATCAAACGCGTTGTCCATCTGCCTATAGAGACGGCGGTGGGCCTGCGCGTATGCGTGAAGAGGTAGCCCCCTGTCGGCCCGCTCAACAAAGGCAAGCCGTCTCCCGTGGAGGGCATCTGCGACTTCAGAAATCAGGACGCTTCGATTGTCGTTCTGCATACTTGCTTCGCGGGCTCACGTGGCAACTGTGGCCAGCATAGTAAGACTGCGCAAGTCAGCGCTCGATCAGACTATACAGACACGCAACCATCCGGAAGCGCTATTGCCGCCTGCGGCCCCCTCGGCTAGCCCTAGTGCCAACCAAGAACGCTAGGGAGCCGCCGTCATGTCTCAGTCCAACCCCGATTCCCCCTGGCTCAACCGGCCCTATCATCGGCAGTGGCTGCGGGATCAGGCTGAGGCGCTGTTTGCGTTTTATGGCAATCGCAGCTTCAACCCGAAGGGCGGGTTTCATGAGCTGACGACGGCGGGGGCGCCGATCAAGCCCGAGAACCCGACGCGCGGGATCCATGGCACGGCGCGCATGGTGCACTGCTTCGCCATTGGCAGCCTGCTGGGGCGGCCGGGCTCGGACCAGATCGTCGACCACGGCATGCACTATTTGTGGAACGCCCATCGCGATGCCGAGCGCGGCGGCTATTACTGGGTGGTGGACGATAACGGCCCGGCCGACAATGGCCGCAAGCAGGCCTATGGCCATGCCTTCGTGCTGCTCGCCGCCTCGTCGGCCAGCCTTGTCGGCCACCCGCTCGCCGATACCATGATCGCCGACGTGACCGAGGTGATCGAACAGCGCTTCTGGAACAAGCTGCACGGCGCCATCGACGAGGAGTTCCATGCCGACTGGTCGCCGATTTCGGACTATCACGGCCAGAACTCGAACATGCACATGACCGAGGCCCTGATGGCCGCCTTCGAGGCGACCGGCGAGGCCGAATACCTGCGCAAGGCCGAGAGCATTGCCGACCTGATCATCAACCGCCGCGCCCGCGAGAACGGGTTCCGCGTGGCCGAGCATTTCGACGCAAACTGGAACGTCGACAAGGGCTATACGGGCGACCAGATGTTCCGCCCGCCGGGGACCACGCCGGGCCACTCGCTCGAATGGTCGCGGCTCATCATGCAGCTGTGGGCGCTGGGCGAGCGCCGGCACGACTGGATGCCGGACGCTTCGGCCGCGCTCTTCCGCCAGGCCGTGACGCTCGGCTGGGACGGCAAGCATGGCGGGCTGTTCTACAACCTCAAGTGGGATGATGCCCCTGACATGCGCTACAAGCTCTGGTGGCCCATGGCCGAGGGCGTGGCGGCTGCCGCCTTCCTGCTCGACCACCTGGAGGACCCGTTCTACGAGAGCTGGTATCGCAACCTGTGGGACGTGATCGCCCGCCACCACATCGACGATGAGAACGGCGGCTGGCACGAGCAGCTGAGCGAGGACATGAAACCGGTCTATTCGCTCTTCGCCGGCAAGGGCGACATCTACCACGCCTTGCAGGCCTGCCTGATCCCGCTCTTCCCGGCCACCGGCTCGATCACCAAGGCCATCCTTGAATCGGGCGGGGAGTACTGAGCCGGGGCGGCTTCGAACTTTTTTGCGGGCCGCGTGTCGATTCCATCCGGGCGCGTTCGTCGTGACGATGAAGGCGCCCGAGAGGGGCGCCAGAGACACGAGGATAAGCAAATGCGTAAAGTGACCGCCGGCCTGTTCCACTCGCTCGATGGCGCCGTGGAATCCCCTGATCAGTGGCAGTTCGACCGCTTCGACGACGAGCTCGGTGCGTTCATGGGCACCACCATGGCGCGCATCGACACCGTCATCATGGGCCGAAAGGGGTTTGAGGACTGGGCCGGCTACTGGCCCAATGCCGAGCAGGATGAGGATTTCGCCGCCTTCATCAACAACGTGCCCAAGCACGTGGCGACCCGCACGCTGAAGACGCAGCCCGCATGGCAGAACTCATCGATCATCGAAGGCGACCTCGATGCCTTCGTGCGCGACCTCAAGGCCAGGGAGGGCGGCGAGATTGCCGTGATGGGCTCGATCTCGGTGGTGAACCACCTGTTCCTCGCCGGCCTGCTCGATGAGCTGACCCTCATCACCCACCCGGTGATCGCCGGCGACAAGTACCGCAAGCTCTTCCCCGCCGGCACCGGCACGACGCGGCTCGAACTCGTCTCGGGCCAGACGACGTCGAAGGGCAATGTCATCGGCACTTATAGGGTGCTGAAGTAGGGCGCTTCCGCTGGCCCGCCCACCACGGTGTCATCCGGCCGAAGAGCCGGGATCCACTTCTGAACCTGCGCGGGTAGCGGGTGGGTCCCGGGTCAAGCCCGGGATGACACGTTGGGCGAGTGACGATGGAGTGCCCCGAAGCGAGGATTCACGTGAAACCGGCGGGGCTCAGTGGCCCCGCTGCGGCGTGCCGGGGATGGGGAAGATCCGGTCATAGGCCCAGTTAAAGACGAAGGCGTAGACCATGTAGAAGACCGCGATGGCGATATCGAGCAGCAGCGCGTCGATGAGGCCGATGCCCATGTACCAGGCGATGAAGGGCAGCGTCATCAGCAGCAGCCCGATCTCGAACAGGGCGGCGTGCAGCACCCGCACCGGCAGCGACTTGACCACCGAGCCGGTCAGCCGCTTCATCGCGTGGTCGAAGCCGAGATTGTAGAAGTAGTTCCACACCGTCGCGAGGATGGAGGCAAAGACGGTGACGACGCCGATCTCCTCCATGGGGTGGTGGAAGACGAGGGCGCCGAGCGGCACGACGATCATCAGGCCGATGATCTCGAAACTCAGGGCGTGGCGGATACGGTCGGCAACGGTGCGCATGGTGACGGTCCTCTGAACGTCCGGGCCGTCCCGGCAGTGCTGCCCATCACGGGGCGGGGTCGTCCCCGCGCCTCCTAGATAGGCCATTCAACCCTAAACGCCAATGCCTTGGGGGACCATCAGCCCTGCAAGCCGCGCTTGCAGCGCCGCACGTTCGGCGAGGAGGCCCTTGTAGTCCGCCTGCTCGTCGGTGAGCGCAGCGAGCTGTTCGCTGAGGGTAGCGGCGAGGACCGGGCCTTCGGGCAGGCGGGCGAGGCTGGCGAGCGGATCGAGATAGATGCGGATGGTGAAGACCACGTCGCCCGACACCGGCAGCTTGCGAAACGTCTGGCGCTCGAGGCGGAACCATGCCGATGCCGCGCCTTCGCCGAAGCGCGGACCCGTCGCGTGACTGTCGGGGTGGAACAGCCTGCCATCGCCGAACAACGACCAGTTCCAGCGGATCATGCCGCCTTCGGGCCGCAGATTGTCGAACATGCGCTGGATGAGCTGGGCATTGCGCGTGCCCTCGGCGAAGCCCGGCACGGGGCCGTGCACCTCGTGCATGGGGCGACCGAACTTGTCGGCGAGCCGCCAGGCCGAGGGGAACGAGAGCGAGGCGGCGGCGAGGCGCCAGTGGCTTTCGCCGCGCCGCATTAGCACCAGGTCTTCCTGCACGAGGCTGGCGGCGATGGCGAGCGGCGGCTCATCCCCATCGAGCCGGACGCGGCGGCCGGCGACCTCGATTGCCTCGCCGTCGCGCCGGTAGAGCTCGGGGAAGCGGGCCGGGAGGTGCGCGGCCAGCATGGCCAGCAGCTCGGCCTGCGCCGCCTCGGTACCCGGCTCGGCGGCGAACACGGCATCGCGCTCCGTGTCCCAGAGCCGCGCCTTCTCGCTCAGGTAGTCGCCGAGCAGGCCATCGGCGTCGATCCACTCGGCATGGTCGAGTGGCCTGATGCCGATGGTGAATGGCTTCGGCAGCGCCTGGGGCAGCCGCATCAGGCGCCGGTGACGCGCCAGATCACGTCGCCCACGTCGTCGGCGACGAGCAGCGAGCCATCCGGCCCGATGCGGACGCCGACGGGGCGGCCCCAGCTGTCCTTCTCGTCCTCGGAGAGGAAGCCGGTGAGGATGTCGCGTGCCGGGCCGACCGGCTTGCCGTCCTTGAACGGCACGTGGATGACCCGGTAGCCCGAGAGCTTGGAGCGGTTCCACGAGCCGTGCTGGCCGATGACCATGCCCTCGCCATAGCCCGGCAGCGTGCCTTCCGGCAGCCAGCAGAGCCCGAGCGAGGCAGTGTGGCCGCCAAGCGCGAAATCGGGCTGGGTGGAGTTCGCCACCTTCACCGGATCCTGCGGCTGCACGCGGTCATCGACGATCTTGTTCCAGTACGAGTAGGGCCAGCCGTAGAAAGCTCCATCCTTCACCGAGGTGAGGTAGTCGGGCGGCGTCTCGTCGCCGATGCCGTCGCGCTCGTTGACCACGGTGTAGAGCGTCCCGGTTGTCGGCTCCCAGGCGAGGCCGACCGGGTTGCGCAGGCCCGTGGCGAAGGCGCGCTGCGTGCCCGAGGCGATGTCGTACTCGTAGATCATCGCCCGGCCCTCTTCGGCCTCGAAGCCCTGCTCGGCAATGTTGCTGAGCGAGCCGACGCCGACATAGAGCTTGGTACCGTCCTTGTTGGCGAGGATGGAGCGCGTCCAGTGCCCACCCGGCTTGTAGGTGGTGAGCCGCTTGGGCGCCGCGGTGATTTTGGTCTCGCCTTCCTTGTAGGGGAAGCTGACCATGCCATCGGTGTTGCCGACATAAAGTGTGTCGCCCACCAGCGCCATGCCGAAGGGCTTGTTGAGCCCGGTAATGTAGTCGTGTCGCACCTCGGCGACGCCATCGCCATTGGTGTCGCGCAGCAGGCTGATGCGGTTGGGGTTGGTGCCCACCGCCTTGGCCCGCGCCATGGTGGCCTGCATGGCCCAGTCGAAGAGCGAGCTGGGCTTGCCCGGCTCGTTCAGCGCCTCGGCGACCAGCACGTCGCCATTGGGCAGCACCTCGATCCAGCGCGGATGGATGAGGCCGGTGGCGAAGGCGTTGACCTTGAGACCCGGCGCCGCGACGGGCTTGCGCCCCCCCGACCAGCCGCGCGCCGTCGGCATCTTCAGCGTCGGCAGGCTGCCCTGCGGCACGGCGGCCGGAATGGTCGGCGATGGGCCGATGGCCTGCGGAAGATTGGCGCCCTTGTGGCGCAGCCGCACCATGGTGCCGCCGATCAATGCCACGACCTCAGCGAATAGGCTGGTAATGCTCACCTGTCGAACCCTCTCGATTTTGGCGGAAACTAACCCAACCGCCCCTCGGTTGGAACGGTACAAATGTCGGGAAGGCGGCCGCTTGACTCCAGCCTCCATGTTCCTGTTATGTTCTCATCGTCGCCGGCGAGTCCACGAAGATGACGAGCGCCACCATCCTTCATGCCGATCTCGATGCCTTCTACGCCTCGGTCGAGCAGCTGCTGAACCCGGAGCTGCGCGGCAAGCCGATCGCGGTGGGTGGCGGCGTGGTGCTGGCGGCGTGGTGCTGGCGGCGTCCTACGAGGCCAAGGCCTTCGGCGTGCGCGGCGGCATGTCGGGCTGGGCCGCGAAGGAACTCTGCCCCGAGCTGATCTTCACCGGCGGCCATTTCGAGGAATACCAGCGCCTCGGCGACGCCGCTATCAAAGTGCTCGAGGACTATACCCCGCTGGTCGAGCGCATCTCGATCGACGAAGCCTTTGCCGATGTGGCCGGGTGCGAGCACCTGTTCGGCTCGCCCGAAACCATCTCCCGCACCATCCGCATGCGGGTGCGGCAGGAGCTGGGCCTGCCCATATCGGTGGGCGTGGCCCGCACCAAACATCTCGCCAAGGTGGCTTCGCAGGTGGCCAAGCCCGATGGCCTCGTCGTGGTGCCGCCCGAAAGGGAGCTCGAGTTTCTCCACCCCCTGCCGGTGGGGCTCATGTGGGGCGTCGGCCCGGTGACCGAGGGCAAGCTCGAAGACGAGGGCATCCTCACTATCGGCCAGCTCGCCGAGAGGCGCCTCGACTGGGTACAGCGCCTCCTCGGCAACGCCGCGGGCGAAAAGCTGAGCCGCCTTGCCTGGAATCGCGATCCGCGCGAGATCGTCACCCATCAGCGCGCCCGCTCGGCCGGCGCCCAGTCGGCGCTGGGGCGAAAACCCTTCACCGAGGCGGTGTGGCGCCCCGTTCTCATCCACCTCGCCGACCGCATCGCCACGCGGCTGCGCGCCAAATCATGGTACGGGTACACGGTCACTGTACGGGTGCGTTTTCGCGACATGAGCGCGGTCACCCGCTCGCTCAGTATCGATACGCCGCTCGCCGCCACCATGAGCCTCGCCGAAATCGCCGAGGAGCTGGTGCGCGTTGTGCGGGCCGACCATCCCGACAAAGAGACCATTACGCTCCTCGCCATTTCGGTGGCCCACCTGGTGCGCGATCCGCTGCTTCAGCTCGAACTGCCGCTCGGGCTCGCCGACGAGGCCCGCCGCACCGGCAGCCGGAAGGGCCGCGCCCGCCTCACCGCCGACCACGCCATCGACCGCATCCGCACCCGCTTCGGCCGCGAGGCCATCGGCTACGGCCCGGTTGCCCTCGAAAAGCGTCAGGGCGTGCCCGACGCCTTCCGCTCGCTGGCTGAGAAGGAGCTGTGAGCCGTTTCGCTTAACTCAAAACTTAAGCATTGACCCCCGCCTGCGCGCCATATACTTAAGACAAGACTTAAGTGAAATCTTTCCTCATTTCTGTCGATTTGGCTCGTCCTGCCTCGTCGTAGAGCGGAACCAATCCCAAAGGAGCCGCAGATGATGACCGCTGTCAGCCGCTATCCGGCAGCCTTCACATGTACGCAAGATCACTATGCATTGGCGGGGGTAGCGCTCACCCCGTCGGCTGTACTAGAAGTCGCCCCCTTTTTCTCCGTTCGATCTGAAGGCAGGCCAAGATGACCTCCGAAGCCCTTATCGACGACGTCGCCATCGCCAAGCCCGCCCCGCACGATGCCGCCAACGCGGCGCGTAACCGCCTGGTTATTGCCCTGCTGCTGGTGTCGACCTTCGTCGTCTTCCTCAACGAAACCATCATGAGCGTGGCCATCCAGCCGCTGATGACCGACCTGGGCGTCACCGCCTCGGCGGCGCAGTGGCTCACGACCGCGTTCCTGCTCACCATGGCCGTGGTGATTCCCATCACCGGCTTCCTGCTGCAGCGCATCAACACCCGGCCGATCTACATGCTCGCCATGTCGATCTTCAGTGTCGGCACGCTGGTCTGCGCCGTGGCGCCCGGCCTCGAACTGCTGGTCTTCGGCCGCGTCGTGCAGGCCATCGGCACCGCGATCATGATGCCGCTGCTGATGACCACCGTAATGACGCTGGTGCCCCCCGAGGCCCGCGGCAAGGTGATGGGCAACATCTCCATTGTCATGTCGGTGGCCCCGGCCGTCGGCCCGACCATTGGCGGCTTCATCCTGACCCATCTCGACTGGCGCTGGATGTTCATCCTCGTGCTGCCGATCTCGCTGGGCGCGCTGGCGCTCGGCGCGGCCATGATGAAGAACGTCTCCGAGCCGCGTTCGACGCCGCTCGACTTCATGTCGGTGATTCTCTCGGCGCTGGCCTTCGGCGGCATCGTTTATGGCCTCTCCGGCTTCGGCGAGGCGGCCCACGCCTCCGAGGGCGGCATCTCGCCCTTCGTGCCGCTGGTGATCGGCCTCGTCGCCATGGTGGTGTTCGCCTGGCGCCAGTTCAGCCTGCGCGACAAGGCGCTGCTCGACCTGCGCGCCTTCGCCATCACCAACTACAGCCTGTCGGTGGCCATGATGGCTGTGGCGATGATGGCCCTGTTCGGCGTCATCATCCTCTTGCCGCTGTTCCTGCAGAACGTGCTCGGGCTCGATCCGCTGCAGGTCGGCATGATGCTGCTGCCGGGCAGCCTGGTGATGGGCCTGCTCGGCCCGGTCATCGGCCGGCTCTACGATCGCTGGGGCACCACGCGCCTGCTGGTGCCGGGCACGCTGCTGCTCAGCCTGGTGCTGTGGGGCTTCACCCTGCTCGGCGGTGAGACGCCGGTCTGGCTGATCATCGCCGCCCATGTGGTGATGTCGATCGGCCTCGCGCTGATGTTCACGCCGCTCTTCACCGCCAGCCTCAGCTCGCTGCCGCCGTCGCTCTATTCGCATGGCAGCGCGATCCTGGGCTCGGTTCAGCAGGTGGCGGGCGCGGCAGGCGTCGCCCTGTTCGTGGCGCTGATGACCATCCAGTCCGAGGCGCTGGCCGCGGCCGGCGCCGAGCGTGCCGTCGCGGTGGGCGGTGGCGTGCAGGTTGCGTTCCTGTGCGCCGCGGCGATCTCGCTGCTGCCGATCGTCTTCGCCTTCTTCGTCAAGAAGCCGCCGGCACAGCCGGGCATGGAGCACATGGGCGGCCACTGACCGGCCACTGCTTCACGTGAATCACTGGGCGCCGGAGGAGACTCCGGCGCCCTTTTCATTCCTGACCAACGGACCCCCAGTCCCCGGAAAAGCGAAAGGCGCTCGACCCTTTCGGGGAGCGCCTTTGCTTGTGGCTGGGACTGGACTGACGGGAGGGAACGTCGCCCTATCAACCAACCGTTGACCAATAGATAGGACGGTCCACGGCGGTTTCAAGATGCGACTTTCCGCTTACGTCAAGCCGCGCCTCCAGGTGGACGTCAGGCCTTGTCGGCCTTGGCCCGCTCGATCGAGTCGAGGATGACGCGGCGTGCGTCCTCGACATTGCCGATGCGGTCGATCTTGGCCCACTTGCCCGGCTCGAGATCCTTGTAGTGGGTGAAGAAGTGCTTCACGCGCTCGATCTGGATCGGCTGCATGTCGCCGACATCCTTGATGCCGTCATACATCTTGGTGAGCTTGGAAACCGGCACGGCGAGAATCTTCTCGTCCTTGCCACCATCGTCTTCCATGAAGAGCACGCCGAAGGGGCGGCAGCGCACCACGGCGCCCGGCACCAGCGAACGCGAGTTCATCACGATGACGTCGAGCGGGTCGCCGTCGCCGCACAGCGTGTGCGGGATGAAGCCGTAATTCCCCGGATAGCGCATCGGGGTGTAGAGAAAGCGGTCGACGAACAGGGCACCCGAGGCCTTGTCGATCTCGTACTTGATCGGCTCGCCGCCCATGGGCACTTCGATGATCACGTTGAGGTCGTCCGGCGGGTTCTTGCCGATCGGAATGGCGTCGATATTCATGGAATGAGCCTTGAGGGGAGGTTTTCGGTGGGCGTTGTGGCCCATCGATGGCCATCATTGCAAGGCATCAAAACGCCTCATCTCCCATGCGGAAACGATATGGCCACCAAGCTCCAGGTAATCACCCTCGCCGGCCTCGCGCTCGCCGCCTTTTGCGGACCGGCTTTCGCGCAGCTCTTCAATTCGAGCTGGACCGACCTCAGGATGGAGGAGTGCACCGTCATTTCGACCGACGACTTCGGCTCCACCTGGGCTTGCCCCGGGTTGAAGGGCCTGCCGGTAATGGTGCGCGAGAGCGAGCGCCGCTTCCGCCTCTCCTATGGCCTCACCTCCACCACCGAGAAGGCGGCCGAACAGACCCTGCCCCCCATCAACACGCCGGCGACCGAGATCGAATGGCGCGTTTCCAATGCCGAAGGCGGCTACAGACCCTTCGCCACCATCGTGAAGTTCCGGGTGAAGGCCGAGGATGAAGGCCCGGAGGGCGAGGTATTTGTCGTGACGAAGGTTGCTTCCGGCGCCACCTGCCACGTCGCCTATGTCGACGCCCTCGCCAACCCCGACGCCGAGAAACTCGCCCGCCAGACAGCCGACGAAAAGGCGAAGGATTTCGACTGCGAGGGCGAACCGGAAATCGTCGGCGAGTTCGCGGCATGGAAGCGGTAGGTCGAAACACCCACGTGGACCGCACCGGATCTCCCCCCACCTCGCGGTGGTCGCCCTGGCGGGCTCAGCGGCCCGGTGTGTTCACGCACTTGTGGCCCGTCGCGATGCCGAATGCCGACGTGCTTTACGCGATCTTAATTCCGTTCCCCAAAATGGAGCGATATCAGCCGCGTCCTGGGGGCAGTCGCGGCGCTCGTGTTTGTTCTCGCGTCCGAGGTCGACCATGTTCCGAGCCTATGCGCCGGCATTGAGCCGCCGCCACCTCCTGATCGGCGCCACCGCGCTTGCTGCTTCCACCGCCATCTCGCCTGCCTTCGGCAAGGGCGTCGGCGGCTTCATCGACGCCACCTGGGCCAAGGCCAAGGCCAAGGGCGTCAGCAAGAAGGTCTTCAACGCCGCGATGGGCGATTTCTCGCCGATCTCTAAGGTGCTGGACCTCACCAAGAAGCAGCCCGAGTTTGTCACCACCGCCGGCGACTACGTGACCTCGCGCGTATCGGACAAGCGCATCACCACCGGCCAGGCCATGCGCGGCGAATGGAGCAAGACGCTGGGCGTCATCGCCGAGCGCTACGGCGTGCAGCCGGCGGTGATCCTCGCCATCTGGGGCGTCGAGACCAATTTTGGCAGCTACATGGGCGGCTTCAACACGCCGCATGCCCTCGCAACCCTGACCTATGGCGGCTACCGCGCCGACTTTTTCGGCGCGGAGCTCATCAACGCGCTGCAGATTCTCGAAGCCGGCCATGTTTCGCCCAAGAAGATGGTCGGCTCGTGGGCCGGCGCCATGGGCCATCCGCAGTTCATGCCCTCGAGCTTCCTGCGCTATGCCGCCGATTTCAAGGGCGACGGCACCGAGGACATCTGGGGTTCGGTGCCCGACGCGCTGGCCTCGATTGCCAACTACCTCAAGGGGTTCGGCTGGCGGGCCGGCGAAACCTGGGGCTATGAGGTCAGGCTTCCCGCCAACTTCAACTATCAGAACGTCTGGAGCGGCATCAACGCGACGCTGGGCGACTGGTCGGGCATCGGCGTGGTGCGCGCCAACGGCAAGCCCTTTCCGCGCCCAAGCGACACGGCTACGCTCTACATGCCGATGGGCGGCAACGGCCCGGTCTTTGCCATCCTGCCGAATTTCGGCGTCATCAAGCGCTACAACAATTCCGACAGCTACGCGCTGGCGGTGGGGCACCTCGCCGACCGCATCATGGGCGGCAACGGCTTCTCGCGCCCTTGGCCCAGGGACACCGCGCTCAACAAGGACGAACGCATGAAGGTGCAGGCCCTGCTCGCGCGCAAGGGCTACGATATCGGCCCGCCCGACGGCGTGCTCGGCCCCAAGACCCGCGCCGCGGTGATCGACTTCCAGGCCCGCGCCGGCCTGCTGCCCGACGGCCACGTTTCCGGCAACCTGCTGCAGGCGCTGAGCTGAAGCTCTGTTCGGGCAGGACGTCCCCTCCCCGGCCCTCCCCATAAAGGGGAGGGTGAAGAGGGCGCGCGCTAAGGAGAGGTGTTACACGGGCTGACACCTCCCGCCATCATGAAGGAGGATGGAGAGGGCCGTCCGCCGCGAACGGCGTTACAGCTTCACCGCCGTGCCCGACACCGAGACCATCAGCATGGAGCCGTTGGCGCCCACCACTTCGTAGTCGATGTCGATGCCGACCACGGCATCGGCGCCGACCCGTTCGGCTTCGTAGCGGAGTTCCTCGAAGGCCTCGCGGCGCGCATCGCGCAGGGCGCCCTCATAGGCGCCGGCGCGGCCGCCGACGATGTCGCGTATGCCCGCGAACAGGTCCTTGAAGATGTTGGCGCCGACGATCACCTCGCCGGTGACGATGCCGAGATATTCGCGGATCGGCCGGCCCTCGAGCGTCGGCGTGGTCGAAATGATCACCATTTGGATCGCCCCCTTTTCCCTTCCTACGCCTTGGCCATCTGCGAGCGCAGCACCGTGCGGTCGCGCGAGGACACGCCGATCAGCTCGGCGATGCGCCAGACCATGTTGTCCTCGAGCTCGTGGTTCCTTTTGTCGGCGAAAACCACCTGCCACATCATGCGGATGATCTCGAGCTTTTCGGAATCGTCGAGCGAGGACAGGGCCGAGGTGAAGCGGTAGAAATCGACCGATTCCTGGTCGCGCCGCGTCGCTTCGGCAATCAGCCTTTCCACCTCGGCGTCGCTGAGCTGGTAATAGTCCATCAGCGTGTCGCGCAGCGCCACGCGTTCGGCATCGGTGACGGTGCCGTCTATGGCCGCGAGGTGGACGAGCAGCGCCGCCGTCGCCAGTTTTGGCTCCATCGACAGCACGGTGGCATCGGGCCTCTGGAAGATGGAGCGCAGCGCTTCGAACATGCAGGGGTTCCCTCGAAGTTGAGACTCAAAGATAGGGACACATCGGGAAGCGCGAAAGGCCTGCGAGCGCCGAAGCGCCCATGAGGCGCAGATTTCCTGCCGCAGGCGCCCCTCGAAAAAGACTCGGCTTGACTCCGGACCGGACTCAGGTGTTCTCTGTTTGTTCTCAAACACCGACACCTTTGTAGCCGACCGAGTGCCCCGCAATGTCCCGTCCCAAACCCGATCTCGACGCCCTCCGCGCCCAGATCGCCGCCCTCGAAAAGCGGCCGGTTCTGGCGGATGGCGCAGCGCTGCTGGCGCAAAAGCCGGAAGCCGGGAAAGACCCGCTTCTGGCCCTGCTGAACGTGCCGCCCGGGGTGCTGCACGAGGTTTTCGCCGATGAACACCGGCAGTCGGGCACGGCGCTCGGCTTCACCCTGGGACTCGCCCGCTCGCTGATTGCGCAGAACCGGCAGGCCCTGATCTACCTTCAACTGGGCGCCGAAGCGCAGGAGATCGGCCTGCCCTATGGCCTCGGCGTCCAGAGCTTTGGCCTGACCCCGGATACGCTGGTGATCGGTCGCATCGGCACGCTGCCCGAGCTGCTCTGGGCGCTCGAGGAGTCGCTTGCCTGCCGGGCCGTCGCCGGGGTGATCGTCGACCTCGCCAGCCACCCCAAGGCGCTGGATTTCACCGTGTCGCGCCGCATCTCGCTGCGCGCCGCCGCGGCCGGGACCTCGGCCTTTCTCATCCGCTACGGCAAGGGACGCGAGGCGAGTGCCGCGCGCCTGCGCTGGCACGTGAAACCGGAGGTGAGCGCCGCGGATCCCTTCGATGCCGGGGCACCCGGCAACCCACGCTTCGTCATCGAGATCGAAAAGCTCCGGCTGGGGCAGGCAACAAGAACCGGGCAGCACCACCTGATCGTGGACTGGACAGAAAATGGCTTCGTTTCCGTCGATCCAAGAAAGCAGCGTCCCCTCGCTCCGCTTCGCCGGCCGGCGCCGCCATCTCGCCCTCTACCTGCCGCGCTGGGCGACCGACTGTCTCAGGCGAGCTGACCCCTCCATCCCGCGCCACCGCCCGCTGGTGCTGTGGGAGAAGATCAAGGGCGGCATGCGCATCGTCGCGCTCGATGCGGCAGCGAGCCGTGCCGGGCTTTCGGTGGGCCAGAACATTTCCGACGCCCGGGCGCTGGTGCCCGACCTGGTGGTGCTGGAGCACGACCCAGATTTCACCACCCATGTGTTCTCCGAGTTCGCCGACTGGCACTCCAATGCCAGCCCGATCGTCGCTGTCGCCGATAGTATGGCGCCATATGGCGACCTGATCCTCGACATTACCGGCGTCGCCCACCTGTTCGGCGGCGAAGAAAAGATGCTCGCCACGCTGGTCGGGCGGCTGCGCGCCCTCGGCTATGCCACCCATGGCGCCATTGCCGACACGGTCGGGGCCGCCTGGGCCTTCGCCCATTTCGACCCCGGCCGCATCGTGCCCGAGAGTGAGCTCGAAACCGCGCTCGCCGCTCTGCCTGTCGAGGCGCTGCGGCTCAATGAAACCCAGGCCGCCGGGCTCAACCAGATGGGGCTGAAGACGATCGGCCAGCTCTATGGCCGCGACCGCAAGGCGCTGCAGGCCCGCTTCGGCGCCTCGCTGGTGACCCGGCTGGACCAGGCGCTGGGCCTCATCGAGGAGCGCATCACCCCGCGCGTTCCCGTTGCCGAGCATTTTGCCGAGCGCCGCTTTGCCGAGCCGATCGGTTATCTCGACGACGTGCTGATGACGGTGCGCGACCTCGCCATCCAGCTCTCCATCCGCCTCGGCGCCGAGGGGCTGGCGGCCCAGAGCTTTCACCTCTTCCTCTACCGGGTCGACCACAAGGTGATGACCCTGTCGGTCAATGCCGCGCGCGGCACCCGCGATGCCGGCCACATCGCCCAGCTCTTCGTCCACCGCTCGGAGCGGCTGGAAGGCGAGTACGATGCCGGTTTCGGCATCGACATGATCCGGCTGGCGGCCGGGTCGCTCTCCCCTGCCCCCGACGTGCAGGTCGGCGCCTTCGAGATCGATGACGGGGCCGAGGACCTCACCCGCCTTTATGACCGCATGACCAGCCGCCTCGGCCCGTTCGCCGTGGTGAGGAGCAAGCCGGTCGACACCCATATCCCCGAGCGGGCGGTGAAGCTCGAGCCGGTCATCGCCCGCACGCCGGACGATCCCGGCGCGCTCGGCGACCTGCCGCCGCGCCCGCTCCGCCTCCTGCCCACGCCCGAGCCCATCGAGGTGATCGCCGAGGTGCCGCACGGCCCGCCGCTGCGCATGGTGTGGCGCCGCCTTTCCTGCCGTGTGCTCAAGGCCTCGGGGCCCGAGCGCATCGAAGCCGAATGGTGGCGCACCGGGCAGAAGCTCGACCTGCTCACCCCGCCGGCCGTCGGCGAGGCCGAGATCCCCCCGCAGGACCATGCCGACCCCAACAAGAAGCCGGTAAAGCCCGAGCAGCCGGCCCGGCATGTCTCGAAGCTCGCAAGCTTCGACCCCGAAACCACGGTGCGCGACTACTACATCGTCGAGGACGAGGAAGGGCGCCGCTTCTGGGTGTTCCGCGTCGGCCTCTACGGCGCATCGAGCCCGCCCGGCTGGTACCTGCACGGCTTTTTCGCATGAGCCCCCCCGCCTATGCCGAGCTGATGGCGACCAGCAATTTCTCCTTCCTCCGCTCTGGCTCGCACCCGGAGGAACTGGTCTCGGCCGCAATGTCGCTGGGCCTGAGCGGCATCGGCATCGCCGACCGCAACACCTTTGCCGGCGTGGTTCGCGGCTATGTCGCCCATCGCGACATGAAGGAGCAGCATCCCGGTTTCCGCTATGTCGTCGGGGTGCGGCTGAGCTTTGCCGACGGGGCGCCCGACATCCTCGCCTACCCCACCGACCGCGCGGCCTATGGCCGGCTCTGCCGTCTACTGAGCCGCGCCAACCTGCGGACCGAGAGCGAGAAGGGCAACCCGGCCGTGCTCTTCGACGATGTCGAGGAATTCGCCGAGGGCCAGCTCTTCGTCTTTTCCATCGACGAGAGCCGCTGGCAGGTCTCGATGGACTACCTCCAGCAACTGGCGGCCATTGCGCCCGGCAATGTCTGGCTCGCGGCGGCCCCGACCTTCCGAGGCAATGACCGCGCCCGCCTCAACCGCCTCGCCCATGCCGCGGCCGAAACCGGCGTGGCGATGCTGGCCGTCAACGATGTGCTCTACCACGAGCCGGCCCGCCGCATCGTGCAGGACGTGGTGACCTGCATCCGCGAGCACCTGACGCTCGAAACCGCTGGCCGCAAACTCCAGCAGAACGCCGAGCGCCACCTCAAGCCGCCGCACGAGATGGCCCGGCTCTTCGCCGACCACCCCGAGGCGATCGAGGAGACCCAGGTCCTGCTCGACCGCATCGACTTCACCCTCGACCAGCTGAAATACAACTACCCCACCGAAACCATCGGCAATGGCGAAACGGCGCAGGAAACCCTGGTGCGCCTCACCTGGGAAGGCGCCCGCAAGCGCTACCCCGGGGGCATTCCGGACAAGGTCGTTGCATCACTCCACAATGAGATCGCGCTCATCGACCAGCTGAAATACGCCTCCTACTTCCTCACCGTGCAGGACATTGTCCGCTATGCCCGCGAAGAGCGCGGCATTCTCTGCCAGGGCCGCGGTTCGGCCGCCAACTCCGCCGTCTGCTATTGCCTCGGCATCACCGAGGTGGACCCGGCCAATGCCAACCTGGTGTTTGGCCGCTTCCTCTCCACCGAGCGCAACGAACCGCCCGATATCGACGTCGATTTCGAGCACGAGCGCCGCGAGGAGGTGATGCAGTATGTCTACAGCAAATATGGCGGCCACCGCACCGGGCTGACCGCGACGGTCATTACCTATCGCTCCAAGAGCGCCGTGCGCGAAACCGCCAAGGTGTTCGGACTATCGGAGGACACCATCGCCGCCATCAACCAGCTGCACTGGGGCTGGGGCAATGCCGCCGACCTTGCGGGCATCAGGATGGTCGGACTCGATCCCGACGATCCGACGCTGACCCAGATGTTCAACGTGGTGAGCGTCCTCAAGGGCTTTCCGCGCCACCTGAGCCAGCATGTCGGCGGCTTCGTCATCACCCGGGATTCGCTTGAAAGCCTGGTGCCGATCTCGAAGACGGCGATGGAGAGCCGCACCATCATCGAGTGGGACAAGGACGACATCGAAGCGCTCGGCATCCTCAAGGTCGATATCCTGGCGCTCGGCATGCTCAGCTGCCTGCGCCGCTCCTTCGAGCTGCTGCACCAGCACTATGGCCGCGACCTCACCCTTGCCGACCTGATGGCCGAGGAGGCCCACCCCGAGGTGAAGGCGCCGGTCTACCGCATGACCCATCGCGCCGACACCATCGGCGTGTTCCAGATCGAAAGCCGGGCGCAGATGTCGATGCTGCCGCGGCTGAAGCCGGTCGAGTTCTACGACCTCGTCATCGAGGTGGCGATCGTCCGCCCCGGCCCCATCCAGGGCGGCATGGTGCACCCATACCTGCGGCGCCGGCAGGGGCTGGAGGAAGTCGAGCCGATGGGCGAAAAGCTCGCCGCCGTGCTGCAGCGCACACTGGGCGTGCCCCTGTTCCAGGAACAGGCGATGCAGATGGCCATCGAGGGCGCCGGCTTTTCGCCCGGCAAGGCCGACCAGCTGCGCCGCGCCATGGCGGCGTGGCGGCGCAGCGGCAAGCTCGCCCAGTTCGGCGAGGAATTCATCTCCGGCATGATCCGCAACGGCTATTCGGCCGATTTCGCCAAGCGCTGCTTCGCCCAGATCCAGGGTTTTGGCGAATACGGTTTCCCCGAGAGCCACGCGGCGAGCTTCGCGCTGCTCGTCTATGCCTCGTGCTGGTTCAAGTGCCACTACCCCGACGTGTTTGCCTGCGCCCTGCTCAACAGCCAGCCCATGGGCTTTTATGCCCCGGCCCAGATCGTCCGCGACGCCATCGAGCACGGGGTGGAGGTGCGCGGTGTGGATGTGAACCACTCCGACTATGTCCATGTGCTCGAAACCGGCTCGCCCGCCCGCGAGCGCATCGCCAAGCAGCACGCCGAGATGAAGGACGACATCTGGTCGAACCACGCCATTCGCCTCGGGCTGCGGCAGGTCACCGGCCTCAGGGAAGCGCATGCCAACCTCATTGTGGCACGGCGGGGAAGCGGTTATGCCTCGGTGCGCGATCTGTGGCTCAGGACCGGCATCCCCATCGAAACGCTGGAGAAGCTGGCCGAGGCCGATGCCTTCGGTTCGCTCGGCCTCAGCCGCCGCGAGGCCCTGTGGACGGTGCGCGGCCTGCGCGGCTCGGCCGGGGCAGAGCGGCTGCCGCTCTTTTCGGCCGGCAAGCGGCCGCAGCAGGCCGACGACGCGCAGGGCAACCTGCCGCTGATGCCGGCGGGCGAAAACGTGGTGCACGACTATCGCACCATGACCCTGTCGCTGAAGGGCCACCCCATGAGCTTCATGCGGGCCGAGCTCGACCGCCGCCGCACCATCCGCTGCGCCGACCTCGGCGACCAGCGCGACGGCGCCTGGGTCGAGGCGGCCGGGCTGGTGCTGGTGCGCCAGCAGCCGGGCACGGCGTCGGGCGTGATCTTCGCCACGCTCGAGGACGAGACCGGCATCGCCAACATCATCGTCTGGCCCAGGACGTTCCAGAAGCACCGCAAGGTGGTGCTCGGCGCCCGCGCCATGGCGGTGCGCGGCAAGCTGCAGCGCGAGGGGCTGGTGGTGCACATCGTCTCGCACGATTTTCATGACCTCACCCCGCGCCTCATCGAAATCGCCCAGGGAGTCGACCTCGGCGACCAGATGCTTATGCGCGCCGACGAGGGCAAATCCGGCCCGCCCCGCCCCCGCGACGAAACCGAACGCCGCCGGCAGGAAATGCTCGAGCGCCAGGCACGGGCAGCATTGCCCAGCGGGCGGAATTTCCACTGAGGAAGTGGGAATTGGACGCCGAGATGGCCGGGGTCCTCCCCCGTGCCAACGGGGGTGGGGGACCGCCGAAGGCGGTGGAGGGGGCGGCCGTCGCCGCAAGTCTGTCGGTACT
>Ga0207868_1000750_pt1 | contig 29281 bp, 22 predicted proteins | sample Passage237B_FD_187370 | JGI IMG/M metagenome (GOLD analysis project Ga0207868, IMG submission 187370) | Cellulose adapted compost microbial communities from Newby Island Compost Facility, Milpitas, CA, USA - Passage2 37B (SPAdes) (version 3) ... | reverse complement strand
CAATTGAATCCACGAAAATCGATCGTCCGGGTGCAGGATTTTGTCAAAAAATTCTTCGGGACCAAGGCCGAAATCCAGGTTACGGTCCTGGGGGATGGATGTATTCCAATAGTACACATCGCGCATATTCTCAATGACCCATTGGTTAGTCTTTTCATTTTGGGAGGGCGGCTCGTCTCCTGGATTTTCCTTTTTTTTACAGGCCGTAACCAGTAAGATCATAACCGCTGCCGTCAGTGCAGCATTGCCCACTTTTAATCGGCCAAAAAGCATTGTGCGCATGGTGAAGAATTAAAGATCAATCAAATTTCGCCTAAAATCTTGATATAAACAGGTCAACGAGATCTTTGTTTCATCTCTTAGGATGAAATATGTCCATATACCACGTCGATTTGGACGCTTAGCTCACTGCGCGCGAAGATGGGTTTGCTTCCCAAACCATACACCCCTGTTTCGGCGTAACGCCCCGCGATGATAATCTCGGTATCCCCGCGATGATCATTAAACAAATTGTATACCAGCTCGGGGTCATTGTTGTCCCGAGATAGATGGGACAGAAACAGGTGACTCAGTTTCGGCGACCGATACCGCACAAACAGCTCCAAGGCTTCCGCGTTCGATAAGTGCCCATAGCCACTTCGGATGCGGTTTTTAAGAAAAAAAGGATAGCGGCCCTGCATGAGCATACCCACGTCGTAATTGGCTTCCAGGAAAACGGCATCGCATTGACCAAAATAATTCACGACCCGTTCGCAGGCACGGCCAATGTCTGTAAAAACACCCACCGTATATCCGTCTCCGCTGATCAGAAAGCTGTGCGGATCTGCTGCATCGTGATATTTCCGGAAAGAAGTGATATTCAGGTCGCCCACCGTCACCATCTGCAGATCGGCCAATGGATATAGCAGCCGATCGGGGATAGCCAACCGGCAAGCAGCCCGTGTACCATCGGACAGGAATACGGGCAATTGGTATTTGTTCGCTAATACACTTAATCCCTTTATATGGTCGGTGTGTTCGTGAGAGACAAAAATAGCACGGACCTGCTGCATCGATAACCCCTGCCGGGCCATGCGTTTTTCCGTTTCACGACAGGATATACCCGCATCCACCAGAATCGCTTCACGGCCATTACCGATGTAATAGCAATTGCCATTGCTACCTGATGCGACCGAGCTGATGAAAAGAGGCATGTCACAAAGTAATGAAAAAATTAACATTCGGGCAAGCCCAGTGGAATATTCACGGCCAACCCTCCATCGGCGGTTTCTTTATACTTCACATTCATATCCTGAGCCGTTTCCCACATGGTTCTGACGACTGCATCCAGACTTACCTTAGCCTTATCCGGATTGGATTGCAGAGCGAGCTGTGCAGCCGTAATCGCCTTGATTGCGCCCATAGTGTTGCGTTCGATGCAGGGTATCTGTACCAGTCCGCCTATGGGATCACAGGTCAGCCCTAGGTGGTGTTCCATGGCAATCTCGGCCGCCATGAGTACCTGCCGTTGCGAGCCGCCCAAACGCTCGGTGAGCGCGCCGGCAGCCATAGCAGATGATACACCGATCTCTGCCTGACAGCCCCCCATAGCCGCCGATATGGTAGCACCCTTTTTAAAGATACTTCCAATTTCGGAAGCCGTGGCGATAAACCGAATAATCTGATCATCGCTCAACCCATCATGAAACGTAATAAAATACTGTAACACCGCCGGGATAACCCCTGCCGCACCATTCGTAGGTGCCGTGACCACCCGCCCGAATGAAGCATTTTCTTCATTGACTGCCAATGCAAAACAACTTACCCAATCCAGTGTGTACTGAAAACCGTTGCCCCCCGCACGAATAGCCCCTATCCAGCTTTCGTAATCGGCATAGGGCCTACCCGACATCAACCGCTTATTGAGCTTATGGGCCCGCCGCTCTACCTGTAACCCTCCGGGCAGCGAACCCGCCGTATGGCATCCCCGGTAGATGCAGTCACGGATGGTTCCAAACAACCGAAGGATTCCCTGCCGGGTATCTTCCTCCGATCGCCAGGCCTGTTCATTTTCCAGTACCAGTTCCGAAATTTTGAGTCCCGTACGCATGCACCAAGCCAATAGGTCGTGTGCATTTTGTACGGGAAACGGCAAATCAACCTCCCGCTCCGTACCCTCCCCTTCACCCTCCTGTACCACGAAACCGCCGCCGATGGAGTAGTAGGTTTCGCTGACCGCCGTTCCATCAATCAACAGCGCCTGAAAAGTAACAGCATTGGGATGGAAGGGAAGACTCTCTCTAGATAAGAATAGTACGTCTTGTGCATACTGAAAGGGTATTTCGTGTGATCCACCTAGTACCAACCGTTGCTGCAGTTTGATCCGTGTCACTTTGGGAACAACCTCATCCACTGCGAAAGTTACCGGATCATCCCCGCTCAACCCGAGCAATACCGCGACATCTGTACCATGCCCGATACCCGTCTTCGCCAACGACCCGTAAAGCAGAATTTTGACAGTTTCTGTCCGCATAAGCAAATCTTTCTCTATCAGTTGATGCGTAAATTGCTGAGCAGCACGCCAAGGTCCCAACGTATGTGAACTTGACGGGCCAATGCCAATTTTGAACATGTCAAAAACTGAAATCTGCTCTTTTTTCATCGGTATTCCATTCATGTATGCCTTGCAAAGGTATTGCTTTTATTTCAAGACGACGATCCGGTGATATCTTTCAATTAATGCTTATAGTGCCTTTGTGAAGCGGGTGCCCAAAAGGAGAAGGAGAGATTGACAATTCTTTTTATGTGCATGCAAAAACATATTGTATATAAAAAGGAATTTACCTAAGTTTGACTTGAATTACAAACAAATACTAATCAATTTAATTGTTTCACTTCATCATCAAAACTAAAAATCATGGATAACTATGGAAACTATGACGGCGTAAGCGGCGGTTTATTTGCAGGTATCGGCATCGTTGGGATGATTTTTTACCTGGCAGTGATCGTATTGTACATCGCCGGCCTTTGGAAAATGTTTGAAAAGGCGGGGAAACCCGGTTGGGCAGCAATCATTCCTATTTACAATATGATCATCATTGCCGAAATTGTGGGCAAGCCGGTATGGTGGGGTGTTGTTGCGGCGTTAGTACCGTGCGTAAACATCGTCTTCTCCATTTGGCTGATCAATCTGTTGATGAAAAGCTTTGGCAAAGAAGTTCCCCTGTGGACCATACTGGCACTCTTTTTTGGAATCGTGGTGTTCCCTATCCTGGGCTTCGGCGATGCCAAGTACATCGGACCTACCGCAGCGGAAGCCACCGGAGGCAACTCATTTAATAACCTGAAGGGCGACTTTGACAACTTAAAAGATTCATTTGGCGATCAAAACAATCCGCAAAACCCAACGGTATAACATCCCCAGCACTCAATTTTTTGCATGGGCCGTTTGCAGCCTAGAGGCTTCCTCTTGGCTGCAAAATTTTTTGTTGCCCTGCCCATTCAAAGCCCTGACAGGAATCGATTGCCCCGGCTGCGGATTCCAGCGTTCCCTGCTGGCCCTGCTCAAAGGCAACTGGGCTGAAAGTTATCACCTCTACCCACCTACCGTACCCTTATTAATCGTGCTGCTGTATGCCCTTGTTAAATGGATAGGCGGTTTCGATAAACGGGATGTGGTATTGAAAATCCTGGCTGTTGCCTGCGGTTGGTTTGTAATTGGCGTATATGTAGTCAAGTTATGGAACGGGCATGGATGAATGAGATCAGATTTGCGCGTTAGATTTTCGATTTTCGATTTTAGGCGTTAGATTTGCTGTGGATGATGACATTGGAGATTAGTACTATTCGTATTTGCGGGGGCTTGCTTCTTATTATTTTCTTATCGCTCTTATTTTTCCCAGGCTATGGTATTCCCAATCCACCCCTGGACGTATTGCCCAAACGCGAACTGCGTGGGGTCTGGATCGCAACGGTAGTCAACATTGACTGGCCGTCTGCCAATAACCTGACCACTGCACAACAAAAAGCAGAGCTGATTCAGCAGTTAGACAATCATCAACGGGCGGGCATCAATGCCGTCTTACTCCAAATACGGCCTTCTGCCGATGCATTTTATGCGAAAAGCCGGGAGCCGTGGAGCCGCTTTCTTACTGGGAAACCGGGGCAGCAACCCAGTCCTTTCTATGATCCACTTGAATTTGCCATTGAGGAGGCACATAAACGCGGGATGGAATTACACGCATGGATCAACCCATACCGGGCCACTTTTGACCTGGTATCCACCAATACAACCGCTGATCACATTACCCGTCAAAATCCCGACTGGTTTTTCGTCTACGGAGGAAAAAAGCTGTTTAACCCGGGCTTACCCGAGGTAAGGGAATACATCACCGGGATTGTGATGGACATTGTACGAAACTACGATATTGATGGCATCCATTTCGATGATTATTTCTATCCGTATCCGGAAAGCGGCAAGCCGATTCCAGACACGGAGACTTTCAGAAAATATTCAAATGGCTTCCGGGACGTGGGCGACTGGCGCAGAAACAATGTCAATCTATTGATCCAGATGGTTTCGGACAGTGTGCATAAGGAAAAAAAATACATCAAATTCGGCGTAAGTCCATTTGGTATTTGGGACAACAAAAAAGACCAACCACGTGGATCGGCATCTTCCGGTCTCAGCGGCTACCGGCAACTGTATGCAGATGCACTGAAATGGCTGGAAGAGGGCTGGGTTGATTACATTAACCCGCAGATCTATTTTCCATTTGGCAACCCTGCAGCTCCTTATGAAGTTTTGGCCGATTGGTGGAGCCAGCATGCCAACGGCCGGCACTTTTATATCGGCCATGCGGCTTACCGTGCCAATGAGAACCGGGAAGGCTGGCGGGAACGCAATCAGATTCCCAACCAGGTACGGTATGCGCGGCAGCATGCCCACGCGCAGGGAAGTATCTATTACAGTTCCAAACATATCAGCAATAATGCAGCCGGCCTTAGGGATTCGCTGCAATACAACCTGTACCGCTATAAGTCACTCCCTCCCAATATGCCCTGGCTGGACAGCGTTCCACCCGAACCTCCTTTCGGCTTACTGGCAACTGTTGCCGAAAACCGGACCTCTGTCATTCTCCACTGGCTGCCTTCAGCGCCTGCAGCCGATGGCGACGAAGCCTACGGGTATGTGGTGTACCGATTCAATGAAGGTGAAGAGCTAAATCTGAACAACCCACAGAACATTCTGTATATTACGTATGACAGCAAGCAGCTGACGTATACCGATAACATGACCCGCAGGAATGGCTACTACCGCTATGTAGTAACGGCCATAGACCGTATAAAGAATGAAAGTACGCCTTCAAACGTACGGGAAATATATATCGAGTGAATTGCGGTGCCGATTTTTATTTCTACTTCCCATCGCCATAACGGAAAAATGCATTGATAGTGACCGGTAATTTTCCGGAAGGGGTTAACCGTCGGAGGATGACTTTTGCAGCCGCCCGCTGCATGATATCATCATTTTGATAACATACAAGAATGGATTTTGCCTGTTCAACACCGGGCAATCCGGCAAGCGCATATGGGTTGGTAAATACACAAAAAACACTGTTCATTGCGGCCAGTTCGTTCAGGAACAGACGAACCGTTCCATTATAATTTAAGGTACTCCTTGGCCGGATGCGATCGTCGTGAATTGCCACGATTACCTGGTTGTACCGGCTCAGTTCATTGGCCACCGCCGCCACATCATCTGCCGTGGCCTTGGGTGATAATACGTAATTCATATGGTTGTCAAACCGCCACCCCAACATATCCTGGAATTCCGAAATCTGCGCCACTCCTACGCTGATGATAGCGGTTCGCTTGGTATAATCCAGGACTTTAATCAAGCTATCGCTTTTGAGTAAGGTCACTGATGCGTCCGCTAACCGCTGATTCAGCAATGCGGTTTGCCGCCTGTTGATATCGGAATACAAACCGTTAAGGTTTACCGGCTGTAGGGTATCCAGCCCAAGCCAATATTTGGCTGCCAGTATTTTCTTGACACGTGTATCAATATCGGGTTGGGTCAACCTTCCCTGTCTGACTGCCTTCAGTACCATATCAATTGCCCGTGCGCTATTTTCCGAGAGTTCCAACAGGTCGTTTCCGGCTAAAATTGCCCGGACATCGGCTTCGCCGTTCCGGAAATGTTTGACAACCCCTTTCATATCCATGGCATCGGTGAAGGTGAGCCCCTGGAACCCGAGCCTTTTTTTTAATACATCGGTAACAATGTGCTTGGATAACGATGAAGGCAGGTTGGGTGTCTTGTCCAGACTTGGGATGTTCATATGTGCAACCATCACGCCCGATGCTCCTGCTTTGATCAATTCGCGGAAGGGGTACATTTCAAGTGAGTCCAACCGACCAGCGGTGAATTTGAGCTGTGGAAGGTCGTAGTGTGAATCTACATCGGTATCACCATGCCCCGGGAAATGCTTCAACGAGGTAATCAGCCCTCCATCCATCATTCCCCGCATATAAGCAAACCCCTTACGGGTTACATTTTGTTTATCCTCACCAAATGAACGGAAGTTGATAACCGGATTACGGGGATTGTTGTTGATGTCGACGACCGGTGCAAAGTTGACATTCAAGCCAAGCCGTTTAAAGTCTTTCGCTATTTCAAGCCCCATCTGATAGATCAGTGCTTCGTTCTGTATGGCCCCCAGTGCCATCTGATACGGAAAGGAAACGGTCGAATCCACCATCCGCATACCCAACCCCCACTCTCCGTCGAACGCTACCAGCAACGGCACTTTTGACAACCGTTGGTAGCGATTGATGACCTGTGCATGGCGCACGGGCCCTCCCTGAAACAAAACAATTCCTCCCAACTGCTCACGCTGCACGACCCCCGCCACGGAATCGATATACCGCTGTCCTAAGTCCGTGTGAGCACGAACCATAAAAAGCTGGGCAACCTTGTCTCGTTGGCTGAGGGTATTGAATACGGAATCTACCCATGCATGCTGTGCATTGATAAAGGGAATAAACGCACCGCGTTGCTGGCCCATTACCTTAGCACATAATGACAACACGGCAAAACTAGTAATAAGGGTAGCTTTTTTGAGCATTTCTCTTATTTTTAGGTAGCAAGACCGTATTTGGCTTCCAGCAATTTAGCCATTTCTGCAGATTGCCCCAACTCGCCGTTGGCTTCTTTCTTCCACAGCGTTTCGATGATCATCAAGAGTAACTGCGTTTCCAGTTCCGGATTTTCGTGTCCCAATTCGGTAAAAGCACGCCGGATGGCCGGATAAACCGGCTTCATGAAAAGCTCATGCTGTTGGCGCGAAAATTCATGGTGCGATAACCGTTCCTGTAGTTTCCAGAATAAGGGTTCTTCACTGACCAATTCCCTGGGTAGATTAATCATACTGCGCAGGAAACTCTTGGCGTCCCGATAGATCATCATCCCCCGGTGATGCTGCAACACCCTACGGTATCCGGACTTAATCAAATGAAACAACAACCGGTCTTTGTTCCCGAAGTGTTTAAAGATAAGTGCTTCGGAAACTTCAGCCCGTTGGGCGATAACTTTTGTAGAAGTATCGATATACCCCTTTTCAGCAAACAACAAAAGTGCCTCCCTCATTATTTTTTCCTTTCTGCTTTCTGCTTTTTGCTTCATCATCGCTTCCTACCAAATGAACTGCAAATATATTACTCAAAAGGCGGTTACAGTAGCCAAATCGTGAAAAAAGACAAAAGCTTTTCAGAAAGTGAATCAATAAACGGCTGTAACAAAGCGATTACGATTAAACGTTGCATTGCTGACAGCGTCTTAATTTACTAAATTGTTTACACAGATACTAAAATTGACCATGAACAACCGTTATAAACGCTGTTATTTAGTGCTACCTTTCCTTTTCCTTTCGCTGACTGCATTTTCACAACAAGCTATACATGGCAAGGTCCTGGATAGCACGGATCATACGGGTTTACAGGGTGCCAGCCTGCGGCTGCTCACCACACGCGACTCATTATTGGAACAACGGGCTTCGGGTGCAGACGGCAGTTTTCAATTGAAACAGGTGCCGCCGGGCAGGTATCGCATGCAAGTAAACTTCCTTGGCTACCGACCTGCTTTTTTAGATATCCACTTACCATCCGAGGGGCTTACCCAACCGATGAATATCCGCCTCATTCCCGAATACCGGGCATTGGAAGAGGTAGCCATCATTGCCGCCCCACCCGTTGCCGTGCTCAAAGGAGACACCACTGAATTCGATGCCTCGGCCTTCAGTACCGAGCCCTATGCGGACGCAGACGCGTTGGTTATGCAGATTCCCGGAGTCGAGATTGACGAGGAGGGGCAGATAAAAGCACAGGGTGAAGATGTACAGCGAATCATCGTGGATGGCAAAGAGTTTTTCAGTACCGACCCCCGTATCGCGTTAAAAACACTACCCGCAGATATCATTTCAAAAATCCAAATCATCGATGAAAAAAGCGAGCAGGCACAGTTTACGGGGTTTGACGATGGGCAGCGCCGGAAAGTGATCAATATCGTTACCCGGCCGGATCGCAGGCATGGGTATTTTGGCCGGGCGGCAGGTGGTTACGGAGCCAGCGAACGATACAACACTGGGGGAAACCTGAACCTGTTTAACGGTAATAGGCGCTTTACCGTCTTTGCCGTATCGAATAACGTGAATCAATCAGATTTTTCCATGGCAAGTATCGCAGGCGGGGAGTCGGAAGGCGGGCGTAACAGCCGTGGCGGAAGAAGCCGCAGCAATCCGGAGGGTGGTGGCAACGGCCGGGGAATTAATCAGACGAACAGCATTTCGGCCAACTTCAACAACGAATGGCTGGATGAGCGACTGGATTTCAACGCGAATTATGCATTCAATTCCACCCGTAACACGACAAATAGCCTGACCAATCGGGAATACCTGATCGGCGCCAATGCCAACCAATTCAACACCCAAAACCAGAAATCAAACAGTATCAACTACAGCCATCGAACCAATATGCGTATCCGCTTCGACATCGATTCTAACCAGCGCATCGATTTCCGACCCGGTCTGTCCTTCCAGCAAAATAACCGTACGTTATTTTCCAACAGCCACACGCTGTTATCCAATGACGATCCCATCAACGCGTCAGAGCGGACCAACGACAATGACAACTTCAATCTCAATTTCAATGGAATCCTCGACTACCGGCTACGTTTGGGTAAACCCGGAAGGACCGTATCATTGAGTGCAAACGGTTCGGCTAATTCCAATAAAGGATTAGCACATACCTATTCGCTCAATGAGTTTTTCGAGTCGCAGACTACCGGTCGCATCGATACCGTCAGCAACCAAAATAACACGAGCGGATACGGAAATGGGATTACCGGTAGATTGGCTTATACGGAGCCTCTGGGTCCACATAGTGGCTTACAGGCCAATTACAGCCTTCGAAATACGGCCAACTATTCTAATAGGGAAACCTTTGAATTTCTGATTGAGACCGGACAACTGGGAGAGCTGGACCGGCAGTTGTCTAACGAATTCAGGAACGACTACACCTACCAGAGTGGTGGCCTGTCTTATCAAATTGCCAAGCGAGATTCTTTCCGTTTCGAGGTAGGCATTGATTTTCAGGATGCAAAGATCAACAACCGCCGTACCTTTCCAGATTCCCACATAGCGGCCAGCCACTTTAGTAGTTACCTGCCCAGCGCCAGTTTTTCTTACCACTTTTCTCGGGATAAGGAAGCACAGATCAGCTACAATTCGGCCACCAATGCACCTTCCATTAACCAGTTGCAGGATGTGATTAATAACCAGAACCCGTTGAACATACGTACGGGCAATGCTGATTTGAAACAGGAATACGGGCATCGCGTCAACCTTCGATTCAACAGTGTTAAACGGGAAACAGGGAGTAATTTCTCGGCTAATCTGAATGCCGAATTTTCCAATAACCGGATTGTGAATTCCACCTATATAGCAAGCAGTGACACACTGATTGCCCCGAATGTGCTATTGGGTGCGGGCGGACAGTTTACACGGCCGGAAAACATCAACGGGTACTACAGCGTACGAGTTAATACCACGTATGGCACGCCCATTAAACCGTGGAAAATAAACCTCAACCTCAGCACCAATTTATACCAAAACCACGACATCGGATTGCTGAACAACGCGGAAACATACGCTGATTCCTACGGCATCAACCAGCGGATCGGCGCGAACAGTCGTTTCGGCCCGCATTTGGTCATTGGGCTAAGCTATGTGGGCAATTATAGCATTGTACGGAACAACTCCAATACCGATCTGAGTTACAACTACTACAACCAAATTATCCGCAACGACCTGTCCTATACGTTTTGGAAGGGCATACGCGTGGCTTCTTCCTTCTATTACAATTATAACCAAGGGCTTGCCGAAGGTTACGACCAACAGTTTATTCTGTGGAATGCATCGATCGGCAAAAAGCTATTCAAACGGGAGGAGGCAGAGATTACGCTGTCGGCATACGACCTGCTCAACCGCAATACGAACATCAACCGCAGCATTAGCGAGCGGTATATACAAGATACCCAAAACAATGCGCTTCAACAGTATTTTTTATTGAGTTTTACCTACAACGTAAGGCATTTTGGAGGGGTCGCTCACCGCAACTTCCCTCCCCGTTGAAGGAAGGTTGCCCGCTTATCCATATAGGCGGAAGCATCTATCGGACGCACGGCTTCTTCAACAATGTAGGTATCAAAGCCCAGCTCCAACGCATCCATTGCAGTAAAATACACACAATAATCGGCAGCCAGGCCACAGACGGAAACAGCGGTCACCTTTCTGTCTCGTAAATAACCTGCTAAACCCGTATTTTTACGTTTGCCATTATCAAAAAAGCCACTGTAACTGTCGATATCGGGGTCAGTGCCTTTACGGAAAATAGCTTCGATACGGCGTGTGTCCAGCAGACCGGCTAACTCCGCGCCGCCACTTTCCTGCACGCAATGATCTGGCCACAGCACCTGCTCCAGTCCACCGAGATCAATGACTTCAAATGGCTTACGACCGGAGTGGGCAGAAGCAAAACTTTTATGGCCCGCAGGGTGCCAATCCTGCGTGGCCACAACCAAATCGTAATCTTGCTGTATCCGGTTTATTTTTTCGATAATCTCATCGCCCATTGGCACCGCCAGTGCTCCGTTTGGTAGAAAATCATATTGAATATCGACAACAATCAATGCGTGCATATCCGAAAATCCAGTTTATTTAGAATAACAAACTTACGGAATTTCAGAACTAAAGAGCGAATTGCACGCCAACTATTCCGCCGAAATAGAACCCATTGAATACGTCATCTCCCTGCCTCTTCCATAAGTACCGGTCGTTACGGATGTCAGGCTGGTCGCTTTCAAACAACAGGTGGTTGAACGTGGGGCCGGCAAATAATTCGAAGCGCGGCGTAATCCGGCAACCGGCAAGTACGCGCAGGCTCTGCCTACCGTATACACCATCCTCAAAGTTGGTCATTGCAGCACTCGCCAGTTCCGCATTGAGCCGGAAGGCCTTCGCAGTGACCAGGTGTGCCCCCAGTCCTCCTTCGATTACGTAACGGGCTTCTTCATAACCAAAGTGATACCCCACACCCAAAAGGCCATACAATACGCTCCCTCCCGACCGCAAAGCCAGCATCGCATTTCCCTGTTCATCCGTGGTAAATCCAAGCTGCATTTCGCCTTCCTTAATGACATTCACAATGCCGATCGGATAATCACTCTCTTCTGCCACATTGATCAAGCCGGCTATCTGAACTCCTTTTACTTTCTTTGCGATATTGATCAGCCCGGCTACCTGAGTGCCCGCATCTCCCGCCTTATTTATCAGTCCCGCTAGCTGCACGCCTTCTGCATCGCCTGTGGAATTTATGAGCCCGGCCACCTGGGCTCCTTGCGCGCGACCGTGGATCTGATTCAACACCCCTGCTATCTGTACGCCGTTTGCATCGGCACCCACGTGATTGGATACACCGGATACCAGGGTTCCATGGGCATCGCCTTTGACGATACCGGAAACCCCGGCAATCAAACAGATGTCTTCCTGCTGTGAAATTCCCGCTATCAGGTGCAACGAAAATTTATTGGTATCCAAAGCGGCTGTTTTGCCATTGGTACTGAGTGGATAGATGATGCCAACATGTGCGTGGTTGGTTTTACCATGCTGTGCGATGGCGTGATCCGAAAAAATTAATGCCAACAGTGCGCAAGCAAACAGCCGGGCTGGGTTAAGGGTATTCCTGCTTTCTTTCATTTTTTGTTGTTTTCAGCATAAGACAACAATTTCAGGAATTACCCCTACCCGGCATTCCGAAAAACCCGGTAAAAACAAAAAGCATCCGCTGATCGGTCAGCGGATGCTTTTATATGTTAGCCGATTATGCCGTATTTATAGCAGTCCTTTTTCAATCAGCTTTTCGGCAATCTGGACAGCATTGGTAGCTGCACCTTTACGCAGGTTATCGGCCACCACCCAAAGGTTCAGGGTGTTGGGCTGGCTTTCATCCCGGCGGATACGCCCTACAAAAACTTCGTCTTTGCCGTGTGCGTCTTTCGGCATGGGGTATTCCAGGTTAGCCGGATTATCTACCACCACGATCCCAGGCTGCTTAGCCAGTAAAGCGCGCACCTCGTTCACGTCAAAATCATTGTCAAATTCAATATTGATTGATTCAGAGTGCCCGCCAACGACCGGGATACGCACCGTGGTAGCTGTCACACGGATGCTGTCATCGCCCATAATCTTATTGGTCTCCTTGATCATTTTCATCTCTTCCTTGGTGTACCCGTTGTCCTGGAACACGTCAATATGCGGGATGACATTCAGATCGATGGGGTATGGATAGGCCTTTTCGCCCTCCACACCGGCACGTTCATCCTGCAACTGTTTTACGGCCTTCACGCCTGTACCGGTTACGGATTGATAGGTGGAAACGACCACCCGTCTGATGGTATATTGCTCATGCAACGGTTTTAATACAACCACCATCTGAATGGTAGAACAGTTCGGATTCGCAATGATTTTATCCTCCGCAGATAACACATCTCCGTTTACTTCCGGCACAACCAGTTTCTTCGCCGGATCCATACGCCAGGCGGAAGAGTTATCGATGACGGTGATACCGGCAGCCGCAAATTGAGGGGCATATTCCGTTGATGTACCTCCGCCGGCAGAAAATAATGCAACGTCCGGTTTAAGTGCAATGGCTTCGTCGGGTGTCACCACCTTATATTTCTTTCCCTTGAATTCGACTTCCTTGCCTTTGCTCCGCTCGGAAGCTACCGGAATCAATTCTGTTACGGGAAAATTACGCGCTGCTAACACGGTTAACATCTCCGAACCCACAAGTCCGGTCGCGCCGACTACTGCCACTTTCATTTTTACCTTGTTGTTTTTTGTGAACTAAATTTAATAATGTTTACCTTTAATTTTTAAAGCTGCCAAACATACGAAATTTGGCGCAACATCAGGCTAAGGAATTGTAAAAACCTTTAACCAAAACCCATTGTTTATCAGTCTTCAAACCCATGAAAAGCTATTTATTCCTATTCTTCGGCTGGTTGCCGATGCTTCTCGCCATCCAACCCCCAGTCAAACCCTTGTCTGGTAATCCGGTAAAGCCATCCACGCCCGCGCAAGAAAAGTTCAAACTTATGCCGGACGACACCCTGGGTGTCCTTTTTTTTGACGACTTCTCGGAAAAGTTATCTAGCCAATGGGCTGGTGATCTCGCTTCCTTTACGCTTGTTGATCAACGGCTGACACTCACCACACAGGCTGCTCCACCTGTGTTCCTTTCCACGGCAACCAATCGTTTGCTGAATACGTGTTGGGAAGCCGGCATACAGGTGCAGGGTGCATTGACCGCAACCAATTATGTGCGGCTCTATTTAGCATCAACCACCCACTCACTTCACGATCCGAAACAGGGCTATCATTTGCAGATAGATGGCAAGCAGCAGACACATATATACAGCCTATGGCGGCAAAATGGCCGTACCCGTTCGCTAATCCTGCAAAGCCGTCCGTTCCCCAATCAGGGAAATGCGTTCCGCGCACGGGTACGGGTTACCTGCAGTCCAACCGGTAATTGGCAGATCCTTGCAGATGAAAACGACCGTGGGAAGTTTGAAGTGGTGACAGATCCAAACGGCATTCCAACCGTAAAAGACATCACCTACACCGCTGCAGCGTATGCCGGCTACGCAATCAATTTCTCACCTGCCCGATGGGCCGACTTTCAACTGGATTATTTTCTCATCAAACCACTTGATCCGACATCGGACGGGGCAACAACCCAAACCATCCAACCCGGCGACATCCTCATCAATGAAATCCTTTCCAATCCGAAACCGGACGGTGTGGATTTCGTCGAACTTTATAATTACTCCAATAAAACCATTGACCTGCAACAGCTTCATATAGCCAGTGTCAACTCAAAAGGTTTGGTGGGAAGCCGGAGGAAAGTAAGTGAGCGATCCGTTCCCATGCCTCCCAATGACTATAAAGTACTGACTACGGATCCGACGCTTCTGCAACGGCACTACCCAAACGGTGCCGCCAGCACATTTGTGGAAATGCCTGCATTGCCCAATTTCAACAATGAAACGGGTGGTGTGGTCATTTATAGCAATAATCTAACCCTTGATAGCCTCTTTTATACACCGGAAATGCAGGCCCCGTTTATAGTTACTCCAAAAGGCATTTCACTGGAAAGACAATACTTCTCAACGCCTACTAACCAACCCGGAAACTTCCGATCAGCGGCCACCGTAGGCGGCGGTGCGACGCCGGGATACCCAAACTCCCAATCGAAATCAGCAGCTGAGCAGTATGGTTTTTTCCTCAACTCCAAAACTTTTTCGCCCGACAACGACGGATTCGAGGATGAATTGGAAATCAGCTACTTTCTGCCAGATCCTGGTTTTATGGTCAACATAGAAATCTACGATACCGGCGGGCAGTTAGTCAAAAAATTACAGCGCAACCAAAGCCTTGGTACTCAAGGCTATATTACATGGGACGGCTTATCGGATAGCGGACAGCACCTTCCTATCGGGATTTACATCGCAGCAATTGAAATCTACCATCCGCAAGGGGAAACAAAAATGTACCGTCTGAGCTTCGTATTGGCCGCCAAACTGTGACGAAAATGGAAATTTTGCTAAGTTTGCAACCGATGGATGAACGGATCGTTATCATTGGATCAAACGGCCAGATCGGAACCGAACTGGCAATTGCTTTACGGGCAAAGTTTGGGCTGCAACAAGTGGTCACGTCAGACATACGGGAACCGCAAATATTGGATCCTGTCGGACCGTTCGAAATCGTCGATGTATTAGACCGAAAAACGCTGCATCAACTTTTTACGAAGTACCACCCCACCCAGGTTTACCTCTTGGCAGCTATGCTCTCGGCCACGGGCGAAAAACACCCCCGTCAGGCATGGGACCTCAATATCAACGGCTTGTTGAATGTGTTGGATTTATCCCTTGAATACGGCGTAAAGAAGGTATTCTGGCCCAGCTCCATTGCTGTGTTCGGACCCCATTCACCGAAAACGGATACTCCTCAGTACACTGTGATGGACCCTAACACCGTTTACGGCATCAGCAAGCTCGCCGGGGAGCGTATCTGCGAATATTATTACCACCGCTATGGCCTGGATGTGCGCAGCATCCGGTACCCGGGCATCATCAGCTGGAAAACTGCTCCGGGGGGTGGCACAACCGATTATGCAATACATATTTTTCATGAAGCGTTGAAAAGTAATCGTTATGTGTGTTTTCTTGCTTCCGGCACCGCTCTCCCCATGCTGTACATGGACGATGCCATCCGGGGTACGCTGGCACTGATGGATGCTCCGGCGGAAGATCTCAGTATCCGGTCCAGCTACAACCTGACGGGCGTAAGCTTCACACCGGCTATGCTGGCCGATGAAATCCGCAAACACCTGCCGGGATTTATCATAACCTATGAAGAAAATGACCCGCGCCAAGCCATTGCCGATACATGGCCCAATAGCATCGATGATACCGAGGCCCAACGGGAATGGGGATGGAAACCCCGGTTCAATCTCAGCGAAATCACCACAGACATGCTAACAAACCTTAAAGAAAAAACACAGATATAAAAGATGGGAAGAGCATTTGAATTCAGGAAAGAGCGCAAATTCAAGCGTTGGGCTAAAATGGCCGTGCAATTCACACGTTTAGGCAAAGAAATTGCCATTGCGGTTAAAGAAGGCGGCCCCAATCCCGAAGGCAACTCACGCCTACGCACAGCCATCCAGAATGCCAAGGCCGTAAATATGCCAAAAGACCGTATCGAAGCGGCTATCAAGCGAGCTTCCGATAAGGACGCGAAGGGTTATGAGGAACACGTATACGAAGGGTATGGCCCCCATGGAGTGCCTGTTCTGATTGAGACGGCGACTGACAACACCAACCGGACGGTTGCTAACATCCGTAGTTATTTCAGTAAAGCGGGTGGCACGTTGGGGAAAACCGGTTCACTGGACTTTATCTTTCAGCGGAAATCTGTTTTCCGGTTTACGGTAGGAGAAGATGTAGACCTGGAAGAATTAGAATTGGAACTTATTGATGGAGGGTTGGAAGAGCTTTACGTTGAAGCAGATGAAGAGGGAAACGATGTGGTGGTAGCACAAACTTCATTTGAGGATTTTGGCAATATGCAACGTTTACTGGAAGAAAAGGGTATCGAAATAAAAAGCGCAAAACTGGAACGGATTGCCCTCTCAACTACTGAAGTCTCTGAAGAAGATGCGGCAGAAGTACTCAAATTGATTGACAAAATCGAAGAGGATGACGATGTACAAGCTGTATATCATAACATGGCCTGATGACGTTTGAGGAATTTTTCATAAAAAAGAAAATTGACTTGGCACAGCTGCGACGTGCCAAACCCGATTTATATGAGGAATTCCAAAGTCACTATGTGAAAATGGGCGAAAAGAGTTTCGACCATACCAAAAAATACTGGTTCAATCGGCTCCGTAAAGACTATTTACTCAGGGAGTCAGATACAATGGAAACTAAAGCCGTAACTACCGCCGCAGCGGTACCTGCGTCATCCCGAGATATTTCAACTAAGAGCGCAAAAAATACATCCCCAGCAGCTGCGCCCCCCACTGGACTATCTTCGATGAGCCCTTCGGGCTTCAAACCTCGGTTTAAGCCGGGCGTAACCAAACCCACCGAACCCGAACAGCCGATAGAAGACAAGCCGGCAGAACCGACAGAGAGCAAGCCGACAGCTAGCGAAGCACCTCAGAAAGCTGCACCACCCACCGGGTTCAAACCACGCTTTAAGCCGGGTGTAACCAAACCAGCCGCACCTACGGAACCAGCGAAAGATCCGGTCCAACAGGAGCCAACCGCAGAACCGGAAGCTCCAAAAGAAACTCCCGCAAAACCGCTGGGGTTCAAACCACGGTTCAAGCCAGGGATAACCAAATCTGCTGTACCCGCAGAGCCGAAAGATCCGGGCCAACAGGAGCCAACCGCAGAACCGGAAGCTCCAAAAGAAACTCCCGAGCAAACTCCCGCAAAACCGCTGGGGTTCAAACCGCGCTTTAAGCCGGGAATCACCAATAAAAAAAATGAGGATAACGAATAATTAACGCTATTTAAATACCCGATCTTCCTTTTCAAATTCACGGCGAATGCCGGCGAGCAATTCATCCTTCTCCATAAAACGGTTTCCCTTTGAAAAGGCCTGGAGCGCCGCATAGTGCACGGCCTGCACAATAGCTGAGCCACTGAGTTCATACTTTTCGGCAACTTCTTTAAGCGCTATGTCGTCCTGAAGCTTCCCTTTGGTCGGAATCATGGTTTGCCAAAGCTTGAGTCGCTCTGCAATACCCGGCATGGGGAAATGAACCACCGCATTGAATCGCCTCATAAACGCTTTATCGATGTTATTTTTAAAATTAGAAGCCAAAATAACCAACCCCGGGAAATCTTCGACCCGTTGCAATAAATAGGCTACCTCTTGATTGGCGTATCGGTCATGGGAGCTCTGCACGTTGGATCGTTTGCCAAACAGGGCGTCCGCTTCGTCGAAAAACAATATCCAGTCGCGGTTTTCCGCACGTTGAAAGATTTTCTCCAAGTTTTTCTCCGTTTCACCGATGTATTTGGATACCACCTGTGAAAGATCGATCCGAAAAACCTCCCGGTTGAATTCCTTTCCCAATAACGTAGCCGTGAGTGTCTTGCCTGTACCGGGTGGACCATAAAAAAGCACACGGTAGCCGGGCTTGATCACCCGATGCATCTCCCACTGGTCGATCAACGTTGCATTATAGCGAAGCCATGTCCTGATATCCTCTAATTGCTGGCGTGTTTTATCGGCAATCACCAAATCCGGCCACTCCAATAATGTACTTATCGGCTTAGCGGGAAAATCCGGACCAAACACGGGCCGTTGTTCTTTACCGAGTAATAATTTGGATAGCCATTCCGGCGTCACGACCAACCGCCCGCTCATCGGGGGTTCACCTTCTTTCACGGCCTCCAGGTAAATTACGCCTTGTTTGACTAACTGGCTTTCTCCCATAAGCAGCCGCTGGACTTCCATACGTTTTTCGATGTTACCCCCGGCGATAATAAACAAAGCGGTTTCACCCGTAGGAAGAAATCCACGGTGGTTACCTGCATTCTTTACGCCCCCCATTTCGATGATATCTCCGCCGTTGGGTAAAAAATCCTGAATGATGCGGTCGTAAAAAGCCGGGTGGAGATGCGGAGCCAAGGATAACATCAGCAAGGTTTTCTCGGTATCTGTTGCCTGTCTCAAGCACATCCAACAGTAAGACCCGTCATCGCGCACCGCCCAGTGCGGCTGTTCATCAGTGCGCGCATCACCCGGAGCAAAGTACGCGCGGAGCCTCAGCCTAACAAGCTGTTCGGTTTGCCTAAGCAGATCGGTCCATGCATGTGTCAACGTCTGTCGGTTCATATTTTTAGTTTCAAGCCATATGACGAAATTCTTCGATCACCGGAAAATCCCCACGCAATGCCGGTGGCGGCAGCGCTTGCATTTGCTTCTTCCATATATCAATATGATCCATAATGAACCGATGCCGTGCCGGCGAACGCAGTAGCAGCACGGAATTAGCATAGACATACGCGGCGATGGTTTCGGCAAAATCCTCCCCGGGTCCTCCCGCCACGGCATAGCGGGACATCGGCTGTTCGATCCACTGGGGGTTGTTCCAATCATGCTCCTGTATATGATATTGAGTGGGAGGCGGCGTACCTTGACTTATCGCATCGGCAACCGTTTGCTGGCCGATATCAAATAACTGTCCGCCCACCCAGCCTGTTGCACGATTGAACTTGGTAAATACGTTGGAATCAGCACGGTGCGCATCTTCAGCCATCGCGTGCCCCAGTTCATGCACGATGTTCTCCCTCAGGCTGTGTTCACGCGATTGATAAGGCCGGGGGGCTCCCGGTGTTTCCCCCGCTGCGGGGGCAAGAACTACCCCTGCGGAGGGATAGGAACCACTGGCATTGCTCCTCGCATTTGGAAACGCGCGACTACGCGAAAATGCCTCAAAAACCGTTAACTTTCCCCCTCCAAATGAAGCCCCGACATTGGGTCTGGCAACGCCGACACCGGCAGTGTTCGGCTCGTAATCCATCCTAAAAAACATGACGGTACGGATCGTCGGGATGGCACCAATGGTAGCAGCTACATCTTCAATCGCCCGGATGATGTGAGTGTAGTCAGCCGAAGACGCCCCGGGGTTCCAGGATTGCCAATTGGGAATGGAAGGTGCGGGGCGTCCATGTCTGGTCAAAGACTCTTCTTGTTCGTTTTGGGTGCCTGTACGGATATCCTGCACCCCAAAGTAATCCATCAGGTATCGATCAAACTCCGCACGGCTGATCTCTCCCTGAGGTATAGACCTGAATAAAGGATTGGGTTGTCGCTGCGGGTTGCGTTGGAGGACCTGATTGCCTAACGGACTGAGCGCGGGCTGGAAAAAAGGCATGGCACCCAAACCCGGGTGACGGTGGGGCAATGTGACTGCCGGCACTGACAAAGAGGAAGTCCGCTGATTGTGATCGTACGCCATAAGGTTCGTCGTTAAGCCATGTGTGAAACCGTCCCTGCCGCCGGATAATCACCGATAGGGTATACTCGGGTATGGGACGCCTTCCAGTTACACCCTGTAAAGTAATACATCGCAGTGGTAAAGGGTGTGTAATCCCGTGCCGAAACAATCCACCCTGACCCCATGATGTCGCCCCGCTCGCCGACTGTGTCGCCATATTGATCACCCGATGGGCAGGTACCCGTCTGCGGATCACACTCAATATGCGGTATACCCAACATATGCCCGAACTCATGCTCGGATGCCCGTTGCTGAAAATCCTGTCCGAGCCTATTGCGTGTCACCCTATCGTTGTCCAATGCATCCAGCCTTGCCGTCCGGGCATCCGAATTGGCACTGCTTCTTCTGGAACCAGCAGCCACCTCAACGGTATAATGCGGATTACCGGTAACCGACTGTACATTGACCCGTGCAAAAATAGTTTCATGTGTATTCAGGCAGATGCCTTCGGGAACTAAATAAAAACGGTAACTCCACCGATTCTGTACATGATTGATAAAATCCGTTATCCAGTCTTGCTGGTCCTGGTCGGAAGCCCATGCACCCGTAAAATCAAATTTGATACGCATAAGCAAGGTCAATGTATTCGTATCCCGGTTCAATTCGGCATCGTATAAGCCAAATCGATTGCGCATACCCAACCCAAACCTCCGTTCGACATCGGGACCGGCAGATTGCCGTTGTACGTTACCGCTTATTCCTCCCTGTTGCACCACGTGCGTCAACTCATGTGCCATTAACCGTTTACCATTTGCGGAAGTCGGCTGGTACTGCCCTTGGTTGAATACGATATGGTTTCCCATCGTATACGCCAAGGCATTGATTTGCTGGGCAGATTGTGCAGCATGCATATCTGTGTGAATACGCACGTCCGAAAAATCACGGTTAAACCGTGGCTCAAAAAAGTTCCGTTCGTCGGCAGATAATGGCCTGCCCAATCCACGCAAACCGTTAATATAGCGTTCGAAGCCTCCATTAACCTGCGGTATTGCTGGATTTTCTTCTTTCCGTTGTAGCTGCTTTTCTTCTTCCTCACAGTGCTTGCATTTGCGTTGCACCGGCATGCGCATTACGCGATCGGCTGTGGCGTCGGCTTCCCGTTCGTAGTGATCATCCGGCGGGTTTATCGCAAGTTTGGGTTGAAAAAACAACGCTTTCACTGCCCGCCCTTTATGGGCTGCCTCGTGGTTGGCCTTATAGGCTGAGGGATGTGCATGTGCGTTCATGACCTATCGTTTCTTTTGGATTAATGAATCAGACTTTCTCACGGACTGGTGCAACCGTACGTTGTTCGCCGCCTTATTGAACAGTTTGTCCTTGGAGATACGCAAGATTTCCAGGTTATCGTCTGTAGGGGCCTGTTCTGCCTGTTGCAGTTTTCGTTCGATATCCTGGGTTACCAAGATGGTGGTTTTTAGGTCGTCCGCTCCTACCGCTTCCCTCGCTTCTTCCGGAATCTTATCAATAGTCTGCAACGCATCCCGGTCTTTGCCCAGCATATAGTTGGCCTTGGCAACATTTATCAATGTTTTGGGGTTCTTCACTTCCTTGTCTTCCAGTTCCTTTACCTGGGCTTGCAGCGCTTTTCGGGTTTCGGGATTTTGGGGATCGTCCTCATATGCGCGCAAGGTGTTTTCCAGTGCGATACCTGCTTCATTGATTTGTATCTTGGCAATGGAAGGCCAACCGATCATGACTACAGGTATAATAAAGAAAAACAGCAGCACGTTAAGTTTTTCCTTTCGCCAGGCATACAATACCATTAAAAAGAGCAAAACCAAAAAAAACAAACTTCCCAATACGAAGAGCAATACTTCGTGCATGTGTAATCCATCTGTTAGTTGTTCCCAAAAATTCATGAGTTTACCGAATTAATTAAAGTAAAAACTGCCGTCTTGCCGCTGTTTCGACTGCCTGCGGACAGCCCACCCTGCGATAACCTGCCGGTTCTTCCAGCGTTATCTGTTCGTCCCGCATGCCGGATTTTTCCAACGTGATGGTTGCCCGTCGTAACAGCGGGTATACCGTATCGCGCTGCTGTTCCAAACTCATAGATTCCATTTGCTCCAGCAGTTCTTCCGTGCGATGTGCCGATTCATCTGTTGACGTTTTGAATTCATCAACAGCATGCTGTGCTAATGGCGTGCCCTCTATTTCGCGGCCCCTATCGTCTGAGAGCGTATACAATTCGCCCATTCCAATGGGTCGCACATCGCGCACTACGTCTGCCGTACACCGTCTGGAATCCCGCATACTTAATTGTTGCGCCGTACAGATGGATTCGATCTCAGCGAGTGCAGCAGTTGCTCTACTTTCTCCCAATTCTCTGTTGCCTACAAATCGCCTTCCCCGCTGCATCGGCCCTTCGGGAGACGTATGCCCCGTGATGCGCGTCACCCGATACCCCTCTTGCAACAGTGTGGTAATCTCCGTCAGCATCCGGGCGCTGCGGGTCCGATCGATGGTAGCACTTGCGTAGTCAAAATAGATAAAGCGTTCTTGATCACGGTAAGGAACCCGAACCGTAATTTCATACGGCGAGGCCTCATGCCACTTCTCGCAGACCAGCTTGACCGAAAGCGGAACAGACGTACATTCAAACGTTTCATCGGTACGGCCGGGGGTGACCGTAATATTGCCGCCAAGCACCCATCCCTCATCGTCACCTTGTCCCCGGACTCCGATGTCAAGGGGTCCTATCCGAATACCCAAAGAACCTGCTCCTCCGGTAACACCTTCCAATCCAACCGTAACCTCTCCCCGCGCGGTGATACTGAACTGACCGGACCGGGCGACTAAGACTTCGATAAAAGGTGTTACATCGACCCCTTCAAGGACACGTTCGATGTCGCCGATGGCTCCACGAGTGACGGCATCCAAAATTCGTTGGGCAACTCCGATAGCACTCTCCGGAATGTTCGCACCCAGTTCGACCGTGCCCCGCGTGGTATCGCGACAGACCTTTATCGTAATCGTGACGTTTGTTCGGTCGATGTCGGCGTCTATGGAGCCTGAGGATCCGCTGCCTCTTCGTCTGCTCTCCAATACGCGGGTTACCCGATAGCGTTCTCCTTCATGTTCCACTTCCACAAGATTAGGCGCGATGCGACGTGTCGTCTGCCGCTGTATGGCCCCGGCACCGCCACCTTGCTGCACCACATGGGTCAATTCATGCGCCAGGAGTCGCTTCCCGTTTTCCGATCCGGGTTGATACTGGCCGGTGTTAAATACGATATGAGTTCCTGCGGTATAAGCTAATGCGTTGATACGATCGGCAGACTGTGCGGCATCGCTCCCTGTATGGATGCGCACATTGGAAAAATCATAGCCAAAACGCGGTTCAAAGAAATCCCGCTCGGATGGCGGCAGTATGGTGCCTCGTCCATGCAGCGAAGACACGTAGTTTTCGAATCCTTCATCCACCACAGGGGTAACCAAGTCGGCTCCCTTTCGCTGAATCCGTTTTTCTTCCTCCTCGCAATGCTTGCACTTGCGCTGTACGGTCATCCGCATGACCTGATCGGCCATTGCATCCGCTTCCTGTTCATATTTATCTCCCGGTTGGTTTACCGTCAATTTGGGCTGGAAGAAGACGCCATGGGTGGCTCTGTTAGCCTCAGCATTCGAAGCGACTTTTGGTGACAGCATCGTAGTAGCATTTTATTAACAATCGATTACCCATAAACCCTAGCAAAACCCAGTAATTTTTCCATGCGTGTTTTCACGTACGAAAACCCCGCAACATTGGCGGCTTTGTTGCCTTCAATGGTATACAGAAACCCATCTTTACAATGGTGTACAAAGCCGATATGCCCGTTTACGGAAGCCAATGAGGTACGCCACCAGCAAACGACGTCTCCCGGCATGGGTTGCTTTTCGGAATCGCCGGAAAAACTCCAGCCCTTACTTTTCAATTGGTTGAATACATCGCGTGCGCCAGCTGAATACTTGAAGGGCATGTCTTTGCGATTCCCGCCCACAGCTTGCAGAAAACACCAGCTCACGAACGCTGCACACCATGGGTATCCATCGGGCAACCCGGCTGGCTCCATATATTTCTGCACCCAGGGGCCTTTGTTGTTTCCGCCTACCTCACCTGCCCCGGCTTTCAACTCGTTGATGGCTATGCGTAGTGCCGCTCTTCCCAAGGGACTTTCTCCATACTCCGAAGGGGGCAGTTTATCGTATTCAATGACACCGGATGCCACACGGGGACGGGGATTTTCAAGCGCCCACCACGTCAGTGCTCCGACAACGCCGTCTACGGTCAGCGGTTGTTCGTGCTTATCCAGATGTGAACTTTGGAAATCCTTTACCGCTTGTTCCGTTTGGGCGTCAAACACACTATTTACCGGCACGGCATAATCCAGTTCATTCAGTATGGATTGCAGTTCCTGCACCAACGTTCCGGTATTTCCCTTTTTTATCAACTCCCGGGTTACTTTCGGTGCACCTCCATCGGGTTGCATTGCGGCATACTTCTGATAGGCTTCCTTCAGTTTGATATCGTATTGGTTGGCTGCATAGTCAGATCCGTTGTATCGTTTAGCGAATTCTGCCCATTGCCTATTCCGAAGGTAACTGATCAGGTTGTTGGCCTGCAGGAATTTGCCAAATGCTTCCAGCTGCTGCCGTTCACCCAATTGCATGTCGCCGACAAATCCGGTTACCGAACCGTATCCCAACGCTTCGTAGTGATATCCCATAATTTGGAATAGCCCCCATGAAGCTGACGCATAGGCTGCGTCCGCTACCTTGCTGTTATTGGGAATGACGTTAATGGCCTTGTTCAATCGCTCATACTCTGCAATTCCACCTTTGTAGTAAGCCTTTGTCCATTTTTTGTACAACACATCTTCGTTGCCCGAAACGTGGGCAGCCGGATCGATGCCGCGCTTTTCCAGCTCCTTCCAAAATACATGCCCCTCAAACAGGATCTTCGGGTTGCCATCTGCGTTGAATCCGCGGCCCCGGCTCTCCACCTCATTCACCGCCTTGATAGTCGCAACATCCAAGGAAAGAGTTTCCGCAAGCCGGTTAAGGTCCGCTTCTTTCAGGTATTTGTCTTCCATCTTACTCAGGTCCACCGGTGTTCCATTGATGAGCTTCGTCCATGTTTTGGTATAGACAATGCCATCGGCAACCAGGTCATTATCCGCTTGAAACGAGCGGACAGCCTGTTCGGTCGCCTCATCAAATATTCCATTGACGACCAACGGATGTCCATACTCGTTGAGCAATTCCTGAAGCAGCTCTACGGCGTCTCCACGGCTGTTGATTTTCAGTAGTTCCATACTTAATAGGTTTTACATCGTTGTAGTTTTAATCGTTCATATCCACTCGACATATAATATCCGATCCATCCACGGCAGTTTAATGATGCCGATGGACCAAGGCAGGCTGGCCAGCAGCACATCCACACCCCGCGAACCGACCTGCAATAACCAGCTGTCGGCCCTTCGGGTCAATTTGCCCTCCCGCTGCAAAAAGGTTTCGCGTAGCCCATCGACACTGGTGTTACGGAGTACTTCCCAGTGTGTAATAATGGAATGCAATACGTCCTCACATTCCTGCTCGACCAAGGGAGTCCATTCAAATCCATCCGGATTGATAAAAGACTCTGGATGCAACCCCGAAAGAACTTTATTCAATGCCAGCATACTTTCATCGGGCGCAGGCGATGCATATACCAAATGGTGGAGCAGGAGTGCAGCCTGAGCGCTGTTTTCTGCCGAAAAGGAAATCTCATCACCGATAAGCCCCACATGTTGCATCAATGGCTCGATAAAGGGATGGACCAGTACCAACCCGGCATTGCTGAGGTAAAAGGACGCTGCATCCGCACGCTCGAAAGACAACCTTTCGTCCGCATTGCTGTTGCCATTGGCGGCCTCGGTTGTCCCTTGAATGGTTTGATGATCCAAATTTCCATTGCTGGCATGCACAGGTTCCACACGATCCCGTTTAACACGCTCATCCGGTTGGAATGCATCGGGCAATTCCGGAAACTCGTCACGAGTCCATGGTAGTAGGGTAGCGGCAAATTTTGGCTTCTTTTTCAGGAACGAGTGGGCGCGTTGCAACACCCTCGTTCGGTTGGTCGTATCCATCGCCGGCCAAACAAGGGATGTCAGGATAACGGAAAAGGGTGTGGATTCTGTTGACGGATTACCGAAGGCATTTGCATAAGCCTTGACAACCGACTTCGACAATATCGTCGGATTCACCCCTGTTTGCTGCAAAAATGCAATGTATGCGGCGTCATCAACCGGAATTCGGGCAACGAAGGCAGCGCATAACCGATGGATAAAATCAACCGAAAAATAGTGGAATAAGCGGTCTGTCGCATCGGCAGACGCATGTAACACCTTCGCCAGTTCATCCAGAAAGGCAGGTATGGGTTTTAACCGTTTTTCAAAATCAGAAATTGCCTCTTTCCGGCTTTCCCATTGGAATTTTCCCTTTTTCAAAAAATGGATAAAATCTTCGGTCCATTGCAGATCCTGCATTTCCCGATTGTCCCATTCTTCCCGGTCAACCGCCGGACTGCGGTGGGACTGGAGTTCCTTCCTCACCAAATTGAGTACATTTTTCGTAAGCATTTCTTCCCAATTCGCTTCGGAAAGTTCCCCACAATCAATCGATAAAACAGGAATCGTCAATGCTTCCGATTCGGCACTGAAATCGTCAAACAAGTTAGCCAGTTGGGGTAATATCCGTTGATGGTAGACGGCAGTCACCCGGTCCTGCATCCCTTTGCCCTGTCCCGGTCGGCGAAAGTCAACTTCCAGCGATTGCTTGTAAATGATATGTTGGCTGCGGTCCATTGTTTTTTATTCCACAACGATTTTTCCTTTATTGGTTGCCAACTGTTTGCGAAGTGCAGCGATGGGCTGCGTAAATGTCTTCTCGGCTCCGCAGGGACCGTCACCGAAATCAATCTGGTGCGTAATGGTCAATTCTTTGAGCTGTTCGAACTCCGCAAGCGGAATGCTGACTGTTTCCTTGGCTTTCTGTCCGTTGACTGTCCATGTTGATGTACCTCCGGTCGATATCGCTTTTAATGCGATGCTTACGGCATTTTTAACTTCTCTCCCGATTACAACTACATCGCTTTGCGGTAACCCGATGGTTGCTTCAAATGCTGCGGTCCCTAATGTGATCGTCAATACCGCCAGTACGTGGGTACCGCCATCCGCATAGTGGTACGCAATTACACCCTGCTTCAGTCCCTCCTTTGTCATCTGTGCCGGTGAAATAATTAGGTCCGTACCTTTGGTAGTTACGCCCTTGGGTGCCGCTACGACAACAACCGTCCCCGAAGTTTTTACGGGGATCGTCAAGGTCGCGGCGTCCGAACAAACGGTCTTTGCCTGTTCATCGCGGACAAACATATGGGTCTTTTCTCCCTTACCGCAAACACTTTCGGTGACCGAATAGGCAATCGTAGCACGCGGGTTATTGACGGTAAGGATTTGGCTGATTTCAGACTGGTTTTCTGCAACAGATTTGCCATCCAGCAGCCACTGCGATTTGAGTGAATCGCCACTGGACACGGCAGACTTCAGCATCAATTTCCAATTTCCGTCTTTTTCCGAATAGTCGGCTCCTACAACTTCAAAATCCGGCTCTACGGCTTCTTCCACCGCAAATTGTGTACTTGCTTTCGCACCGGATGCCAAGGTATATACCACCTCAAATGTGCCTTTTCCTAAGCGCGCAGGAACTATTTTTGCTTCGCTCTCTTTTCCATTAAGGGTCAGTTTTCCCCCTTCGGGGCTGACCTTTATCGAATATTCCTGCGTATCATTGGTACAGAACGTGGTAGGTTCTATGGTGACAGCGAGCTGATCATCTTCGGGTTCTGCCGGCTCTTCCGGTTGCGAAGGTTCAACTTCTACGTCCTTTTGAAAGACATAGGCGATCGGCTGACAATTGCTTTTAACCAGATAAGGCACATAGAAATCGGCTATGACTACACCACCAGGCAATTTACTCACCAACTTCTCAGCTTCTTCTCTCTTTTTCAAGGCATCCAGCACTTTGGTTGCGTCGGCCCCAAGGCCTAATTTTTCGATGAGGCTTACGGTGTCTGCGTACTTCACGGTAGCTGAAGAAAGTAATGACGCAGACTTGGTATCTTTTAATAGACGACCTGTATCTTTTTTAGTAATTGTTTCAGCCGGTTCCTCCTTTACGACATCGGTCAATCGATCCACCAAACGTATTTCCTTTTCCGGTATAACGGCGGTATAACGCGGTGCCGACGGTTGGTATACCAGCACAAAAGTTCCTCCTTTAGGCACCCCGGCCTTATGTTCCAACCCCTTGTGCCGTTCAAAATAACGGGCAAAGGTGGTGGCCTCCTGATATTGCTTGAGCCGCTCGTTGTATTCCTCCTTAATGGCGTATAACTCTTCGTTCGCACAATTAAACAACACGTTGTTGTTTTTGGGGGCGAAATACGCTTTCAATTCCTCGTTCTGTGAATTCGCAGACTCTTTGATGATGCTGTTTACGGTCGACTCGTATTCCGTCCACAGTTTATTATAGGCATCTACATCAAATTCGCGGAGATCATTTTCAAAGAGATAGCCAAAGATGGCATTGAGCCGCTGAAGAAACACCAGCAGCAAATCCGGTTTCGGCAGTACGTACTCAAATAACTTTCTGTCGGTAACCAGAAATGAATTGATATCCTTCGCTACGAAATCCATCAATTTCACTTCCTGATCATCTTTGCCCAAATCGACGATCTTCTCAATGTAGTTTACTTTCTCAACCACCGGCTGCGTGGTGACTTTCTTTTGTAGATCCACTTCTTTCCGGATTGCGGTCATCTTTTTTGAAAGGGTAGGCAGCGACAGCTCATCGCTGACTTTGAGTGTGTCGATCACCCGTATATCACCGATGTCGGTATCTTTCTTCGGTCGCAGACCGCCTACATAGGTCAGCAACTGCTCTACACGGCACAGCAATCCCGCAATCATTACATTATAATTCGATTCCAGATCCTGTACCTGGCATGATACTTCATTGCCATCAGCTATCCGTTCCAGGTCAACCGCACTGAGTGCCACCACGTCAAAAGGCA
>Ga0207868_1000745_pt1 | contig 29419 bp, 24 predicted proteins | sample Passage237B_FD_187370 | JGI IMG/M metagenome (GOLD analysis project Ga0207868, IMG submission 187370) | Cellulose adapted compost microbial communities from Newby Island Compost Facility, Milpitas, CA, USA - Passage2 37B (SPAdes) (version 3) ... | reverse complement strand
TACTACGTGCGCAAGCCCGATCAGGACAACCGCATCGTCTTCAAGCTCAGCAAGCAGCTCTGCCAAAAAGAAATTCCCGCCGACGAAGTGAAGAAGCTCGTGACCGACGGCAAAACCTCGCTCATCGAAGGATTCGTCTCCAAGCGCGGTTCGAATTTCAGCGCCTACCTTGTGCTCGGTCCCAAGAAGGACAAAGCGGACTTCGAGTTTCCTCCGCGGTGAGCAAACGCGCAGCCACGCGCGACGGTAGGATAAATATAGTTTACGATTTCCTCAGTCGTGCGGTTTGACGACCACGCGATTTGAGCGCACGGTAGTCAGCCATGAGCCAAGGCAAAAACATCGCCATCGTCCTGCTTTCGTTGACGACCGGCGTTTCAGCGTTCTGGGCGTGGCAGGCAGAATCCCAACTCTCCGAACTCCAATCACAGTCGCGCGCTTCCTCGATTGCGGCTTCGCAACCTGCGGCTTCGCCACCAGCCGCACTTACACCCGCCCGTGACGAAACACGTGAAGCCGCGGCCGCTCCTCCATCACCCGCTGCAGACATACCGGAAGGCGCCATGAAAGCAGAACCGTCGGCCAGGCGACCCGAACCAGAAGATTTGCGGCGAATGCGCGAGAACCCCGAATATCAACGTCTGCAAAATCTCGCGCGCCAAAGCGGACTCGATTACCGCTACGCAGATCTTTTTCGAAAGCTTAACCTACCGCCCGCGGATTTGGAAAAACTCAAAGCCTTGCTGGTTGAACGCCAGCACATCCGCAGCGATATCTTCAACGCCACTCGCGAAGAAGGCCTGAACCCGCGCGAACATCGCGAGATGATTGAAAACCTCATTCGCGAGAACGAAGCCGAGTCTGACGTTGCCCTGCGCAACCTGCTCGGCGATTCCCGCTTCGAAATCTTTGACCAGTATGAATCCACTCAAGCCGAGCGCGCAGTGACTCAGCGACTTCAGCAACGACTCAGTTATGCGGCAACGCCGCTTTCCGAGGCGCAAAGCCAGCAACTGATCGCTTTGATCGCCAACGCCAACTCAAATTCAAATACCGCGCGTGGTCCCGGACTCACCATCAACGATACGGTAATCGCCCAAGCCCGCGGATTTCTTTCTCCCGCGCAGGTTGAAGTTCTCACCCAAATCCAAGCCGAACAAAATGCCGCCGCTGATATGACCCGACTTATACAGGAACGCGGTCCCGGCAGAATGCCCCCGCTCTCGATTGGCTCCGACTAAAGACTTGTCGCCCGCCCTGCCCGCCAACAGATTCGCTTCCTCTCATGATTGTCACCACCGCCCAACTCTTCAAGCACGCCTACGGCAAATACGCGGTCGGCGCTTACAACATCAATAACGCCGAGCAGGCCATGGGCCTCTTCCAAGGCTGCATCGATTCCAAGGCTCCGTTCATTATTCAGATTTCCAAGGGCGCGCGCAAATACACCGACAAGCGCATGCTTGAGGCCATCATCCGGGCGGCCGGCGAAATTTTCCCCGAGGCCATTTTTGCCGTTCACCTCGACCACGGCGACGAACAGACCTGCTACGATTGCATCGATTCCGGCTTCTTCAGCTCGGTGATGATCGACGCGTCACACGATCCCTTTGAGGAAAACGTCGCCATCACCAAGCGCGTCGTTGATCGCGCGCACGCCAAGGGCATTTCCGTTGAAGCCGAACTGGGCATGCTCGGCGGCGTGGAAGAGGATATCAAAGTCGAGGAAGGCAACGCCTGTTTGACCGATCCGGCCGAGGCTCAGGAATTCGTCAAGTTGACGGGTTGCGATTCCCTCGCCTGCGCCATCGGCACCTCGCACGGCGCTTTCAAATTCAAGGGCAAGCAATCGCTGCACTTTGATGTGCTCGAGAAGATCAAGTCCCGTCTGCCCGGCTTCCCGCTCGTCATGCACGGTTCGTCTTCCGTCCCGCAAGACGAAGTCGCTCGCATCAATGCCGCCGGCGGCACCATCAAGGATTCGATGGGCGTCGATCCGAAGGAATATCTTCCCGCCGCCAAGCTCGGCGTCACCAAAGTCAACATCGACACCGACGGCCGCCTCGTGTGGACCCGCGTGCACCGCGAGTTCTTCCGCGACAAGCCTTCCGAGTTCGATTTCCGTCCGCCGGGCAAAATCTTCATGGCTGAATACGCCAAGTTCATCGCCTCGCGCAACGAACTCCTCGGCAGCGCCGGCCAACTCGAAGATCTGCGCGCCAGCCTCGCGAACTAAGCTTCGTCTATTTTACCCCAAAGCCCCGGCTCTTACGCCGGGGCTTTTTTGTGCACGCAAAATGACGACGACAGATCACAGCCCACTGAGCCGCTCTCTGCTCTCCATCACAAACAGACACGCAAACAATACCAGCGACAGTAGCAGCAGCACATTAGTCAGCCAGCGATTGCGTAAATCTCCCACCCAATCACGCCGGTTGTTCATCCATAACAGAGCAGCACCAAGGAACGGCATGAAAAATGCGCCGGCAATCGCGTAGAGCACCACGATCGTCACCGGTTGTTTCCAGATGAGCAGCAGCAACGGCGGAAACGCGAGATAGAGCAAATACCAGCGATACGCACGCGTTTGCGTGAGGCCGCCAGCAGGCGCGTCTTGGCGTTTCAACACGCGTCTGCTGTCCGCCCACAAATACGGCACGCCCTGCCATACACCGAGCAGCGAGGTGAAAACCGCGCTCCAGAATCCCACTAGAAAAATCCATTTCCCTGTGGAGCCGAGCATCGCCTCAAGCTGTGCCGCCAGCGCCAGCACTAGAGCGTTATCCGAAGCATCGGCGGGTTTGGCCGCCGATGCGATTATCACCATCGCGATACCGAAAAAGCCCGTGAGGATGTAGGATACACTCAAATCCCAAAGCGTCCTCCGGTGCGCCGCGCGGCCGCTCCATTGTTTCTCACGAATCCAATAACCGTAGCAGAGCAAAGTCACACTGCCGCCCACGCCGCCCATCACGCTCAGCAGCAATGGCACTGAGCCCGCAGGAACCGTAGGCCAAAGCAGTCCGCGCAAGATCGCCGCAAAGCCAGTCGGCAAAAGCGCTGCGCACAGCAACACCGCCACAAACATCACGGCCATTAGCACACTCATTATTCGTTCGAATCCTCGATAGCCCCACCAACGCACCAAGGCATAACCCACCGTCGCGTGCAGCGCACTCCATCCCACCGTGGATAACGGCGACGTTGGCCACAGTGCCTTGGCGGCCACACCGCACGCCGAAGCAAGTGCGGCGGCGACGAGAAAGGACCAGAGCACCAAATAGCAACAAAGTAATACCCCACCCAACGCGGCAGCCGCTGCGTCCATCCTTCGATCAAAGTCGTGCCCGTTGCCAATTGCCACCGCGATACGCCTTCATTCAGGACGCCTTTGAAAAGTGCGCCCAGTGCCACCACCCACAATACAGCCAGACCATATTTTTGCCCGACAACCGTAGCCGCGATTAAATCCCCTGCACCCACGCCAGTGGCGGCCACCACAAATCCTGGGCCGAATCTTTTCCATCCTGAAACCACAAGTGCAGCCGAATCGGGGTCGTGGGGCATAAGGCATGTGAAACATTCAGCTCTATTCGCGCAAGTTCACCCTGTGCGATTCGCCATATTCCCGATTCTCATTTGTCAGTCGCGAGGAACCTCCGCCTGCGATTCACTGTCACCATCCGCGCTTGTCCGCTTCAGCCGAATTCCCTACCGAGGCATCCCTGATCGCTTCCGCGAGTCGCGGCGATCAGGCGGCTTTCGCTGAATTGATGCGACTGCACTACGAACGCGTCTTTCGTTTGGTGTATTCGATTTTGCGCAACGACGCCGATGCACGCGACGTGAGCCAAGAGTTTTGGGTCGCCGTGTGGCATCAGCTGCCGGAGTTTCGTGGCGAATCGCGATTCACCACTTGGCTGCACCCGATAGCCGTGCGACGTGCGTTGGATCATCTGCGCAAGCGCCGGCGTTGGTCTGAGCGTTTTTTGCCATTTGATAGCAGCGGCGTCAGCGAAGCCGTTGCGTCGGGCACAACCGCCGAATCGATTTCCGATCAAGCGGCCGCTGCGCGCGCTGCACTCGATACCTTGCCGCCGCAACAGCGCGCGGTGCTTGCCTTGCGCGAGCTGGAGGGGCTTTCCTATGAAGAGATCGCCGAAGTCATGAAAATCCCCACCGGCACCGTTATGTCCCGTCTTTATCACGCGCGCCGACTGCTGGCGCGAAAACTAGGAGTAAAGTCATGAAATCAATCCGCCTCCTGCTCCCGCTGCTACTTTTCTGCGGCCTGCTCACCTCCGTCCACGCAGCCGAACGCGCTTCGGTTCAAGCCATCCTCATCACCGCCTCCAACGCCCCCGGGAAGACCGATCCACGTCTCTCCCGTTACGAACCGACGCTTCGCCGCATCCTGCGTTTTGAAAGCTATCGTTTTGTTGGCCAAGGCTCCGCTAACATCGAATCGCCCGGCAGCGGCACGATCAATCTCGGCAACGGCCAACATCTCGAAGTCACGACCGAAGAGTCATCGCGCGGGCTTCGTTTGCGCGTCGTGTGGAAGCAAGGACGCCGCACGCTCATGGGGACGGGGCTTTCGCTTAACCCGGGCGTTCCTGCGATCTTGGGTGGCCCCGGCACTGGTAATGGCGAAGAGGTTTACGCGGTCATTTTGATCGGGCGTTAAATTTATTGATGATTTTTGAATAAACCAGCCGGCGAGATTCGTCACACCTGCGAACCCTCAAAACAGGACGAAATCATGAACAAAACAGCTACCCTCTCAATCCTCGCCGCGTCCGCTTTACTTTTCGCCCCGAAACCCGCCGCGGCAGGCGATAAGGAACTCGCCGCAATTGGCGGTTTCATCGGCGGGCTGATCGTCGGCTCGAACATTAACAAAACCAGCCACACCCACGTTGTCGTGGAACCCGCTTGCCCACCGTCTACCACCGTGGTCGTGCACAGCGGCGGGTATTGGGAAAATCGCCCCGTGCGCGTATGGGTCGCTCCCCGCTGGGTCGTGGTTTACGACGACTGCCATCGCCCTGTGCGCCGCTACATTGCCGGCCACTATGAAACCCGTCACGAGCGCGTCTGGGTCGCACATCGCGGTGGCCACGACCGCCATGACAACCATCGCAGCGCGCGTTATGATCGCGGCGATCGCCGTCACGGCCGGCATTAATTAATCCAATGTCCTGTCACGAAACCCAACGGCTGCTCAGCCTTGCCCAAGACGTCCCACTGTCCGACCAACAGCGGGATGCGTTGTCGCGGCATCTCGCGGATTGCCCCGCCTGCCGGCAGCATCAATCGGCCTTGGCGCAAGCCAGTTCTGTGTTTCGTCAGGACGCAACAGCGGTCGCTATTCCTGACATCGAACAGGAAATCAGCGCTGTGCAGGCCCGGCTGTCGACGCCCGCACCGCAGCGCAAACGCACGCTTGCGCCGATTCTGTGGCTGAGCGCGCCGCTAGCCGCCGCGGCTATCATGCTCGCGTTTCTAAGCGGCATCCAAATCCCATTCACGACACCTGACGCGCCGACCACGCATGTCGATTACGTCGTCGCCGGCGATCCCTCTGCCTCGACCGTCGTGTATGTTGATCAAGACAGTGGCTGGCTCGTCGTTTGGGCCAGCTCGTCTTCGCTCTAAAGCCGGCCGGTAATTAGGCTTTCGGACTCGCGGCCTTGCTCAATCCTTTTGTCGCCGCCATCGGCACGACGAGAATTTTGTCGATGCGATGAGCGTCCGCTTCCGCAATTTCCATCCTCCAACCATTCCACAAAAACGCTTCCCCGACGGTGGGAATGTGACCGAAGCGATGAATCATAAAGCCACCGACTGATTCATACAGTTCTTGATGCCGCGGGACGGCCAATCCGAAGGATTCATTGAGTTCTTCAATCGCCAGTGACGCGTCCACCAACCACGCGCCATCCTCGCGCTGCACCATGCCCGCCTTTCGTTGTCCGCCTTGTTGAGGCAGATCACCAACGATGGCTTCCATGACATCGAACAGCGTGACGAGCCCTTCGATGCCGCCAAATTCATCGGTGACCAATGCGAAATGGCGGTTCGTCTTTTTAAATGTTTCCAACATCTGCGCCGCGTTCACGGTGCTGGGCACGAACAACGGACTCGTAAGATGATCACGCAGCTTGTTGGTCGCACCGATGGCGGCATTCGCCCACAGCGATTTCACGCTGACAATGCCGAGCACGTGATCGCGTGTGCCTTGAAACACCGGAAACTGCGCGTGCCCACTGGTAACAATTTTGCGCCAGTTCTCTTCGTCGGAGTCATCCACATCGAGCCAGACGACATGCGCGCGCCGAGTCATGATTGAGGTGACGGGTAATTCGTCTAGCCGCAGCACACCCTCGACCATCGCTCCTTCTGCTTTGTGGAAAACTCCTGCATTCATCCCCTGTTCAATCAGGTGCGAAATTTCCTCCTCAGACGGCGGCTGTTCCGCCTCCTTGCCGTAGCCCAGCAAGCGTAGCAAACCGTTGGTCGAAGCCGTCAGCAGCCAAACGAGCGGCGCGGCCCAACGCGAAAGCTTCACCATCGGACGCGCCAGCAGCATTGCGCGAGCTTCGGGATTGCCCAACGCGATGCGCTTGGGCGCCAACTCGCCAATGATGAGCGAGCAAAACGTAATACCGCTCACCACGATGAAAATCGCGATCGCCTTGGCGTAGGGTGCCAGCAGCGTAATTTTGGCGATGGGCGCCACCAACTTTTCCGAAATTGTGGCGCCGCCAAATGCGCCGGCCAAAATGCCGATCAGCGTGATGCCGATCTGCACCGTGGAAAGAAAGCGCGTGGGTTCATTGGCCAGTTCCAAGGCTGCTTTTGCGCTGGCTGAGCCTTCATCAGCCTTGGCCTGCAGTCGCGCTTTTCTGGCCGACACGATGGCAATCTCAGCCATGGCGAACACGCCATTGGCCAACAGGAGCAATAGGATGACCGATACTTCTAGAAAAACTGAGTTCACGAATTACGAGGCCGCACTCAAGGCAGCCACGGGAATTTGCCCGCGTCAGGTTTGCGCTTCTCGCGCTGGGCAGAGTGAAACTCCTTGGCTTCTTCGCTCATGTAATAAAGCAGCGTCGCATTGCCGGCGAGTTCTTGCAGGCCGCTCTGTCCATCCACATCGGCGTTGAACGCGCTCTTCAAACAGCGAATCGCCAGCGGGCTGTGCTGCATGATTTCGCGGCCCCATTTCACGCCCTCTTCTTCAAGTTGCTTCACCGGCACGACGGCGTTGACGAGACCCATTTCCAAGGCTTGCTGCGCGTTGTATTGGCGGCAGAGAAACCAGATTTCGCGTGCCTTCTTCTGGCCGACGATGCGCGCAAGATAACTGGAACCGAAACCACCGTCGAAACTGCCCATCTTCGGGCCGACTTGGCCGAAAATGCCATTGTCCGCGGCAATCGTCAGGTCGCACACGAGATGCAACACGTGGCCACCGCCGATCGCGTAACCCGCGACCAGCGCAATCACCACCTTCGGCATCGAGCGGATCAGCTTTTGCAAATCGAGCACGTTGAGCCGCGGCACGCCGTCGCCGCCAACATAACCGGCATGACCGCGCACGCTTTGATCGCCGCCGGCGCAAAAGGCATACTTACCATCCGTGTGCGGACCAGCGCCCGTCAAAAGCACCACGCCGATGGATTGGTCTTCGCGCGCATCGGTGAACGCCTCGAACAATTGCGACACCGTTTCCGGCCGGAATGCGTTACGCTTTTCGGGACGGTTGATAGTGATTTTCGCAATCCCATCAGTCTTTTGATAGAGAATGTCGGAGTAAGTTTTGACGGTTTTCCACTCGGTGGGCATGACCGCAGCGCAGCGCGAAACTCCTGCTTGGGCAACATTTTATCCATCGCGAAATCCTCGCTAAATCGTGTTGGACCTCCGGCCCGCAACCGCAAGGATGCACGCGATGGATGCAAATCTGCACAAAGCCGGCAATGTAGCCGGAGCTGGATTGGCCTTGGCCGCCTTGGGCGTCGTGTTCGGTGACATCGGCACAAGCCCGCTCTACGCGCTGCGCGAATCAATCGCCTTTCTACCCGTCGAAGACCGCATGACCGGCGTGCTCGGCATCCTATCGCTGATCTTCTGGGCGCTGATCGTCGTCGTCAGCTGGAAATATCTGACCTTCGTCACCCGCGCTGACAATCGCGGCGAAGGCGGCATCTTCGCCCTCTTTGCCAAATCGCGTATCGACAGCTCGGGCCTGAAAAAACGCGGCATCGGCCTTGCCACGATTTTTATTCTTTTCGGTGCCTGTATGCTTTGCGGTGAAGGCGTGATCACACCGGCGATCTCCGTGCTATCGGCCGCTGAAGGTCTCACGCTGCTTTCTCCCGCAGCCAAACCATGGGTCGTGCCATTCGCCTGCGTCGTGCTCGCCGGAATCTTTTGGTTTCAAAGCCAAGGCACCAAAGTTATCGGCCGCGTCTACGGACCGATTATGCTCGTTTGGTTTATCGCACTCGGTGCGCTCGGCCTCTGGCAGATAATTGAAACTCCCATCGTGTTACAGGCGCTCAATCCGTGGCACGGTTGGGTTCTGCTGCGTGATCATCCGCTGCTGATCACTGCGTTGCTCGGCTCTATCGTGCTGGCGATCACCGGCGTCGAGGCGATCTACGCCGACATGGGACATTTCGGACGCAAGGCCATCATGCACGCGTGGTATCTGGTGGCCTTGCCCGGACTCGCGCTCAACTACTTCGGCCAAGGTGCCTACGTCCTCTCACACGGCGGCGTGGTCGAAAATCCATTTCTCGCCATCGCGCCCTCCGGCACGATCCGCATCGCCTTGATGATTCTGTCAGTGCTGGCGGCGATCATTGCCAGTCAGGCACTCATCTCGGGCACGTTCTCACTCATTCGCTCCTCCGTTCAGCTCGGCTTTTTCCCGCGCCTGAAAATTCTCCACACCAACGCCGAGCATCAGGGCCAGATCTACATTCCCTTGGTCAACGCCGCGCTAGCCATTGGCTCCATCACAATCGTGCTGATGTTTCAAAGCAGCTCGAACTTGGCGGCGGCTTACGGTGTCGCCGTGACGAGCGCGATGACGATCACAACCTTCGCTTTCTATCTCGTCGCGCGTCGCGCATGGAAATGGTCGGTTTGGAAAGCGCTTCCGCTGTGCGTAATGTTCGCCGTCGCTGACCTCGCGTTCTTCTACGGCAACCTCCATAAATTCCTGGACGGCGGCTGGGTGCCCTTCGCCATCGGTGCCGCACTTCTCGCCATCATGCACACGTGGAAAACCGGAAAAAACGAAATCTTCCGTCGCGTTTACGCCAATGGCATCACCGAGGACGAACTGCGCAACATTGCTTCCAGTTCTTACATCACCCGCGTGCGTGGCACCGCCGTATTCATGGCCGGCAATCCGCAAGGCACTCCCCTCGTTCTCTTGCATCACGTGAAGGCCAACAAGGTCCTGCACGAAACCGTTGTGCTGCTCAGCGTCATGACCTCGGAGATTCCCTACGTCACGCCGGAAGAGCGCATCGAAGTGCGTGAAATCGGCAACGGCATCTGGCGCGTCATCTCACATTACGGCTACATGGAATCACCGGACGTCGCTTCGCTGATCGAGCAGATTCGCGCCGCCGGTGTGCCGCTGAAACCGTCCGAGACCACGTATTTCTTCAACCGCGAAATGATCATCACTGGCGGTGAAGCCCGCATGTGGGACTGGCAGAAATACTTCTACGGTTTCCTCAGCCGCAACGCCCGCCAAGCGCGCGATTATTATCAACTGCCGCCGATGCAGATCATCGAAGTCGGCCTGCCGATTCAGTTGTAGTGCGACTCGCGCCTTATAATTTCAACGCAGCGGCCGCCTCAGCAAACAGCCGCTTACGAAAGGCCGCGTCTTGTTTACGATCCGTGCGCACTTCTAACACACGCACGCCGTTTGCCGGCAATTTCGCTACCAACCTATTCAATTCGCCTAGCGTGCCCACCTCGCGATGAGTCACGCCATGAGCGGCACAGAGCTGCGCGAAATCCACCTGCTGCGGCGTAGCAAAATAATCTTCGAACGGCGGATTATAGCCCGCGACTGGCAGATGCTCGAAAATTCCGCCGCCGTTGTTGTTGATCAAAATCACCGTAAGTGAACCGCGTAATTTCCGGGCTAACAGCAGGCCGTTGGCATCGTGTAAAAATGCCAGATCGCCCGTTAGCAGCACAGCAGGATTTCCTCTGTGTGCTATGCCCAGTGCAGTCGAAAGCGTGCCGTCAATACCGTTGGCGCCGCGGTTGAAATAGAACCGATATCCTCGCGTGGTCGCCGGCCAGAAATACTCCACGTCGCGCACCGGCATACTGCTCGCCACATACACCGGCGTGCCTTTCGGCAGCGCTTCCGCCAGCGTCGGCACCACATCCCCTTCAAATACAGCTCCGCGCGGCCGCGTGGTTGCCGCCATGGCTGTGCGCACAGCTTTCTCGGCTTTCAGCCAGCTCGCTGCGTAGTCACCCGATTGCGGTTTACGCGTCAACGCCGTGAGCGTTTCAACCGGCGCGCAAATATGCCGCGTCCGACCGTGCAACGCATCGCGATTATCATAGCGATTGCTCACCAGCACAATCTCGGCGCCGCTCGATTCTATCCAACCGCGCAGCACCTTGCTCGTCGGCCATTCCCCGAGGCACAACACATAGCGCGGCAGCAATGCCTGCGCCGCGGAGGCATTACGCAAAATCGTATCGTAGGCCGTGATGATCGCCGCGCCCTTTTCGGCAAAATGTCGTAACGGCGAAACGCCATCGGCCAGAATCGACCAGCCAAGTTGCTTCGCCAAACGCGTTACCTTCGCCGCATAAGCCGCCGGATCTGCCGTGCGATCCGGACCAGCAACAATCAAACCGCGGGCTGAAATCGCGCGCTGCCAGAGTTTCGTCTGGCCCGCGACCACTGGAACAGCAGGTTCCAAATGCGAAAAGAAATCCTCGCCGATATCCTGCGCCACAGCCGCCGCCACGCCGCCATCATCCACCGGCACCAACGGATCGCGAAACGGCACATTGACGTGCACCGGACCGGACTGCGGTTGCAGCGTGCTGCGACAGGCCTGTGCGATTGTTTGCCGCAGATAAGTCAACAGCGGTAACTTTGTCTCTGGCACCGCCAGTTCGAAGTCACGGTTCACATGCGAACCAAACAATTTTTGTTGATCGATTGTCTGGCCCGACGCGCAGGCGCGCATTTCCGGTGGACGATCCGCCGTAAGCACCAGCAGCGGCACGCCGCTTTCCTGCGCCTCAATCACGGCCGGATAATAATTCGCCCCCGCCGTGCCCGAAGTGCAGACCAGCAACACCGGCGTGAAACTCTTACGCGCCAAACCCAGCGCGAAAAACGCCGCAGAACGCTCATCCAGCACTGGAATCGCCTCGATGCCTGCGTGACGAGCCAGCGCCATGGTCAACGGCGTGGAACGCGAACCCGGCGAAACCACCGCTTGGCGCACGCCGCAGCGCCAAAGCGCTTCAACGATCACTCCCGCCCAGAGTGTATTCGCATTACGGCAATCGATATCCGGTCGGCTCATGACGAAAAGAGCGCGCGCTCCATGGCCATGAATTTCAATTCGGTTTCGGCCAATTCGAGTTCGGGCTGCGAAGCGGCGACAATGCCCGCGCCGGCATAAAGCCGCGCTTTGTGTCCGTCGATCAACGCCGAGCGCAGGCCGACGAAAAATTCGCCATTGCCACGTCCATCAATCCAGCCAATCGCTCCGGCATAAAGCCCACGCGAAAAATTTTCCATCTCACGAATCCCCGCCAAAGCAGGCGCGCGTGGCACGCCGCCAACTGCGGGCGTCGGATGCAGACTGGCGAGCACATCGAGCACGCGCACCCCGACCGGCAAAGCCGCGCGCACTGGCGTGTGCAGATGTTGCACGTTGTCGAATTTGCGCAACTTCGGCTCGCTCGGAATTTCCAACTGCAACCCGAGCGGCGTCAGTCGGCGCAAAATTGAGTCGAGCACGAGCTGATGTTCGTGGCGGTCTTTGCCACTCGCGAGCAGCGCTGCGCCCAAGCGTTCGTCTTCTTCCGCCGTAGCTCCACGCGAGTTCGATCCGGCCAACGCTTCAGTGCTCAGCATGCCGCCATGCACGCGCACCAGACGTTCGGGACTCGCGCCGATAAAGCTTTGGCCTTTGCCGTTCGCGATCGAGAACGCGTAGCAATCGCGAAAGCGTTGCCGCAATCCATCGAGTGCCTGCATCGGGTGCAGCGGTTCGGTTGCCACCAAATCTTTGGCGCGGGCCAGCACGATTTTTTCAAATTCGCCGGCCTGAATTCGAGTCACCGCACGACGCACCGCCGCTTGGTAATGCTCACCACCACCGAGCTCAGAGAGTGTTACCTTCGGCGCCTCGCCTTCAGGCGTGAACAGACCTTCGCCCGTCACGAAACCACTGAAGCGCATGTGTGCGCGCCAGATTTTTTCCGAGATCGAATCGATGTCGCTGTCCTCGCCGATCAGCATGTTTGCCACCGCCACGGTGCGGCCGGCACGCGTTGCGACCTGCCAGCGCGGCACGAACACGCTGACCGAGGCAAACGGTTCATCGGCGCTCACTTCGTTGAAAAACGTGAAGCCAGTAAAGAAATGCGGACCGGCAAAAGGCACGCCTTGGTCGCCCACGATGATGGCGTTGCCCAGCACGTCATCAACGAAGGCTTGGCACTCTTCAAACCGGCGCGCGCCCGAACCAGTAAATGACAACACCGCCTCGGCTCCGGCAATCGCGAGATTCTCCGCCGGACGCTCGACGTAGAAGTGTTTTTCACCCGGCTCGTAAATCGAAGCGAGCACCGCCAGCGGATCCAGCGCCCCGACCTCGAGAGATATACTCACAAGCTTCGCGCGATGGTCGCGACGCGCCGCCGTCTGGCACTGCACTAAAAAACTGTGCAGAGCCGCCGGGGTTTGATTACTGGCAGGATCGAGGGAGAGGATGGTCACGATTTCACCGAGGCTTTGTCGTCGGCTTGAATGCGGGGGAACAGCACCAAGCTGGGCGCGACTTTGGCGCCGTGCAAGCATGCACCCCATTCGCATTCCTTGGCCCAATCCGCATTCGGCGTGTGACCGAGGGCCGCGTGAATTTTTTCCACGGTTTCAGGAATGAAGGGACGCAACAGCGCGGCGGCCAAGCGCAACGATTCCGCCATGGTCGCAAGCGAAGTTTCCAACAAAGCGCGATCGGCTGCCTCCGTGGACTTGCCGAGTTTCCAAGGCGCACGCTTTTCCACGTAGGCGTTGGTTGCGGTCACGAAGGCCATCGCGCGTTCCAGCGCGATGTGAAACTGGAAACCGTCCCAGAGCTTGATCACTTCGGCGTGGGTTTGATCCCACAGCGCGTGGAGTTCCTTTTCGGGCTCACCGGCTTCGCCCGCGGCCGGCACGACGCCTTCGGCGAAACGATTCGTCATGTTGAGCGTGCGGTTGAGCAGATTGCCGAGGTTGTTCGCGAGGTCGGCGTTGTAACGCGCCTGAAACTGCGTGTCGGTAAAATCGCTGTCCTGTCCGACACTCATTTCGCGCAGGAAGAAATAGCGGAGCGCATCCGTGCCATATTCCGCGACGAAAGCGCCGGGTTCGATAACATTGCCGGTGCTCTTTGACATTTTCGCGCCTTTGAACGACCACCAACCGTGCGCGATGATGCCTTTCGGCAGCGGCAATCCCGCCGCCTTGAGCATGATCGGCCAATAGACCGCGTGCGGCGGAACGAGAATGTCCTTGCCGATGACGTGCCAATTCGCCGGCCAGACACCGGGCTGATCGACGACTGCCGAGTAATAATTAGTCAGGGCGTCAAACCAGACGTAGGTTACGAAGTCCTCGTCAAATGGCAGTGAAATGCCCCACTCCAAGCGATCCTTCGGTCGAGAAATACACAGGTCATTGAGAGGCTCCTTCAGAAACTCGAGCACCTGCTTCTGACGGAATTTCGGAAACACGAAATTTTCGTTCTCCGTCAGAAACTGGATGAGCCAGTCCTGATAATTGCGCAGCTTGAAGAAGTAGTTCGACTCCGTGATCTCGGTGACCTCGCCGAAAATCTCCGGCCAAGTGCCGTCGGGATTGCGGTCCTTTTCCTGCAAGAACTGCTCCTGGCGGGTCGAGTAGTAGCCTTGGTATTCGGCTTTGTAGATTTCGCCCTTGTCGAAGAGCTGTTGCAGGATATCGCGCACCACGCGCTTGTGGCGCTCCTCGGTGGTGCGGATGAAGTCGTCGTTGGAGACGTTGAGCTTGGGCAGCAGCGCGCGAAACTCGGCACTGACTTCATCACAGAATTGCTGCGGCGGAATCCCGCGTTTGCGGGCCGTCTGCTGAACCTTCTGGCCGTGCTCGTCTACGCCGGTCAAAAAATGCACGTTATCCCCCATCATCCGCCGGATCCGGGCAATAACGTCCGTCAGCACTTTTTCATAGGCATGGCCCAAGTGCGGCGAACCGTTCACATAGTCGATCGCGGTTGTGATGTAGAAGTTGTTCATGACAGAGCGGGACAACCAAAACGTCTGGACGCAAAATGTCGAAAGTTTTGCTAATTTCTTGTCGGACAGGGAAAACGGTTTGCCCGCGGTCGCACCAACGTCATTTTCGGGCGCAACCATGCGTTTTGCCGTCCGGATCGTGGCTCTGTCAGTCGTGGCGCTCCTGCTCTTTCTGGCCGGTGCCCTGCTGGTTCGGTCATGGCTGCAACGCCAGCACGCGCAAATCCAAGCCGAGGCCATCGCGGCCAAGCAGAAGCAGTTTTTCACCGCGGCCACGCTGACTTCATCGCGCACGGACCGCTGGTCGGAGGCTCATCTCGCCGAGATCGGACACGTGATCGACGCACGAATCCAACGCGAAACCTCCACCCTGCCCACACCCAAGCCGGGGGTCATTCGACTCACCCAAGTTCTCCCCGACGAATCCGCCGGCACTGTCATCATCGATTTCGAGCTGCCCCACTTTGCCCGGCTCAGCCTATTGCATAGTCGGACTTGGGGCATGCTGCTCGTGGGCAGTCTGACCTTAATGTTCGTGTTCGTTAGCTTGGGGTTACTATTCACCCGCCGCACGAGTTCCGACACACGCACGCCGTGGTCGAACACCAAGGCCGAGATGAAAAGCTTGGAACAACTCGCCCGCACTTCCGTCGCGCAGGAAACCGAACTCGCCCAAGAGCGCGACACTCGTCGCCGTATGGAGCGAGATCTTTCACTGCACCAGCAATTGCAGAATCAGGCGCTAGAGGAAAAAATTCGACTCGGGCGCGATCTGCATGACGGATTGATCCAATCGCTTTACGCCGTTGGGCTGACAATCGAAGCCGTGCGTCCTATGATCGCGCGCGATCCTGTCAAAGCCGAGCAACGACTCCAGGCCTGTCTCGAATCGCTCAACAAAACGATCCGCAAAGTGCGCGAATACATCACGGGGCTCAGTCAGGAAAAGCTGCGCCAGTTGAGTTTTTCAGACGCGGTTCGGCTCTTCCTCGACGAGTTGCGGGCTGATCGCGAAGTGGAACTTGATCTCGTCGTCGATGAAGACGCCGCGGTCACGTTGACCCCGTTGCAAACTACCGAAGCTTTGCAAGTAATTCATGAGGCTATCAGCAACGCGTTGCGCCACGGCGCAGCCACTCAATTGACGGTCCGGTTGCATCGCGGCGAGTCGGAAGTGGGCCTGCTGATCAAGGACAACGGCCGCGGGTTTGATTCTGAAAAAGTCCGCTCCGGCGGACATGGCCTCGCCAACATGCATGCGCGCGCCGCCAGTTCTGGCGCGACATTGCGCATCGACAGCGCCGTCGGGAGCGGCACACGTATTGTCCTCACCTTTCCCGTTACCGCGCAGTCATGAGTGCAAATCTTTCCAAACTTCGCGTGATGCTCGTGGATGACAGCGAACTCGTCCGCGTGGGACTGCGATCCGTCATCGAAGGCACGGACGATATCGAAGTCGTGGGCGAAGCGGCCAGCATCGCCACTGCTGTCAGCGCGGTTGATCAATATCAACCCGACGTGGTGCTGCTGGATTTGCGGCTGCCTGACGGAATGGGATTTGAGGCGTGCCGGCGGATTTTGCGCCAGCATCCCAACATGCGCATCCTCGTGCTTACTTCCATGGATGACGCCAAGCTGGTGGATGAAGCCATTCGCGCCGGCGCTCACGGTTATCTGCTAAAGGAAATCAACGCGCAGACGCTCATCCATTCGATTCACGAAGTTGCCGCCGGGAAATCGGTGCTCGATCCCTCGGTCACCGCGCGCGTGCTGCAGTTGGTTAAAGAAAACTCCAACGGCGGCGAATCCGCCTTGGATCAATTGTCGCCTCAAGAGAAACGCGTGCTCGCGTTGATCGCCGAGGGCCGCACCAACAAGGAAGTCGCTCAAGCACTCGGACTCGCGGAGAAGACGGTCAAAAACTACCTCAGCACGATTTTCGAAAAGCTACACGTCACTCGGCGTTCGCAAGCCGCGGTGCTTTACGCACAACTCAAGTCGCGACTTTGAACGCAATATTGGGACTTTCGGCCCTAAAGCATTAGGGCCGTTATTCTTGGTCTTAGGCCTCTTCTGGACGCAGCCCGGACAGACTAAAGTAAGTCCATGCGTTCGTCTCCACGTCCCGCTCGATCCCGGCGCCGCGGCCTCACCCTCGTCGAAGTGATGGTTTCCATGACAATCATGGCGACCGTGATGTTGGGATTTCTCGGAACGTTCGTGCAGTCACGTCGCATCACAGAAGCAAGCGTGCTGCATGCAGCGGCCTCGAGTATGCTCTACGGCATCATCGAGCAAATCAAAGGGCTCGAATACACTGAGCTGCTTCCGAGCCAGACTGATGATTATCATCCCGACAATCCCACGCAATTGCTCGGAACAGCGCCATTCGTGCGAGTCCGCCTGAATCAAGACCGCACGGTGTGGCTGCGCGTCGTGTATACCAAAGTCACCGACACGCCCAACACGCCCAAGGGACCTACCACCACTCCGGCCAGCAATGCGACAGCCGCCAGTGTCGGCGCGATCAATAACTTTCTCGGCGAGATCCCGCTCTCCACTGTGACGGGCACGACTTCTCAGAGCCTCGCGCTGAATCTCTGGGTCTGGATCGATGAGCTCGAACCGGTCGGCGACGTTTCCGAGGTAAAGAAGATCACCATCGTCTATACCTACAGCTACATGGATGGAAGCCGCGAGCGCATCGTCCGCGACCGCGAGGTGTTTCTCCGCACGCGTTTCGACCAATGAATATTTCCGCACAGTCACACCGTAGACGTCACGGGCTCGCCGCTTTTACGCTCACTGAGATCATGGTCAGCATGACGGTGGTCAGCCTCGTCCTCGCAGGGACGATGAGCACATTTCTTTTCGGCTACCGCATGATGTATCGGGACAGTCAACGTCTGGCGACCAATGCAAGCCTGCGCTATTTCGTCGCTCAAGTTTCCAAGGAGACGCTCGATGCCTCCGAGTTTTATATCTTTCGCAATTACCGCGCCCTCGACGGCAACATCGATTTAACTGACGACGTTACCGACTATGTCACGACCGCCTACGGTCTCGATATCTATCACGGTGACTGTTTGGTTCTGGTTACGCGCATAAATCTGGATGCCACAGCACGCGTGCGCCAGTTCCGCATTTATTATCGCGTCGCCACCGACCCGAGTGTCGAAGCGCCCATTCGCTATTACGAAAGCCAGGACTATGGTGAGAACGGAACGGCGACATCCCTCACGACGTTACTGAACCAGATCAACCTGCGGAATAATCCCACTTTCCCGGGCTCGCGAGTGTTAGCAGAACGCTCGCGCGGTCGTGCGTCAGACAATGACGCGGACACGATTTACCCGGTGTTTTCCAGCGAGTTTCCGACACTCACCAAGACAAACGAAAACGTCTCGATCAACGTCGAGATCATCAACGGTTCGACCGTCAACCACCTGCTTTCGAGCAGCTCGTTCAATTACACCATTTCTCCTCGGAGGTAATCCATGACCCTGCTTCGCTCCCGCGGCTCCGCTCTTATCACCGTCATCATGCTGGTCGCCGTCATGGCCATCATGACGACCTACCTGCTCAATTACGGCGTAAGCGAACGGCGCATGAACGAGCGCCAGCGCCTCGTGCTTCGCTCCCGCAACATGGCTGAGAACGTCGTGCTCTACGCTTCGGAACAGATCACCAACAAGCTCTACAAACTGCGGAGTCCTCAGCCCATGGCGTTCATGGCTGAGAATGCCGTCACGTTGCCGCCCGACAGCGTGCTCACCACCGAATTTTCCACGCCCAGCGACGTCGATCTGCGCGCGGGCCTTACTTCAACCAGTGGCCTGATCTATCTCGATCCCAACGATCCGGCCAATGCGACCAATCCCAACGCCGGCCTGCAGGTCAGCAACAGCACGGTCCCTATCATCGGCAAGTCCACGATGCGTCACTCCAATGTCGGCACGGTTACGACTTACGCCGAGCAAAACCTCGAGGTCGCCATGATGCCGCTGTTCCAATTCGCCATCTTCTACAACATGGACCTCGAGTTCGGTCCCGGCCCCAACATGACGATCAGCGGTCCGGTTCATACCAACGGCGACTTCATCTCCCGCATTCAAACCGGTTTCAATAACACCATCCGCTTCACCGACCGAGTCACCAGTGCCAAAGGTTTCTACGCTAATACCGCACACCGCGGCCCAACCTACATGGCCGATGGTGCGGTCGACAACGGTCCGGGCGGCGGTGGTCCGCTTATTTTCCGCAAGCCTAGTGAATCAGTATCCGGCGGCACAGAAATCAAGGCCTCCAATGGCGTGTGGCGCGATCACAAGTGGGGCGGCTCGACCGAAACGGCCTCATCACTGAGCTCCTTCCGCAATTTCGCCACCTCCACATACGCCGGTAATCTCCGCACCTCCGTCCACGGTGTCACCAAACTGGTTTTACCCGCCATCGGCGACTACGACGAGTCCACACCCGAAGGACGCCGCAACGGCCGTCAGATCATCGAGCAGCCTGAAGCCACTGACGCCGGTGGTTTGCTCGGCACCAAATTCTCCCGCAACGCCGGTCTCTACATCGTCGTCAATCCGGACGATGAACAACGCACTGGCAGACTCCCCAACGGCTCCAACATCACCATGAGGCCGCGTTCCTATCGCTCTTTTCTCAATGCCGACGGATCTTACCGCGAAGTTGTCCTCCCTGGCCAACCTAGCTACGGCGCGCTCAACGCTACTATCAATTCGCTGCCCAACGCCTACCGCGTCGATACCAGCGTCGGACACAACCAAGTTCTTCGCATTCCCCAAGGTGGCGGCGACGACCTTGCCGACACTGGTTACGCGTGGTCAGGTTCGATTCCCGATTTCGATTCCGATCCGACTCCCGCTGAAGTGCTCGCGCAAGACGCCTATTTCTACGATTTGCGCCGTGGATTCAATAACACCGGTTACCCTTTCAATCGCAGTTCTTCCAATCGTTACCGCCCGCGCCCCATCGCGAAGATCGATTTCGATTTCACGCGCTTTAAAATGGCCGTCGAGCGCACGCTGCTCAACGCGACGAGTTCCACCATTTTTCATCCCGGTGTGCCTAACAATACCAACTGGGCAAACAACATTCTCAATCCGTCCGCCAGCACCGGCTCCTATGGACTTGGCATCGCCACCGGCACAAATACCAATTTTAACGAATTCCCCACCAGCACGCCTGTCTCGGTGATTCGCTACTCCGCTTCCGGCAACTTCTATCCCTCACAAATAAATATTACACCGTGGCAAAAGACCGGCGCAGGCGCTTCGACCGCGTATAACGGCCGCATTCTCATCGAAACGACCTCGGCCCTGCCTGACACAGCTCTCAGCAACGACTACCCGAGTTGGAACGTCGTGGGTAGCTTCCCTGCCGCCGATGCCAATAGCGCCACCTATTCGCCTCGTGTCGGTGACACGGCGATTCGGATCAGCCTCTATACCTCAGGCTCATCCTCCGCCGATCCCCTGCGCCTGCTCTCGCAGCAAATTATCCCTGTTGTTCACGATCTTGCGCCGCTTGGCGTTCGTGCGAGTGACGCCGACAACGACGGCAATCCCGACATGTCGCGCTTCATCATTGCGGAAACGACCAATTCCAATCCCAGCATCGGCTCGACCTACACGAACCGTTACACTTCCGCGAGCGACGAACAGTTCGTTTCCTACACGCCTACCGCCTCAAACGTCACTGCCATCCGTGTGCGGCAATACGCCGCCGGTGGCACCAGCACGCTCGTGCGCGAACAATACATTCCCGTCGTCACGGCATTGCTGACCAACGATCGCTTTGTCGTGCCCTGCACTAGCACGGTATCGGGTTTCCTCTTCACCAACGCCGTTACGTCCATGCGCATTTTCGTCGGCGGCGTGGACGACACCGCCAATTGGACCTACAGCATGAGCACATCCAGCGGAGGCGTTACCGGCACGCAAGGCAGCGGACCGTTCACCAACCGTTACACCGCCAACGGCATCTCCGCCAGTGCCGGCGCGGGCATTGCGTCAGCACCCGCCGTCGTGCGCATCACTGCTTCAAAAACCGGTTATACCAGCATCTGGCGCAATTTCACCTTGGTAAAACAAAAGAGCATCACGGGCGCGCCGACCGACAGCCAGACTGGCGTCTGGTTCGATACTACGTCATCCACCAGCGTTGATCCTTTCCGCATTTATTTCGCACCGGATTCGCCGGCTGACACGCCCGAAGAAGTCGTGGCCACGGACCTTGTGGGCGTTGGCACCAAGCCATGGTATGACGGCATCACTATTTACGTGCATTCCGTCGACGCCGAAGATCGCACCACGACGGGCTCCGGTAATTCCACCATCCGCAATCGCGTCGATTCCGGCGTGCGACTGTGGAACGGTCGCGGCCCGATCATCTCGCTGCCGCCCGCCACTTATCCCGGTCGCACCGGATTAAGTTTCGCCACCAATGACGCCGTTTACATCGTCGGCCACTTCAATGCGGACGGCACCGTTAACGCCAATCTTAACTCCACTGGCGTTGGCGGTTACAGTGGACGCTATCCCGAATCCGCCAGCGAAATGCTCACTTCCGTGATGGGCGACGCCATCACCATTCTCTCGCAGCCGCAATTTACCCAAGCCGGTTCTTCCCCTTATCGCTACTATCACAATTCCGGTTGGGCTGACTCAATGAGCGCCAATCGCCGTGACGACAACGCCACCTATTCCTCAAGCTGGATGAGTTCCAACCCGGGCAGTGGCAACACGCAGGACGGCCTTAACGCCTCCATCCAGCCTGCGCTGATGCCTAATCTCACTGTCCCGTCCAGCTTCGTCGGCACCGGCCCGAGACCGCGCCCGGGCGACACCGCCCCGAGCACACGCACATCCAAGTTCGCACCGAGCGAAACTGAAATCTCCGCCTGTTTGCTCACTGGCATCGTGCCCACCACGAAATCCAGTTCTGCCGATCCAAAGCAAACCAGTGGCGGCGCGCACAACTTCCCTCGTCTCTCCGAAAACTGGGCCGGCACCGTCGCACTCTATATTCGCGGTTCACTCGTCGCCATGTTCGAAAGTCAGGTCGCGACCGAACCGTGGAGCATCCGCTATTATCAAGGTGCGATTCGTAACTGGGGTCTCCATGAATCACTCCGCGACGCCAATCACGACGTGCCGCTCGAACCCATCGTGCTCAATGCCCGCCGCATGAGTTATCGCGAACTCAGCGAGCAGGAATACAACACGCTCAAGGCACAAATCGAAGCGCTACCGCACTAAACGCCGCGCTGCTTCAGCCAAGCCGCCACCGCCTGCCAAGCGCGCGCACGGTGGCTGTGGGCTTGTTTGATCTCCTCGGACAGCAATCCGAAGGTGCGATCAAAACCGTTCGGCACGAAGAGCGGATCATAACCAAATCCACCGCTGCCGACCGGCACGTCGAGTAATCGTCCGTGACACTCCCCGCGGAAAATGAATTCCTCCCCCTTCGGCGAAATCAGCACCAGCACACACACATAGTGAGCGCCGCGTTTTGCCACCGGCACACCGCGCATTTCGTCCACAAGTTTCTGCAAGTTCGCCGCGTCGTCGCCTTGCGGACCAGCGAAGTAAGCCGATTCCACACCCGGAGCTCCGCCCAGCGCATCAACGCAAATACCGCTGTCGTCCGCAATCGCCCAGCCATCGGCCGGCAACAACGCATGCAGCGCCAGCGCCTTTTTGCGCGCGTTGCCTTCAAACGTGCCGGTGTCCTCGACCACCGGCGGCATACCGCCCACAGCGCGGGCCGATTCGATCACGACACCGGGCGAAGTTTCCTGCGCGAGCGCTTGCAGCTCGCGCACTTTGTGGGCGTTACCCGAGGCTAAATACAGTTTCATCAACAAACAGTTTTTCAGGATAAACCACGCGTCCGCGCATCAGCACGTCATCGCCCAAGACCGCATGTTGCACTTCCGTCAATCGCACCGCGTTGACGAGTTTCTCGGTGCGCAGCCCGTTCATCATTGGCTTGGCGCGGTCGTCGCCAAAAATCATCGGCGCGCGATAGGAAAACAAATAGTCAATCTGCGCATCTCGCAGCAGTTGGCTGAGCAGTTGTGCGCCGCCTTCGAAATACACGCCGGAAATCCGCTCTTCAGCACACTTGCGGCGAAAATCCGCCCACGCGATGCGCTGCGTGGTGGACGGCAGCACCCAAACAGTGATGCCCATGTCCATGAGTTTTCTCACGTAACCCATGCCACCGTGTGGCGTCGTCACGACGATGGTCCGGTCCTTGAATTCATCCGTGTAAACCGCAGGTATGCTGCGGTTCGTCACGGTGCGCAAAAGCCCATCGAACACGAAGCGCACGGGGCACCACTCTTCGCGACCTTCGATCCGCGAAGTCAGCCGCGGGTTGTCATGCATCAACGTGCCCGCGCCGACCGCGATCGCCGGAAACAAGCGACGCCAGCGCATCACGTCGGCCCGCGCCACTTCACCGGTAATCCAACGCGAATCGCCCGTGCGACACGCAATGCGACCGTCCAGCGTCGTCGCCGTCTTCACCGCGAGCAGCGGCGTGCCGGTTGTGATCCAGTGATTGAAAATCAGATTAAGATCGCGACATTCCGCTTCGAGCACACCGCTGATGACTTCGATGCCTGCAGCGCGCAGGACCTCCAACCCGCGTCCAGCATGCGCCGGATTCGGATCAATCGCGCCCACGACCACGGTCTTGATGCCAGACTCGATGATCGCATCCGTGCAGGCGCCGGTGCGTCCGTGCGTCGAGCAGGGTTCAAGCGTCACGTAAAGCGTCGCGCCGGGCCGCGGTTTTTTGCCGAGTGCCAACAAGGCCAGTCGTTCGGCATGCGGTCCGCCGTCCGGAGCTGTCGCGCCTTCGGCCACAATTTTTCCGTCCTCGACCAAAACCGCTCCAACCATGGGATTCGGATGCGTCGTGCCCCAGACACTGCGCGCCTGTTCCAGCGCTCGACGCATGAAATGCTCGTGTTCAACCGCGGACATAGGGATTCGTGCTGCGCTCAACGCCAACCGTCGTCGCCGGACCGTGACCGGGATAAACCTTCGTCTCATCCGGCAGACTGTAAATCTGTTCCCGGATGGCCTGCTCCAATTGATCAAAATCACCGCCCGGCAAATCTGTGCGACCGATGCTGCCGCGGAAAAGCGCGTCGCCCACAAAGGCGCTTTGCATGACCGCGTTGTAAAACAGGACATTCCCCGGACAGTGTCCCGGCACGTGGCGCACTTCGAAGGTGCCGCCCAAGACATCGAGTTCTTCGCCCTGCTCCACCCATGCATCCACCTTGACCGGTTCCAACACGATGCGGCGATCCATGAACGCCTTCATCACTTCCGGTGTTTCAATCAGAACCTGATCGTCCGAATGCGCGCGCACTTTGGCGCCGGTTTCACTCACAACCTCGGCTGCGCCTTGCGTGTGATCCCAGTGACCGTGCGTCAGCCAGAGTTCGACGAGCTCGCACTTATCCTTGGCGAGCAGCGGCTGGATCTGCGTCCAAATCCCGCCCGGGGCATCAATCAGCACCGCTTCGCCCAGTTCGGGAGCGGTAAGCAAGTAAGCGTTGGTCTGAATCGGCCCGGCGGGCAGCACATAAAGATTCATCACCTCACTCCATGCCGGGCACCGCATGACGCGCAATCGTGAAAATTGCCCTTTCCCTTTCCAGACGCTGTTGCTACCTCCCTCATTCCTATGCCGACGCTCAAGTTTGCTGTCCTCGCCGGTGATTACATCGGTCCCGAAGTCATGTCCGCCGCGCTGCGCGTGCTCGAACACGTCGCCAAGCAGGAAGGGCTGACGCTCGATTACAAGGCGGCCGACGTCGGCGGCGCCGCCATTGATCGCCACGGCAGCGCCTTGCCGCAGTCCACTCTGCAAGTCTGCGAAGAAGCCGACGCCATTCTGTTCGGTTCCGTCGGCGGTCCGAAATGGGAAAAACTTCCCACCAAGGAACAGCCGGAGCGCGCCGCGCTGCTCCCGCTGCGCAAGCACTTCACCTTGTTCGCCAACATTCGCCCCGGCCTGCTTTATCGCGAGCTGGCCGACGCCTCGCCGTTGAAAACAGAGCGCATTCCCGACGGCATCGACGTCGTGTGCATTCGCGAACTGACCGGCGGCATTTATTTTGGTCAGCCCAAGAGCACGACCACGTTGGCCAATGGCGACATTGAAGCCATCGACACCATGGTCTATCGCAAAAGCGAAATTGAGCGCATTACCGCCGTCGCCATCACCGCTGCGCGCAGCCGCAAAAAGCAGCTCTGTTCCGTGGACAAGGCCAACGTGCTTGAGACTTCCGTTCTCTGGCGCAAGACCGTCAGCGATTACGTCGCCGCTCACGCGCCCGAAATCAAGCTCACGCACATGTATGTGGACAACGCCGCGATGCAGCTCGCGCGTGATCCCAACCAGTTCGACGTGTTTCTCACCGAAAACATGTTTGGCGACATTCTTTCCGACGAGATGGCCGTCATCTGCGGTTCGCTCGGCATGCTTTCGTCCGCATCGCTCGGCGCTCGCAACAATTCGCTCGGCAAACCGTTCGGCCTCTACGAACCCGCCGGCGGCACCGCGCCCGACATCGCGGGCAAGGATCTCGCCAATCCGTGCGCGCAGATTCTCTCCGCCGCGCTGATGTTACGCTACAGCTTTGGCTTGGACGCGGTCGCCTCGCGGATCGAAGCCGCTGTGCGCAAGACCGTGACCGGCGGCACACGCACCGGCGACATCGCCTTCGGTCGTCCGTCCGTCGGCACCACCGCGATGACCGACGCAATCATCGCCGCGCTCAGTTAATTGCCTTCCGGAAACGGCGAGCCACTGGGACCGGATTCGAGGCAACGCCGGACCGTATCAACCAGCGTCTCGATCTCGAAGGGCTTGCCGATAAAGTTCACGCCTTCCTTGAAGCGGAAACCCGCCCCGGCGATTTCCGCGCTGTAGCCGCTGGAAAAAATCATCCGCAAATCCGGCTTATCTTTTAGGAGCCGCTCGGCCAGTTGCCGCCCGCTCATGCCGTCCGGCATCACGTAATCCGTAAAAAGCAGATCGATCGTATCGGCGTGCTCCTGCCACACCTTCAGGGCTTCTTTCCCGGTCGCAGCTTCCAGTATCAAGTAGCCCTCTCGCTCCAGCACCATCTTGATCAAATACCGGACCGAGGCCTCATCCTCTACCAGCAATATGGACTTCGTGGCACCGGGTTCAGACATGACCGCTCTTTCACGTATATATAGCGATTTTTGTAAAATGAAATCCGTGCCGCAGGCTGTCTATAAGACAGCCTGACAGTCATTCTGAAGTTTGTTCTTTCCGCCGCGCCGGTGCTGCCTTTTGCTGCCCCTTCACTACTCAGCATGACCTCCGCCGAGATTCGCCAGTCCTTCCTCGATTTCTTCGCCAAGCAAGGGCACACGATTGTGCCTTCGGCTTCGCTGCTGCCCGATTCGCCGGGGCTGCTGTTCACGAACGCCGGCATGAACCAGTTCGTGCCGATCTTCCTCGGCGACCGCGCCCCCGACGTTTCCAAGTGGGCCGGCGTCCGCCCGTCGAAAGACACCCGCGCGGCCGACACGCAGAAGTGCATCCGCGCCGGCGGTAAACACAACGACCTCGAGGACGTAGGTTTCGATACCTACCACCACACGATGTTCGAGATGTTGGGCAACTGGTCCTTCGGCGACTATTTTAAGAAGGAGTCGATCAACTGGGGCTGGGAACTCATCACCAAAGTCTGGGGCATCCCGCCGAAGCGACTCTTCGCGACCATCTACAATCCCGACAAATCAAAAGGCGACCCCGCCGACCGCGACGAAGAAGCCTACGCCATCTGGGCCGATATCTTCAAAAAGGAAGGCCTCGATCCTGAGGTCCACATCGTCAACGGCAACAAGAAGGACAACTTCTGGATGATGGGCGACACCGGTCCCTGCGGCCCGTGCTCCGAAATCCATTTCAATCTGCTCCCGTCCGACGACGAAGCCGAAGGTCGAAAACTCGTTAACAGTTCCAGCCCGCGCTGCATCGAAATCTGGAATCACGTTTTCATTCAGTTCAACGCGAACGCTGACGGCACCTTCTCTCCCCTCGCCGCCAAGCACGTCGACACCGGCATGGGCTTCGAACGCGTCGCCGGCATCTACGCCACGACGAACGGCTTCAAAGACTTCTCTGCCGAACCGTCGAACTACAACGCCGACGTTTTCGCTCCGCTCTTCAAGAAAGTCGCCGAACTTTCCGGCAAGACCTACGCCGGCACCGTGCCGACCAAGCGCGAAGGCCTCACCGAACAAGAGAACATCGACATCGCGTTCCGCGTTCTCGCCGACCACGCGCGCTGCGTCAGCTGCGCCATCGCCGACAGCATCATGCCCGGCAACGACGGCCGCAACTACGTCATCCGCCGCATCCTCCGCCGCGGTATTCTCTACGGAAAGAAGCTTGGTTTTAAAGTCGGCGACTTCTCGCAACTCGTTGCCCCTGTCGTCGAATCGCTCGGCCGTGTTTTCCCAGAACTGCAGCAGCAAGAAGTCATCACACGTGTCATCCGTAGTGAAGAAGAGTCATTTGGCCGAACTTTGGACCGCGGGCTTTCGCGTTTTAACGCAGCAATCGATGACGGGATCTACGGTAGCGGTGAAACTGCCAAGCGTGAATCGGGAATCGATATCATCAGCCAGACCGGCGTTCCCGGAGCACTTGCTTTCGAACTTTACGACACCTACGGATTCCCGCTCGACATGACGCAGCTGCTCGCGACTGAGCGTGGGCTGACGGTCGACGTCGAAGGCTTTAATGAACTTATGGAGCAACAGCGCGAGCGCGCCCGCGCCGCGCAGAAGAAGGAAATCATCGTCGCGGCCACGGAAGGCGAAGAGACGAATGTCGCCGCGTCCAAGTTCCTCGGTTACACCGAAACCAAGGCGCACGGCACGCTTACCGATGTCGTCAGCGCAGGCGACGACACGTTCCTCGTTTTCGATCAGACCCCGTTCTACGCGGAAATGGGCGGTCAAGCCGGCGACTGCGGACACGTGCTGATCAACGATCAGATGTTCACCGTGGTCGATACGGTGAAGGACAAGTCAGGTCGCCATCTGCACAAGATTGAAAAGGCCGCTTCACTTCCGGCCGTCGGCGCCAGCGCCACGCTGCAAGTCGATCTCGAGCGCCGTCGCGCGATCTCGCGTCACCACAGCGCCGCGCACTTGATTCACTGGGCGCTGCGCAAGGTTCTCGGCACGCACGTTCGTCAGGCCGGCACGTCGAAAACGCCGGATCGCATGCGCTTCGACTTCTCGCATTTCGAGGCCATGACGCCCGCTCAGATTCACGAAGTTGAACAGCTCGTGAATGAGAAAGTCATCGATAACGCCGGGGTCCTCGCCTACGAAACCGAATTCGACAAGAAGCCTGCCGATACCCTCGCCTTCTTCGGCGACAAATACGGCAAGATCGTCCGCGTCGTCGATATCGGCGGTTACAGCCGCGAACTCTGCGGCGGCACGCACGTCGCAACCACCGGCGAAATCGGTCTGATTAAGATCGTGGCTGAGATGGCCATCGCCGCCGGCACGCGCCGTATCGAAGCCGTCGCCGGTCAACCGGCCTACACTTTCATCACCGAACACGAATCCGCGTTGAAGGCCGTGAGCGCGAAGCTCAACGCCGGCCCGCAGGACGTGTTGCAAAAGCTCGATGCTTTGCTCGCGCACCAGAAAGAGATCGAACGCAAGTTGAAGGCCTTCGAGCAAAAGGCCGCCGCTGGGCTGGCCGATGAACTCGCGGCCAAGGCGGTTGAGAAAGACGGCCTGAAATTCGTCTCCGCGGTTGTCGATGTTGATTCGCCCGACGCGCTGCGCAATCTCGGCTCGCAAATTCTGCCGAAACTCGGCGAAGGCGTGGTGCAACTCGGCGCTGCTTTTGGTGACAAGGCCTCTGTCATCGCACTCTGCTCTCCCGCTGCGATCAAAGCCGGTCATCAAGCCGGCAAGATTGTGTCCGCGCTGTCCGTGCAAATCGGCGGTAAGGGCGGCGGCAAGCCGGACTTCGCGATGGGCGGCGGCAAAGAACCGGGCAAGCTCGCGAGCGCTTTGGGCGTCAGTTAAGTCAGGGATTCGCCGGCGGCGTCAGCCACTGCGACAGCACGCGCTGCAAATCCACTTTGCGCACGGGCTTGCTCACAAAGTCCACCATGCCGGCGGCCTTGCAGGCTTCGCGATCCTCGATCGTGGTGTTCGCCGTGATCGCAATGATTGGCGGTGGAGTTTTCAGCGCGCGCTGAATTTCCCGCGTCGCCGTATAGCCGTTCATCACCGGCATACGGCAATCCATCAAGATCAAGTCGAAGTGATGCAAACGTGCCAACGCGACGGCTTCGGCTCCGTCCTGTGCTCGCTCTACCGCGTAGCCCAACTGCTCCAACTGTTTAGTAATAACGACGCGATTCACCGTGTCGTCATCGACAACGAGAATTTTGTGAGACGACGCTGCATTGGTCGCCGACTGCGACGCCTGCGAAGAATTCGGGGCCGGCGAAGGCATGGCCTGAGCCGCGCCCACGGCTTCGACAAACGTATCCGGACTGAGCAGCGGCTTGCACAACACCGCTGCGACCATCAAGCCGCCTGATGTCGCGGACGATTGATAGGAACGCAGCGCCGTTTTGATGATACGCAAGCGTCCCTCGGTTACGGCGACGTTTAATGCCGCGATTTGATCGGGCGTAAATGTGACGCTTTCGTCCCACAGCAAAACGCCGCGATCGCCGAGTTTCTTCAGCCATTCCATGACGACCGCTGGGCTCATC